>Ga0209379_10002029_pt1 | contig 12602 bp, 12 predicted proteins | sample tdDd001_FD_187124 | JGI IMG/M metagenome (GOLD analysis project Ga0209379, IMG submission 187124) | Marine sediment microbial communities from the Atlantic coast under amendment with organic carbon and nitrate - tdDd00.1 (SPAdes)... | ecosystem: Environmental > Aquatic > Marine > Coastal >...
ATGATATTCACCTGAGAATGGTTGATAACTTTGAAATTGGATTTAGTGGCATGATCAACAATGTGATACATATCAAGTCAAGTAGTTACAATGCTTCTCTTGCACCTGATACAGATATTATATTGATGTCTATTAAAAAACTGTTGAAACCATTATATTGATGAAAAATATGCAGTAAAAACAAATGTATAAAAAATCGTTGACTTGTATTATTATTTAAGATATACTTCAAACAATAAAACTTTGATTGAGAGTAGTAAGATGGTTAAGTTGCTAAAGAGAGCTGGTGATGGTGTGAATCCGGTGTAATGAGATAATCTGAATGGACTCATGAGTGGGCGCTGAAATTATAGTATGCAACCCGGGTTCTCCCGTTATAGAGATATGTTATCGGCAAATAGCCCGTAGCAGAATGAGATAAAGGATATTCCTTTAATTGAGGTGGCACCGCGATAATATCGCCCTCTATACGATTGTATAGAGGGCTTTTTGTATTTTAAAATAGGGGATTATGGAGGTATATATGAAAAATACATGAACTTGTAACGTGATACTACAATATAAACCAATACTAAACTATGATTAAGGAGACTTATTATGAATACAACAATTAGAAACGAAAATGGTAACTTTGGAGAATATGGTGGTGCTTATGTACCAGAGCCTTTAAAAGGACCTTTAAAAGAATTGGAAGATGCATTTTTTTATAATATACAGGATGAATCATTCCAAAAGGAATTGAGATATTATCAGAGAGAATATATAGGCCGATCAAATCCATTGTACTTTGCAGAAAATCTAACAAGTAAATGTGGTGGTGCTAAAATCTATCTCAAACGAGAGGATTTAAATCATACAGGTGCTCATAAAATAAACAATACAATTGGACAGGTTCTTTTAGCAAAAAGAATGGGGAAAAAAAGAATCATTGCAGAGACTGGAGCAGGACAACATGGTGTAGCAACTGCGACAGTATGTGCTTTATTCAATATGGACTGTACCATCTATATGGGTGAAGTCGATATGGAAAGACAAGCTTTAAATGTCTTTAAAATGGAATTGTTGGGTGCTAAAGTCGTACCAGCTACAACTGGTCAGAAGACTCTGAAAGAAGCAGTTGATGAAGCCTTAAATGATTATGTAGTAAATTGTGATCATACTTATTACCTATTGGGATCTGTTGTTGGACCACATCCATTTCCGGTTATGGTTAGAGAATTTCAAAGTGTAATTGGAAAAGAAGTTAAAGAACAGCTGATGGAAAAAGAAAATAGATTACCAGATTATCTAGTAGCTTGTGTGGGTGGTGGCAGTAATGCAATGGGATTATTCAATGCTTTTTATGAAGATAAAACGGTAGAGATGATTGGTGTTGAGCCATCTGGTACGGGTACAGAGATCGGGGAACATGCAGCGACTATGACTTATGGTACACCAGGTGTTATTCATGGTTTTAAATGTTATAACCTACAAGATGAAAACGGAACACCGCATCCTGTACATTCCATTGCAGCAGGACTGGATTATCCTGGTGTTGGGCCAGAACATAGTCATTTTAAAGATATAAAAAGATGTGAATACGTAACAGCCTCAGATCAAGATGCCATTGAAGCATTTAAGTTATTGTCAAAAACAGAAGGTATCATACCGGCTATTGAAAGTTCTCACGCAGTGAGCTATGGCGTTTCATTGGCTAAGACTTTATCCAAAGACAAAATTATAGTTGTTAACATTTCAGGACGAGGGGACAAAGATATGGTGCGTATGCAAAGCATCTTAAAGAATAACTAAAAAAAGAAATCTGGTTCGAATGAACCAGATTTTCTTATTCAAATTTATCATAGAAGATATACTCTTCTGGAATACCTTTTTCTTGAAGCAGAGGGGTTACAGAATCAATCATGACTGGACTACCGCATAAGTAAGCTTCACATTCAGGCCCATTATCTAAATATTTTTCAATTAAGTTTGTCACTCGACCTTTTTCACCATCCCAGTTGCAGGCTTCTGTTGGTCTGGATAAACAAGTTATCAATCTAAACCTTGGAAGGTCTTTTGCAAGTGCTTCAAGTTCTCCTATCATATAGAGATCATCTCTCGTACGTGCACCAAAGTAGAAAGTCACTTTTCTATCAATGTGTTCATCTCTCATATATTTCAGGATACTCATAATCGGTGCCATGCCTGTACCAATTGCCACCATGACCATTTCTCTATCACTGTGCTGATAGAAGAAGTCTCCATAAGGACCTACGATTGTGATCTTGTCACTTGGAGTTAAGTGTTGATGGACATAGGTCGTACAAATACCATTCGGGATATAGCCAATAAACAATTCTAAATTCTGATTTTCTTTTGGTGCAGAAGCAATAGAATATGCTCTATAAACCTCGTCTCTGTTGCCTTTGTATTTAGGAGTCAGTATTTGTATATACTGACCAGGTTTGAAACTGATTTCATTGTCATCTGGTAACTGAACTCGAAGATGTTTAATCTTTGGTGTGACGTCTGTGATGAAATTGATGTTATAGTCATATTGTTTTACATTAAAGAGTTCTTCATCAATTTCAATCTTGATATCTTCTTTAACTTTTAACTGACATGATAAACGGATACCTTCTTCTTGTTCATCTTTTGAAACATAACCGGATTCAGTTGGTAGGAATCTACCGCCACCATCGTTTACTTTGACTTTACAGTATCCACAGCTCCCTTTACCACCACAGGCAGAGGGAATAAATATTTCGTTATCTATTAATGCCGTTAATAAGGTATCTCCACCATCTACGACATAATCATATTCTTCGTTAATGATCATTTTCTTTTCACCATAGTTACCAATGGTCTTGTTTGCTAAAGACAATAAGTAGGCCAAAGCACCGGTGATGCTACTGATGATTAAGACGGTTTTTAAAATATCAACCATAGTGCCTCCTTATTGAATCTGTACAATACCGGAGAATCCTAAAAAGGCAAGCGCCATGATACCGGTAATGATTAAGGTGATACCTGGACCTTCAAGTCCTTTTGGTATTTTCGCATTTTTAAGTTTCTTTCGCATGCCTGCTAGAGAAACAATTGCAAGTGTCCATCCAATACCAGAGCCGGCACCGAATAGTACAGATTGTATTAAGTCATAATTTCTAATGACCATAAATAATGATACCCCTAAAATGGCGCAGTTTACTGTAATCAGTGGTAAGAAAATACCAAGTGAAAAATACAAGTGCTCAAAGTATCTTTCTATGACCATCTCAACCAATTGAACAAAAGCGGCGATCACAATAATAAAGATGATATATCTTAAATATTCCAGTCCTAAAGGCTCAAGAATGTAATTATAGATCAAGTAATTTAAAAGTGACGTACACGTTAGGACAAATGTAACAGCTTGTCCTAAGCTAAAAGATGTTTCTATTTCATTAGATACAGCAATAAAAGAACACATACCTAAGAAGTTAGATAGAATCATGTTATTTGTAAAAATTGAAGCAATAAATATAACCAAAGGATTTATATCAACCATTGACTGGACCTCCTTTATTTTCTTCTTGGACTGGGAAGATATTCTTAGCAATCCATATCACAATAGCTAACATAAAGAATGCACCTGGTGGCATAATCATGAGTGTCCATGGTGTAAATGATTCGCCTAAAATCTGAATGCCGAATAATGTTCCAAAGCCTAATAATTCTCTGAAAAATGCTATGAACAATAATACGACTGTATAACCAAGTCCCATAGTTAGACCATCAAAAAATGCTAAATGAGGTGGATTGTGTTGAGCATATGCTTCACATCTACCCATAATGATGCAGTTTGTAATAATCAATCCAACATAAGGTCCTAAAGCTTTTGACATCTCTGGGAGATATGCCTTTAAGAAAATATCTAAAATGATTACATAAGCTGAAATAATCAGTGTTTGAATCATCATTCTAATATGTTTAGGGGTGTGGTGTCTGAGTACAGAGACTGTAAAACTAGATAGTCCAGTAACAAACATAAGACCAATACCCATAACGAGTGAATTCATCAATAAATTAGTGACTGCCAGCGCGGAGCAAATACCTAGGATTTGTCTATAAATTGGATTGTCCTTCCAAACACCTTGGGCAAATATGTTTTTAATTTCCTTCATAGAAACCCTCCTTTTTTGCAAACTCAAGAATCAAAGGAATCTCTGTATTCATTATATCTCTAATGGCAAGAGAGGTAAGGGTAGCACCTGAAATAGCATCCACATTACCACCTGTACCTTTATTTAACGTTACTATTTGTTTTGATAAGATTTCCAGCTCTCTAAATTGATTCTTAAAGGTTTCTTCATCAATGCGACCTCCTAGACCCGGGGTTTCCTGATGAGCTGTGAAATTGACACCTAACATCGTTTGATGAGAAGGATCGAATGCCACGTGTCCTGTGATGGTACCCCAAAGTCCTTTGCCGGTAAATTGAAAAGCATATCCTTTGATGATGCCATTTTCTTTATATGTAAAGATTGTTGTATCATTTTTGGCTTCGCTAGTAATACGATTTTTAAAAATATCCTGAACTGTTTTGTCTGCATCATCTTTTGTATCAATATTGAAGACATAAAGTACAGAACGTTGAATAACCAATTTTTGTTGTTCTTCAATGGTTCCTGCAGTAACATTATTGATAAAAGCGAGTAAGAAAGTAAAGAATGCTGTTAAGGCAATCATGAAAACAACAGGATAAAGAATTTGTTTTTTCTTAGCCATTTTGTCTCCTTTCTCTACCTTTGATCATTTTGACAATTTCATCAATAAGTGGTGCAAATGTATTACCGATTAAAATGGCAAACATCATACCACCTGCAAAGAGTGCAAATCCTCTTATAATCACTGTAGTCAAACCAATGATTGCGCCATAGACATATTTTCCTTCTTTTGTTTTGGGTGATGAAATAGGATCGGTGGCCATAAAGAATGCCCCGAATAATAAACCACCTGTTAACAAGCCGTATAATGGATTAGGAATCTGCTCTACACCCATGACGTACATTATCCCTGAAGTCACTACAAACATGCCCAGTAAGCCAAATACGGTTTCCTTTGCAGCTGTTTTTGTGTAGAGAAGGTAGATGCCTCCTAATAAAATGAGTACAGCACTTGTCTCACCTATGGAACCGGCAATATTACCTAAGAAGATATCTTTAAAATGGAGCATATCACCTGTGGCTCTAAAATCTAATAGAGGAGTGGATTGACTGACGACATCAACAGAATACTTTGTTAAGTTGCCTAAAATATCTGTAGAAGGTTTTATCCATTCCATTGTCATGACCCGAGGAAAGTTAACATAGATAAATGCTCTTCCAACAAGTGCAGGATTGAAAGGGTTTTTACCAAAGCCTCCAAATACCATCTTACCAAACAATACTCCAAATATAATTCCTATAATTGCTATATAAATCGGCACTTTAGGTGGCAGAGTCAGTGTATAAAGTATAGAAGTTACAATAATCGCTTCTGTAATTTTCTTTGTGGATTTTCTTACAAATATCCATTCTACTAAACATGCTACCAATGTCACACTAATGAGTAAGACCAATGTACGCCATCCATAAAAGTAAATACCTGCTAGGATGAGTGGTATGAGTGCATAAATGACTTTACGCATCATTTTTTGCTTCATAAATTGAATTTTCAAATGACGACCCCCTTTAGAAAAACGTTTTCCTATAATTAAATTATATGACAAAGTATACAAAATAAGTAGAATTAAATCAGATTTCTTTTTAACATTATGTTAAATTACTTTTTGTATACCCTTAAATTTTTAGAAATAACTAAAGTATTTACAAATTTATGGTTAATCCCTTTGATTTAGGTAATAATATAATTAGGATACTACTAAATAAAAAAAGGAGATATGAATGAGAACTATAATGGGTATTGAAATTCAAAAAAGAGAAGAACTTGCAGTTGCAGTACAAAGTTTATTAACAAAGCATGGTTGTATTATCAAAACACGTTTAGGATTACATGAAACAGGAAACTTCTGTAGCCCAAGTGGTTTGATCATTTTAGAATTTGCTCAAGACAGTAAAGGTGAATATGATATGCTTGAAAAAGAGCTAAATGAAATTGAAGGCGTTATTGCTAGAAGAATGGAATTTTAATCACCTAAAGGTGATTTTTTTCTTGAATCTCTCTTATGACTATGATACCTTTAAATGAATATAGGAGGCATTATGAATATAGGAATTATCGGATATGGAAATATAGGTGAAGCAATAGTATCTGGCTTGTTAAAAAATAATTACACGACACCAGATAAAATATTAGCCAGTAGTAGAAACTCAAAAAAAATAAAAGCAGCTCTAGAAGAGTATCATATAAGAATTACAAGAGATAATTTAGAGGTAACAAAATTTGCAGATATTCTGATTATCTCGGTAAAACCGCTAGGATTAGCAAGTGTTTTGGAACAAATAAAAGATGATATTTCTGAAGATACAATAGTGGTATCTGTTGTATCAAGTGTTGAAATAACAGAAATTGAGTCAATAATTGGATCGAAAAAAATCGTTAGATCTATGTTAAATACACCAGTAATGGTTGGAGAAGGCATGTCAACCCTTTGTATGAATGAAAAAGTTTTGTTTGATGAAGTGGATAAAGTGGTTAGTTTGTTTAGAAGTTTTGGTGTTGCTGAAATCGTTGAAGAAAAATATATGGAAATCATAACAGCAGTGAGTGGTACGTCACCGGCGTATGTATTCATGATGATAGAAGCCATGGCAGATGGTGCAGTTATGATGGGATTACCAAGACGTAAAGCATATAAATTATCTGCTCAAGCAGTTAGAGGTGCAGCGACGATGGTTTTAGAATCAGAACACCACCCTGGACACCTAAAAGATATGGTATGCTCCCCTGGAGGAAGTACCATCGATGGCGTTTTCACACTCGAAACTAATAATTTTAGAGGTACCATGATGAAAACCATAAAAGATGCTACTAACAAAGCCGAAAAATTAAAACACAAGTTATAATATTAAGAAACCATTGTTTGGTTTCTTTTTTTGCGTTTATTTAAAAGATGTGGGTATTAAATAAGTGTTGAAAAGGAGACTTTATGAATATGATAACAGATTCGAAACTTTGTCCATTTACAGGACTTGAAATAGTTGAAAGCAATAAATGGAAAAACTTGAAGCTCTCTGATGATTATGTAATTTCTTATAGAAAAATTGGAGACAATATTGTTGATGTACATGGCTATGGTAACATAATTGATTTTAATGCCGAACGGTTTCAGAACTTTCTAGATAATTTCGTTGAAGACCAAGGGGTATCACTTCCTTATATAGAAATGAGAAACTATGAAGATGTTCAAGGAATTTTACCGACAAAACAAACCTTGGTAACTCAAAAAAGTTACTTTATTGAAAATAAAGACAAGAGAATTGGGTTTGTTGCTTACAATGCAACTAAAGCAATTTCAATGCTTTTGATGTCAGGTGTAAGACAATACAAAAGTGTCAATGTTACCGTATCGGTTGAGTCGGACTATCAACATGGGGTAGTCAAAGCTTTAGAAATTATAAAGGGATATACACCATATAAAAAAACGAATACAAGAAATAAGAAATATAGAATTTCTTCTGAGGCAATAGAAGAAGTCGCTTTATCATGCGGTCGTTTTCTATGGGAAGAAAATGATATGTTTGATTTGGATAAAATGAGTCTTTCAAAGGGTCATCCTTTATATACTATTGTTGAGAACTTAGCGATTGTAAGAGAAGAGTTAATTCACTTAGAAAATGAATCTTATAAGAAATCGAAAGCACTGGAATCAGAAAAAATGCAAACCGAAAAGATTGTAGAATCTTTACAAAGTGGCATTATTATTGTGGATGCTTATAAAGATCAAGTTGTAGATGTTAATCCCGCTGCATGTCATTTGCTCGAAGGTGAAAAAGAACACATCATTGGAAAACCTTTTAGTCAATTTTTAATGAACCAACAAAAGTATGTTGATAATAGTTTTTTGAAAGAGGAAACTCGAGATAATTATTTGATTACTCTTAAAGAAGAGATGGTGCCTGTGCATAGAAATTCTGTGAAAATTACGTTGAATAGCAAACATTATATACTTGAAAATTTTGTTGATATAAGCGAAGCAAAGGAACATGAGGAAAAACTGAAAAAATCATTAGCACATACAAAACAATTGAACAACTTAACCTTTAATAGAGAAAAACGTATCATAGAGATGAAAAAGGAAGTAAACGAGTTACTTGTTGAATTAGGACGAGACCCTAAGTATAAAAGTGTTGTTGATGTAAATGAGGATAGAGGCAGCTATGGAGAATCAAAAAGCTAAGAAAGTGTATGTTCAATACATGAGCATCTTAAAATCTAAAGATAAAGGTCGGTTTAATTTTGTGACTTCAATGGGAAAAGTCATGCCGGTTGTTCTCGTTCTATTTTGGATTTCACTTTTAAACTATACAGAAAAAAAACTATGGTTAATTGCGATATTTGTTATCATTATCTTAGTTAACTCTGTTTTAGGCATAAGATCTTCAAAACTCGCTGAGGATAAAATATTTGGAAATGAACTCACACGAATTATAATAAATGCAGTATTAGCATTTTTTTTATCTGTAATAACAGGTGAAGCGATTCCGAGTGGTATTGTCTACGCAGTTATGGTTTATTGCATGCAAATGTTTTCTATTGATTCAAAAATATTAAATCGGGTTGGATATTTACCAATTGTAGCAGCTCTGTTAGGAGATTGGTTATCTGGTAGTATTTCTTATTATGCAAATGAACCAGTATTCACATTTGTTCTGTTGGTCTTGATAGCGTTTTCTAGTTTGGCTGGTAGAACCGTAAGGCAAAGTGTTGGTCAAAAAAATCAAGCAGCTCAAAAACTAAGACAATCTGAAAACAAGTTTAAAAGCCTGTTTGATACCAATAGTGACACCATTCTAATTTTGAAGCGATATAGAGTTTATGACTGTAATGAAAGTGCCTTAGAGATGTTTGGTAAAACTTATAAAGAAGATTTGATAGGGCTAAACATCAATGCGTTATCACCGGTAAATCAGCCTTCTGGCGAGTCTTCAGAATATAAAATGAGCCACTATTTAAGATCTGTAGTTGAGGAAGGAAAGATCAAATTTGAATGGGAGTATTTAAAAAAAGACCAGCCTTTTGTTTGTGAGGTGATTTTAAATACATTGTATTTAGATGATCTAAGATACACACAAGCTGTTATTAGAGATATTACCTCAAGAAAAGAAGCCGAAAAAGCCATCATGGTTCAGAAAGAACTTGATAATGCGCACGCAAAAGAGTTAAAAGAAAGCCAAGGCATCCTATTGAGTATTATGGAAGATGTAGAAGCTTCAAGAATTGAAGCCAATGCTCTAAATAAATCGTTAGAAAAAGAAATGGAAAGAGCTAAAAAACTTGTAAAAGATGCAGAACAAGCAAATGTTGCAAAGTCAGAGTTTTTAGCCAATATGTCTCATGAAATCAGAACACCAATGAATGGGATTATCGGAATGAATAGTCTGCTCTTGGAAACGGTCTTGGATCATGAACAAAAGCAGTATGCTGAGGTTGTAAATACCAGTGCCAAAACTCTTTTAGACTTGGTTAATGATATATTGGACTTTTCAAAAATTGAAGCAGGAAAACTTGATCTTGAAAACATTGAATTTGATTTGGATGATTTATTAAATGATACAGTTTTGAGCTTTGGATACCAAGCACAAAAGAAATCTTTGAATATCATCAATATGCCATCCGTTGACACGGATAGACTTTATAGAGGTGATCCAAGCCGTATAACACAAATACTCAACAATTTAATCAACAATGCAATAAAATTTACTCCGAGTGGTGATATCATCATCAAAGCATCACTGAAATTTAAAACACAAAATGATAGTATTATTAAATTTGAGGTCATTGATACTGGAATTGGTGTCCCAGAAGAAAAGCAAAAAGGTATTTTTGATAGTTTCTCACAAGTCGAATCATCTACAACAAGAAACTATGGTGGTACAGGTTTAGGTCTTGCGATTTCAAAGCAACTCACAGAATTAATGGCTGGAAATATCGGTGTGACATCGATAGAACAAAATGGTTCAACTTTCTGGTTTGATATTAAACTCAGTAATGTTGAAAATCAAGAAAAGAGAACGTGGTTGAATTTAGAACAGACAGTAGTCGGTGTACTTGAAACCACTAAATCAATGAGCACTTTTTTTGATCAAACTTTTAAAGCATGGGATGTTGATTACTTTGTCGTTGAAAGTGTTTCTGATATGTTGTTGAGGATGTTTGAAGTTAGAAATAAATCAGAAAAAAATCTAATTGTTATTATCGATAATCAATCAGATGATTTTCATGACGAGGCGTTGATAGACTCTATCGGAAAAGAATTGAGTGGATACAACATCAAGCTTATTATGATGTCTAACTTAGATGAAATCAGCAAGTTAAAACAAGATTATAAAGATTATTATGATGCTTATTTATCCAAACCGGTGTCAGCGAAAGAGTTATATAGAAAAATTATCGACTACAACTCAAAGGAAGTAGAAACAAAGGAAGTCAAACAAGATATTACAAACTATAGAAGAATACATGTACTTGTAGTGGATGACAATACAATTAATCAGAATGTAGCAGTTGCTATGTTAAAGAAACTAAACATTTATGCAGATGCAGTAGCCAATGGAATTGAAGCCATTGAGATATTAAGACAAAAGAAATATGATCTCATTTTTATGGATTGTCAGATGCCTGAGATGGATGGATATGAAGCGACTATAAGGATAAGACAAGACGAAGACATTTCTATTCCGATTATCGCAATGACAGCCAGTGCCTTGAGGAAAGATTTAGATCGATGTATTGAATGTGGTATGAATGATTATCTTATAAAACCAATTTCTCATGATGATTTAATTAAAATGATCGATAAGTGGGTCGACTTTTCTAAGATTATTGATAGAGATGATATGACTGAAAAATATTTATCTTATAATATATTGGATAATTCAAGACTCATAGATATCTTTTTTGGAGATGTTGAAGGTGTAAAAGAAGTCATTGGAATGATTCAACACAATATGCCAAAACACATGAACGATGTCGATGACCATGTTAGGAATAATCGTGTGAAAGACCTGCAAAAGGTAGCACATCAAATGAAAGGTATGCTTGCAAACATAGGCGCTGAAGTTATGATGCATATCGTATCTGATATAGAAAGAATCTCTAGAACAGATGGGATAACATCAGAGACTATTGTGTTAAATGATTTGATGCATGAAAGTTATAGTCATCTAATAGAAGAACTAAATAATAATTATTATAAAAACGACTAGATTTTTGACTGCTTATTTAGTATGATAAATATAGAATTAAATATATACTTTAGGTGCTCATCTTTGATGAGTTAAAAGGGAAAGAGGTGTGAGTCCTCTGCAGCCCCCGCTACTGTAAATGGAATGAAATCTCGATAACCACTGTCATTGATGGGAAGGTGAGAAAGTAAGTTGCCATAAGTCAGGAAACCTGCCTAGTGTATGCTCTAATCAAACTTCGGAGGGAAGTTGTGAATTGTTCATTGAATAATTTGGTGCCTATACACCTTTTTAAAAGTGATCAACACACCACTTCAGGTGTGTTTTTTTATCCTTCGGAAAATAATAATCTTGTAGCACGACCCTTTTCGTGTATTTGTATTATCCTTCAATTCTATTTTTATAGAAATAATACAGCAAGACCCTTTTAATAAGATACGTCAAAACGACATCCCGAAATTATATTCGGGATGTCGTATTTTTTGATTACTTAAGTTCGTCGTTTCTTATTTTTAAGATAATTTCATCTAGCATTTCTGCTGTTACCATACCCGGTACACTACCGAGTAGAATGCCTTCTTCATTAATGAAAAATGAGGTAGGGAAAGATGCCACAAAGAATTCGCTTGCAAATGATCCATCTTCGTCTAGAATCACTTCGAAATCATATTGATGTTCATCCATATAATCTGTCACTGTTTTTATGTCTTCTCTTACATTAACTGCTAAAACAACGACATCCTCTTCTTGATTAATGTTGACTAAATCAGGCATTTCTTGATTACAATACGGTCACCAAGTGGCCCAGAAGTTTAATAAGATGATTTTACCATCATAATCATGCAATGAAACCGTTTCACCTTCAAGAGTTGTCAACTCATAATTAGGGACACGTTTACCCACTGCAAGTTCTTCTTCATCACTTGTAGATGTTTCAACAGCTTCAGAATCATTTTCAACAACTTCATTGGTCGCTTGTGTTTCGTTTGCAGCGACTGTTTCTGTTGTATTGTTTACTTCTTCAGCGTTATTAGCATCTGCATTACCGCAAGCAACCAATGATAAAGTCAATGCTAAAATCCCAATAAGGATTAAAACTTTTTTCATAATTGCCTCCTTTAAAATAAAGTGGTTAATTGAACTAATTTATTTGTTAAAATAAGTAGACCGAATAGTATTAATATAGCACCACTTATTTTTGGAACATATTTGATAAATCTTTCTGTTTTATCTAAA
>Ga0209379_10002030_pt1 | contig 12596 bp, 9 predicted proteins | sample tdDd001_FD_187124 | JGI IMG/M metagenome (GOLD analysis project Ga0209379, IMG submission 187124) | Marine sediment microbial communities from the Atlantic coast under amendment with organic carbon and nitrate - tdDd00.1 (SPAdes)... | ecosystem: Environmental > Aquatic > Marine > Coastal >...
ATGTGTTTGAGAGGTTTTTAATGAGCGATGCCAATTTACCGCTGAATTTTTCTGATGTTGCAGCGAATAAAGTGAAAGCGCTTATCGCCGAGGAAGAAAACCCAGAGCTGAAGCTGCGCGTTTATATCACCGGTGGTGGATGTAGCGGTTTCCAGTATGGTTTTACCTTTGACGAGAAAGTGAATGATGGCGATACTACCATTGAAAACAGCGGTGTGACGCTGGTGGTTGACCCTATGAGCCTGCAATACCTGCTGGGCGGCACGGTTGATTATACCGAGGGCCTGGAAGGTTCACGTTTCTTTGTGAACAATCCAAATGCGACAACAACCTGTGGTTGTGGCGCATCATTCAGCGTATAGGCCTGAGCTCAGGTACTTGCCATCGTGCTTTTGTAGCCAGGGCTAGACAGATAACAAAAAAGCCGTCACATCTGTGACGGCTTTTTTGTTGGCGATGTTGCGGTTAGCCTCGGTTATTGACTAACGGGCTATTATCCGCGATGAACTGACTGAACTGGGACAGCTGGCTCAGGCGTTCGCTGGCGTGTTTCTTGAACTGGGTCTTCGCCGCACCTTTCAGTGACTGAGCCTGAGGCAGTTTCACGGTTCGCGGGTTTTTATGAGCACCGTTGACCAGAAATTCATAATGCAGGTGAGGCCCCGTTACTCGGCCGGTACCGCCTAGCGTGCCGACGGTTTGCCCCTGTTTCACCCGTTGTCCGGTTTTTACCTTACGCTTGGTCATGTGCAGGTACTTGGTAACATAGGTGGAGCTATGGCGAATGAAAACGTAGTTGCCGTTAAATTTGTTATAGCCTGATTTCATGACAACGCCGTCGCCAGCCGCCCAGATAGGGGTACCGACCGGTGCGACATAGTCTGTTCCGCGGTGCGCCTTGACGCGGCCGGTCACTGGATGCAAGCGGCGAGGATTGAAATTAGAGCTGACATAACGGAAGTTAATCGGTGAGCGGAGGAATGCCTTGCGCATGGCCCGGCCTTCCTGATCAAAATATTGCCCGCTTTTGCTGCGTACCGCAGTGAAGGTTTCCCCGAGGTTGGTGAATGTTGCGGCCAGAATATTGCCGCGGCCGATAGGCTCTCCTTCGACAAAGCGTTCTTCAAATAGCACAGAGAAGCTATCACCTTGGCGGATATCAAGGGCAAAATCGATATCCCAGCCGAAGATCCCGGCGATTTCCATAATTTGGTTGGCGGTCAGTCCTGCTTTGTCTGCAGCGTTCCAGAAGCTGGAGGTAATTATCGCCTGGGCAAAATTAAGCTGGGTATCAACAGACTTGGTTTCTTGGTTGGAGTGGTAGGTCCCGCCGGTACGGGTTATCACCAGCGTCTCGGTGGCGTTTTTGGGCTGGATCAGCTGAATCAGTTCGCTGTTCTCGTCGAAGCCAAACTTCAGGATATCACCCGGTCGTAGGCTGGTAAGGCTTTTGGTGCCCTCGTCGGCATTGACCAGCCGATATAGAGCTCCCGGAGACAGGCCGACTTTGTCGAATACCACTGCCAGACTTTCGCCTGATTTTACCGTATGTTCTTTCCATTTGAGCTGTGGGACGATCAGTTTTTCGTCTTTTGCCTGCGGTCTGAGCTGATTGGCCTCGAAATCGATATCAAGCGGATAGGCTTTACCTATTTCAAACTTGCGATCCGGATGGCCACTGCTTTCTGAGCTCGGTAATAGGATCAGCAGTACCACAATGGCACTGAGCAGTGTAATCAGTATTTGGTGCACCCTCGGCAACCGGAGAAGTTTCGATACTAGCATTGATAGGTTTTTTTTGCGCAATAAGGGAAAAATAAGACAACGCTTAGTCTAACTGGTTTCAAAAAACATCGCTATTCAAGTAAGATGGTCGACTATAACTTTTTTGTCAATTCTGTGGGAGCGAACAAGAATGGCCAGCATTGAACAAGCTTTAGCTGAAATTAAGCGTGGTGTCGACGAGCTGATACCGGAAGAAGAGCTAATTGCTAAGTTAAAAGAAAACCGTCCTTTGCGAATTAAGCTGGGTGCCGATCCAACAGCGCCGGATATTCACCTAGGCCACACCGTCATTCTTAATAAGTTACGTACTTTCCAGGAATTGGGACATGAAGTAACGTTTTTGATTGGTGACTTTACCGGCATGGTGGGTGATCCGACAGGTAAGAACACCACGCGTCCGCCGCTGACTCGCGAAGACGTACTGGCTAACGCTGAAACCTACAAAGAACAGGTATTTAAGATCCTTGATCCAGCGAAAACCAAGATTGAGTTCAACTCTTCGTGGTTATCTGAGCTGGGGGCCGAGGGCCTGATCCGCCTGGCGGCAAACCAGACCGTGGCGCGTATGCTTGAACGTGATGATTTCAAGAAACGTTACAATGAAGGCCGTCCGATTGCGATTCATGAGTTCATGTACCCGCTGCTACAAGGTTATGATTCGGTTGCAATGAAAACGGATGTTGAGCTGGGCGGTACCGACCAGAAGTTCAACCTGCTGATGGGACGCGAGCTGCAAAAAGCCAATGGCCAGAAGCCTCAGGTTGTTCTGACTCTACCGCTACTCGTTGGCTTGGACGGCGTGAAGAAGATGTCCAAGTCTGCTCACAACTACATCGGTATAGCTGATGCACCAAACGAGATGTTCGGTAAAATCATGTCGATTTCTGACGACCTGATGTGGAACTACTACGAGCTGCTGTCTTTCCGTCCGATCGAAGAGATTGACCAGTTCAAGCAAGATATCGTGAACGGCAAGAATCCGCGTGATATCAAAATCCTGCTGGCAAAAGAAATCATTGCTCGTTTCCATTCTGAAGCTGATGCCGAGGCGGCCGAGCAAGAATTCATCAACCGCTTCCAGAAAGGCGCAATGCCGGAAGAAATGCCGGAGTTTGAGTTCGAAGCCGGTATTGCCATCGGCAACCTGCTGAAAGATGCCGGTCTGGTTAGCTCGACATCTGATGCAATGCGTATGATCCGTCAGGGCGCAGCGAAGATTGATGGCGACAAGATTGAAGATACCAAACTTGTACCTGCTGCTGGTGCTGCGGTATATCAGGTTGGCAAGCGTAAGTTTGCCCGGGTTACTCTGAAGTAATCTTGTTAAACAGCACAGTAAAAAAAGGCGCCTTGAGCGCCTTTTTTATTGCCGGTGTAAAAGCCAGTGTAAATAGCTATCGGGTAAAACGGAACCAACTGGTTCGGTTAGTTTTGGGTCATTGCCGAGGGGCAAAGGTCGGTAATGAAAGGTGCCATCGAATAGCGGCCAGGCGGATAGTTAGGGTGGTGATGACACCGGCTATCGTTGCCACGGAGGCGTCCACATGAAGCATCAGTGCTGTAGTATGAACGATACCCCCTAGAATACAGGCCGTTGCATAGACTTCTGTTCTTAATATCATCGGGATTTCACGCGCTAATATATCCCGGATCACCCCGCCGCCACAGCCTGTCATGACTCCCATAATTACTGCTACCATCGGGGAGGCACCAAAGCGCAGTGCTTTCTCGACACCGATAGCGACAAAGACTGCCAGACCGATGGCATCGGCAACAGGCAGAAAGTACCACGGCATTTGCTTGGGTTTTCGAATAGCCAGCATGGCAATCAGGCAGGTGATAAAGATTACCCATAGATAGGCGGTATCGGTGATCCAGAAAACCGGCGTTGCTCCGAGAGCCATATCGCGGATTGTACCGCCGCCTATCGCCGTGACGCTGGCAAGAACGACGATGCCAAATGGGTCCATACGAAGACGACCCGCCAGTAATACACCCGACGCGGCAAACACGGCGGTGCCGAACATATCGAGAACATAGATAAGCATATCTGTACCTGTTAGCTCTGAAGTGAAGTGAACTCGGCTGAGATTGTACGACGATATGTAAGCGGTACAACTTGCTGCAGTGGCTTTGTGAGCTTATTCACAATGATTGTTGAAAGCCTGTTACAGGCTGTCTTTTCTTACCTGATTGAGGCGGTCACACACCTGCTCTACGGCTTTTATTGTGCGGGGCGTTGGCCGGTTAAGCCAATCAGCCTGTAGGGCAAAGACGTGCTGATTATCGATTGCAGGTAGCTTGCCTTGCCATTTTTGCCAGACGTTAGTTTCCGTGCCTGCGTGGGGGGTACCAAAAATGACTTCTGGCTGGCGAACCACCACCTGCTCTTCAGAGACCTGCGGGTAGGCGGCCGGACTGTCGGCGAAGATGTTCAACCCGCCGCAAAGGGTAAAAACCTGGCTGGGCCAGCTTTTATCGGCGACAGTAATGATTGGCGTATTGCTCAGTTGATAGAAATAGCGAACTGGGCGTTGATTCTTATATTCAGTTTTCAGTGTGTTCAATGTTTGACGGAATTCATCGGCTACTTGCTTGGCTTGTTGTGGATTGGCGGAGTATTGCCCCAGCGCTTCGATCGACTGTGGGATATCTTCCAGTTCAAGCGGATTCGAGTAATAAATCGTAAAGCCAAGCTGGGCCAGTTTTTCCATCTCGCGCGGCGGGTTACCGCCTTTCCAAGCCAGGATCAGGTCGGGTTTTAGGGCGACAATACGCTCTAGCTTTATCCCGCGGTAATTGGCCACGCGCTCGAGTGATTTGGCGGCCTCCGGATAGTCGCTGTAATCACTGGCAGCGATGAGCTGTTTGCCTAGCCCTGCGGCATAGGCCAGCTCAGTGGTATGCGGAGACAGGCTGATCACTCGTTGAACGGGAGCGGCAAAGGAAATAGACGAGATAAGTAATAGGCAAAGGCAAGCCAGACGCACTTAGAGCACTCCTTGAAAAATAAAGATAAGCACGCTTTGTATGACCACCCAGGCCACTAGGCGGTTGTTCGCGATTTTATTTATTTGTGCTAGATGAAAAGCGGCCGGTGCAATTTTCCCTCCCAATCGGGGACGTTCCATTTTACGGTTGCCATAGATTGCCGGGCCACCAAGAGACAGGGAGAGTTTATGGCCGGTAGCTGCCAGTAACCAGCCGGGGCCGGGAAGCAGCCAGTTTTCGCCTTGTTGGATAATCCCTTGGAGGGCTGTCTTGCCGTTATGGCCGATACAGAACAGCAGGGCAAAAATACGTAATGGGATAATATCAAGCGTGGCGAGGATACGGACCGCCGGGACGCCAAAGTTATGATAATGCTGGCGGCTGGGGGACCAGACTCGGGCCAGACTGATGGCGAGCCGGTACATCAGAGCCCCTATTCCACCGGCAAGGGCATACCAAAATAAGACACCGGCGACCAGTCGTCCATAAGCAAGCAGCTGGGTTTCGGCTCCAGCCTTGCCAAGGCCAAGCAGTGACAGGTTACGGGTTTCCCGGTTTAGTGGGGCTTCCAGTAACTGGCGACAACCAGCCTTGTCTTCTTGGCTGTAGGCGTGAATAAAACGCTTGCTGAACTTGGCAGTATTTCTCCAGTCCAGTGCCAGCCACAAGAGGATGATATGGAACATACTCTCTATCCATACCAGCTGGTAGAGAGCAACGAGCAGCACTAGAACAGTCAGCCACATCAATGACCAGGCCAGGCTGCCCGACAGCAACTGTTGTTTACGGGACTCGTCGGGTTTATTGACTTTGTCGGCAATCAGCACGGCCAGTTGCTGCCAGATGTGCAGCGGATGGAGCTGGGTCGGAATAGGGAGCAGCCAATGTATGGCTAACGCTCCCCACAAGACGAGCAGGGAGCTGTTATCAAGCAAAACTGCCAGGAACTCTGTCATTATTGGTTAAGAAGCTCAACCATTTTAGCCACCATTACCGATGAGCTCTTTGCAGCCAGAGGTAGGAACTCTTCGAAGCTCATTGGCGACTCTTTGTCGGCGACATCAGAAATAGCACGAACCACGACGAACGGGATCTCGAACTGGTGACATGCCTGAGCAATAGCGGCAGCTTCCATTTCAACGGCAACGACGGAAGGGAAGTTGTTACGAATGAAGGTTTGTTTTTCAGCAGAGCATACGAAAGCATCGCCCGTACAGATCAGACCGCGAACAGCGTGCATGTCGCCCATTGTCACCAGTGCCTGTTCAGCCGTATCCATTAGTTTTGCATCAGCAACGAAAGCCGCTGGCTGCTGGGCCATCTGGCCGATTTCGTAACCGAATGCAGTAACGTCGGCGTCGTGGTATCGAACTTCAGTCGAGATAACCACATCACCCAGGTTCAGGCTTGAATCGAAACCACCTGCAGAGCCGGTGTTAAGTACGACATCTGGCTGGAAGACTTCAAGCAGGACGGCTGTACCGACGGCGGCTGCGACTTTACCGATACCTGATTGCAACAAGACAACATCTGCACCATTAAGAGTGCCGGTATAGAACGTACAGCCTGCTTTGTTGTGAGTTTCGCTGTTAGTCAGTTGCGCTTTTAGGATGGCAACTTCTTGTTCCATCGCACCAATAATGCCGATTTTCATCAATGTGTTCTCTTGTAGGTAAATTGGGACTCCCTGCCGGGAGTGCGTATGGCAAGAATTGTAACATGAACGAATAAAAAGCGGGAATGGCGTTGAAAGCCATTCCCGCTTTAGTGTTGTTCGTTGAAGAGGCTACACCTCTCGGTCTCTACACCTCAAGATAATCGAGGATCCCTTCTGCCGCTTTGCGCCCTTCGTCAATGGCCGTTACTACCAAATCAGAGCCTCGCACTGCATCACCGCCAGCAAAGATTTGGGCATTGCTGGTCTGGAACTGAAAAGATCCTTCTGACGGCGCTTTAATTCGCCCTCGCTGATCCAGATCGACATTGAACTTTTCCAACCATGGCATGGCGTGCGGTTGAAAGCCGAAGGCCATGATCACGGCGTCGGCATCCAGCACATGTTCACTGCCTTCAATCAGCTCCGGGTGGCGGCGACCGGCTTCATCGGGGGCCCCCAATTCGGTTTTGACGACGTTGATACCCGTGACCTGGCCCTGATCGTTGATGTTGATGCTCAGAGGCTGCAGGTTAAACATAAAGTTAACGCCTTCCTCGCGGGCATTTTTAAATTCACGCTTGGATCCTGGCATATTGGCGGCATCGCGGCGGTAGGCACAGATCACGTCTTTGGCACTCTGGCGAATCGATGTACGCACGCAGTCCATCGCGGTATCACCACCGCCGAGGACGACCACGCGCTTTCCTTTCATATCGAGAGGATCTGTGTTGCTGTCCAGTCCCATGACCCGATAGGCATTGGAGACTAAAAATGGCAGGGCATCATAAACGCCCTGAGCCTCTTCGTTTTCCAGTCCCGCCCGCATATTTTTATAGGTACCGACACCGAGGAAGACGGCATCATACTCACTCAGCAGCTGCTCCATTTGGATATCTTTGCCGATTTCGGTATTGAGACGGAATTCTACGCCCATATCGGTAAAAATCTTTCGGCGGTTGACCATCACCTTTTTTTCCAGTTTGAAAGACGGGATACCGAAGGTTAACAGGCCGCCTATTTCTGGGTAGCGGTCAAACACCACGGGCTTGACCCCATTTCGAACCAGAACATCGGCACATGACAGACCGGCTGGCCCGGCGCCAATGATGGCGACTTTTTTATCTGTCCATTCGACATCGGACATGTCTGGCTTCCAGCCCATTTTAAAGGCTTTGTCGGTAATGTATTTCTCTACATTGCCAATAGTGACGGCCCCGAAGTCATCATTGAGGGTGCAAGCCCCCTCACACAAGCGATCCTGAGGGCACACTCGGCCACAGACCTCTGGCAGGGTATTGGTCTGGTGCGACAGCTCGACAGCCTCGATGATCCGACCTTCGTTCGCCAGCTTGAGCCACTGCGGAATATAGTTATGGACCGGGCATTTCCATTCGCAATAAGGGTTACCACAACCAAGACAGCGGTCTGCCTGGGCACCGGCCTGCTGCTGGGTAAAGGGCTTGTAGATTTCCACGAATTCGATTTTACGGATATTGAGCGGCTTCTTAGCCGGATCAACTCGTGCGACATCGATGAATTGGTATATGTTCTGGCTCATACGGTTTCCCTCCCTTATTGTGCATGAACACGCAGTTCAGCGGCAGAACGGCTTTGGTGACCCAAGAGGGTATTCACGTCGGCAGACTTTGGTTTTGCTAGGTAGAACATCGGGATCCATCGATCAAAATCAGCTAGGATCTCCTGGGCTCGGCTTGAGCCGGTCTCCTCGAGATGGCGGTCGATCAGGCCGCGCAGGTGCTCCTGATGGATCTTCAGGCCGCCCAGCGGCAAGGCCTCGATAAGTTCAGGGTTGACGCGACCTGCAAAGTCTCCGTCTTCATCAAGGATGTAGGCAAAACCTCCTGTCATGCCGGCACCAAAGTTAACCCCGGTCTTGCCGAGAATAGCGACAATACCTCCCGTCATATACTCGCAGGCGTTATCGCCAGCGCCTTCAACCACGGCGATGGTACCCGAGTTGCGCACCGCGAAACGTTCGCCTGCTGTTCCGGCCGCAAAGAGTTTGCCGCCTGTTGCACCGTATAAACAAGTGTTGCCGACAATAGTGGCCTCGTTTGACTTGAAGGCCGAACCGACAGGGGGGCGAATGGCTATTTTGCCGCCGGTCATCCCTTTGCCGACGTAGTCGTTGGCATCACCGGTGAGGTGAAGATTCAGGCCGCCTGCGTTCCACACCCCGAATGACTGACCGGCCGTGCCGGACAGGTGAAGGTTAATCGGCTGGGCTGCCATGCCCTGATTGCCATAGCGGAGGGCAATTTCTCCGGATAGACGGGCGCCAATTGAACGGTCGGTGTTTCGGATGTCATGGTATAAGTTTGCACCGCTGCGGCTTTCTATTGCAGGCAATGCCTCCTCAAGCAAGGTGTTGCTTAGCTCCGCGGTATCAAACGGGGTATTGGGCTCGCTGCAATAGAGCGTTTTCCCTGCCACCGGTGTTGGCGCGTGAAGCAGGCCGTCGAGCTCTAGCTTGCTTTGTTTGGAGGTATAGCCTTCCAACATCTCGAGCAAGTCAGTACGGCCGATAAGATCAGTCAGCTTTTTGACCCCCAGCTGTGCCAGTAGCTCTCGGACTTCCTGACCCAAACCGACAAAGTAATTCATGACTTGTTCGGGCAGACCCTTGAAGAAGTCGCGGCGCAGTTTCTCGTCTTGGGTAGCCACACCCGTCGCACAGTTGTTGAGGTGACAGATACGGAGATACTTGCACCCCAGGGCCACCATCGGCGCCGTCCCGAAGCCGAAACTTTCAGCGCCCAGTATTGCCGCCTTTACAACATCAAGGCCGGTTTTCAGACCGCCGTCGACCTGGAGGCGAATCTTATGGCGCAGGCCGTTTGCTACCAGCGCCTGTTGGGTCTCGGCCAAGCCAAGTTCCCAGGGGCTACCGGCGTATTTTACCGAGGTTAACGGGCTGGCACCGGTACCGCCGTCATAGCCGGAAATAGTGATCAGATCGGCATAGGCTTTGGCCACACCGGTTGCGATGGTGCCGACGCCGGGTTCCGACACCAGCTTGACCGATACCATTGCTTTGGGATTAACTTCTTTTAAATCAAAGATCAGCTGCGCCAAATCTTCAATTGAATAGATATCATGATGTGGCGGCGGTGATATCAGCGTTACGCCCGGAACGGCAAAGCGTAGCTTGGCAATTTCGGTTGTCACTTTATGGCCCGGTAGTTGGCCGCCTTCTCCCGGTTTTGCGCCTTGGGCAACTTTGATCTGGAGGACATCTGCATTGACAAGGTAGTGGGGGGTTACCCCGAAGCGGCCAGAGGCCACTTGTTTGATGCGCGAGTTTCGCTCGTTGCCAAAGCGGCGCGGATCTTCTCCTCCTTCCCCGGAGTTGGAGTAGCCGCCCAATCGGTTCATGGCAATGGCCAACGCCTCATGTGCCTCCGGACTCAGGGCACCGATAGACATGGCCGCTGAGTCAAACCGTTTGTACAGCTCTGTTGCATCTTCGACGCTATTTATATCGATAGGGCTGTCGGTGTCTTTCAGTTTCAGCAAGTCACGAAGGGCTGCGACCGGCCGCTCGTTCACTTGTTTGGCAAAGGCCTGATAGTCTTGATAATCACCGGTTTTTACAGCTTGTTGCAAGGTGCTGACAACATCTGGGTTGTAGGCGTGGAACTCGCCGCCGTGGACATATTTCAGCAGTCCGCCTGGTTCAACCGGTTTGCGTTTGAGCCAGGCTCGGCGGGAGAGGTTAAACAAATCCTGCTGGAAATCATCAAAGTCCGCTCCGGCAATCCGACTGGAAACGCCCTGGAAACACAGCTCGACAACTTCGTTACTCAGTCCTACTGCTTCAAACAACTTCGAACAGCGGTATGAGGCAATCGTCGAGATCCCCATCTTCGACATGATCTTGTACAGGCCTTTGTTCATGCCGTTGCGGAAGTTAATCATGACATCGCAATAGGGTTTGTTAATCGCACCGCTGTCGATCAGCTTGCCGAGCGATTCATAGGCAAGATATGGGTACACTGCCGTCGCACCGAAGCCCAGAAGGACGGCAAATTGATGCGGATCGCGGACGGTAGCGGTTTCAGCAACGATATTCGCATCACAGCGCAGGTTGGTGGCAACTAGGCGAGTCTGTACCGCGCCAACAGCCATGGCTGCTGGGATCGGGAGCTTGTCTTTGTTGATCCCGCGATCGGAGAGCACGACCAGAACGGTCCCGTTACGAACAAGGCGTTCTGCCTGATCACAGATATCGATAATGGCTTGCTTGAGATCTTTCTCGACCGGATCGTAGTTAATATCAATGATGCTGTTGCGGTAGTACTGGTTATCGAGCTCCAGCAATTGGACCAAATCTGAGTAGAGCAATATCGGCGAGCTAAAGGCAACCCGGTGGGCGTGGCCGTCTGTCTCGCAGAATACGTTCATTTCACGTCCGATACAGGTAGCCAGTGACATTACGTGCTTTTCCCGCAAGGGATCAATCGGTGGGTTGGTGACCTGGGCAAACATCTGGCGGAAGTAGTCTGTTACCGCCCGTTCTTTGGATGACAGTACTGCCACCGGGGCATCATCGCCCATCGAGCCGGTGGCCTCCTGACCGTTTTCACCAACGACCCGCAGAACCTGATCCAGTTCTTCGTTATTGACGCCAAAGAGCTTCTGGTAGGTTTGCAGCTCGCCATCATCAAGCGAGCGACTGCCGACCTGATCTTCGTTCAGCTCTTCGAACGGCACCAGGCGTTTTACATGGCTGTCCATCCATTCTTTATATGGGTGGCGGCTCATCAGTTCGCTGTCGATATCGGCCGAGTGCCAGATTTTGCTGAACTTGGTATCGATAACCAGCAGTTCGCCGGGGCCGACCCGGCCTTTTTCTGCAACTTCGTCTGGTGCATAGTCCCAGATCCCGACTTCGGAAGCCAAGGTGATCAGCTTGTCTTTGGTGATCACATAGCGAGCCGGTCGCAGGCCATTCCGGTCAAGGTTACAGGCTGCGTAACGGCCATCGGACATCACAATACCAGCTGGTCCATCCCATGGTTCCATGTGCATGGTGTTGAAATCATAGAAGGCACGAAGCTCCGGATCCATGTCTGGGTGATTTTGCCATGCCGGCGGAACCAGCATACGCATGGCCCGAAATAGGTCCATACCACCAGACAAGAAGAGCTCCAGCATGTTATCCAGGCTGGAAGAGTCCGAACCTGTTTCATTGACAAAGGGGGCTACAGTGTGTAAATCCGGCAGTAGCGGAGAGGAAAACTTATAGGCTCTGGCCCGTGCCCACTGACGGTTACCGGCAATGGTGTTGATCTCGCCGTTGTGGGCGAGGTAACGAAACGGTTGTGCAAGCGGCCAGCGAGGCTGGGTGTTGGTCGAGAAACGCTGGTGGAACAGGCAGATCGACGACTCCAGGCGTAGATCGCCCAGATCGAGATAAAACTTCGGCAAATCAGCCGGCATGCACAGCCCTTTATAGACCGTTACCTGTGTCGACAGGCTGCAGATGTAGAAATCAGGATCGTCGCTGATACGCTTTTCTATCCGACGGCGGGCAATATAAAGCCGGCGGTCAACATCGCGAGGTTTCCAGCCTGCCGGGGCATTGACAAACACTTGCTCAATCTGTGGCAGGGACTCGGTGGCAATGGGACCAAGAACTTGCGGGTTGACTGGCACTTCACGCCAGCCAACGATAGAAAGCGTTTCTTTTGCCAGCTCTTCATTGATGATAGTACGGGCCTGCTCGGCCCTGACGGGATCTTGGCTGAGGAAAATCATGCCCACGGCGTATTCTCGAGCGAGCTTCCAGCCTGCTTCCTCGGCAACAACGCGGTAGTAACTTTCAGGTTTTTTCATCAGCAGGCCGCAGCCATCGCCGGTCTTGCCGTCTGCGGCAATACCACCACGGTGGGTCATACGATCCAATGCGGATATAGCTGTACGGACAAGTTTGTGGCTGGTTTCCCCTTCGATATGGGCAATAAGGCCAAAACCACAGTTATCTTTTTCCAGCGCTGGGTCATACAGTGTCATTGCAACTCTCCCTTGCTTCTGCTCATTCGAGCAGTATTACTGCATATTTATGGCAATCTCCCTGATCGCCATTTCTGCTTCCCGCAATATTTGAAGTTAACGATAATTTACAAAAAGGTCAAATTTC
>Ga0209379_10002032_pt1 | contig 12593 bp, 11 predicted proteins | sample tdDd001_FD_187124 | JGI IMG/M metagenome (GOLD analysis project Ga0209379, IMG submission 187124) | Marine sediment microbial communities from the Atlantic coast under amendment with organic carbon and nitrate - tdDd00.1 (SPAdes)... | ecosystem: Environmental > Aquatic > Marine > Coastal >...
TCATGATGCCTTACGCTAAGATGTTGTCAGACCAAGACTACCGTGATGTAGCGGCTTATGTTTCTGGTCAACGCGTCAAGCCGATTGAAAAGGAAGAGTTTATTACTGGCATCGGAATGCCTGCACCCAAAGGTTTCAAGTTGCCAGAAACAGGTCAAATTCAGAACTTTACTGACACCTTTGGCGAAGATTCTGACTATCAAGGTAATGAGCCTAGTTACACTATCTCTGAATCAGGGAAAGTCGTTCTCGACAACAATACTCAGCTGATGTGGGAACGTGACTCCTCCCGAATCTGGATGACGGCGGTCGAAGGTAAAGAATACTGCGCAAACCTAGAAATCGATGGTTACACAGATTGGCGCTTCCCGTTGATGAAAGAGCTATTCTCCATCGCTGACATGGGTGAGTTCCGTCCAGCGATTAATACTGATGTGTTCTTGAACATGCCTCGTCAAAACTCTGGTATTTGGACGTTCCCTGTTTCTGACCGTCACGATCACGTTTGGCACGTAGGCTTCCCTGATGCTCATATCATGGGTCAACATACCGCTTCAACCAAGCTAGTTCGCTGTGTTCGCGCGGATAACGACGCCGCATACCACAACATGCAATACGTCGATAACGGTGACGGTACTGTAACAGAAAAAGTGACCAATCGAATGTGGCAGCAAAACATTGATTATGTGAAACGCAAGTTCGATGACTCCCTGAAGTACTGCCAAGACTTAGAATATGCTGGCTATGATGACTGGCGCACTCCAGATATCAAGGAGATGAACTCAATTGTTAACTACAACAAAGTTTCTCCAGCTATTGATGAAGAGTTTTTCCCGAACACACCAGTGAAATCATTCTTCTGGACCAGCACCTCTGATGTTGCCGGCCCGACGCTTCACGTAAGACCGCTATCGGCTCGTAAGAAAAACCAAACGCCTGAGCAATTGGATTTGAGATTCACAGGTGACAACGAAGGTTGGGCGCATGGTTACCTAACGGGACAGGGTTTCGGTATGTCGAAAGACTCCGAGTTCTACACTCGCTGTGTTCGCAACCCTTAGTTATTTAAAGAAGCCCTCTTGAGGGCTTCTTTATTTCCACACCAACAACGTCGCCCCAAAAATCATTTATGGCTCGATTGCGATGATGCTTTCTATTGTTCGAGGTTACTATGAACAAGATTTTAATTCCCCTACTTACCTCTTTGCTTACCTTTTCTGCGTACGCCGATATCGAAGGTCGATATGACGATGGTGCTCGTTGGGCATTCATTTCTGACGATGAATCTAAAAACGTCGCCGTGATTGACACCTTTACGTTTTCCTACACAGACCAGATCGAACTCAAGGCAAAACCGATTCACCTTGAAGTGTCAGACGTACAAGACGTTCTCGTTTACATCGACGGAAAAACACCTACCGTCTTCGTCTACGACTTAGTTAAAAAGACACATTGGCAGATGGAGATGGAAGGTGTTCCAACAGAGATTACCTTTCATGCTGATGAAGCACAGCTGGCAGTGGCAATGAAGGATCGCATAGACATTATTAAACCGCTAAAACGTCAATATGTCGCCACGATTACCGACATCAAATCGCCGTTTAGCATGAACTTTGATAACGGTGGCTACAACTTGTATGTTTCAGAAAGCAAGTCAGGAAAAACGCTTATTTACCGTAACCACGATGGTCAAAGAAGCTATATTAATGTCGGCGAAGGTAACGTCTCTGAACTGACTTTGTCACCAGACGCGCGCTTAGCGCTTACTTCCCAATATAAAGATAATTCCGTGGTTGTTTGGGATCTATCTATGGAAATGGAATTCAATACCTTCCATTTCGACTCACAACCTTGGCGTCCTTACGTAAGTTCAGATTCTGAATATATCGTTCTTGCCAGTGAAAGTGGCCAAGCGCAAGTTATCGAATCTTGGGGAGGTGAAGTTGTGAAGGAACTCAAGCTTACCGGAGCTCCAAAATCTATTCGTACAGGTTGGATCGAGACCATGGGCATCATTGAATCAAAGGGAGCTCTGGACATTTTTGAGCTTTCGACCAATACACCAGTCCAATCTGTCTCGTTAAAAAATGACTTACGAGAAGTGGTTGTAGTTTCAGACTCAAAGACGCTGTTTGCAACACAAGAAGGCTCTTCAAAACTTTTCGTGTACGACATCCGCACCAACAAGGTGTTGAAAGAGATCGACACTAAGCTGTCCAAGCCCCACCTGCTAGCGATGGGCATTACAAATACTGTGTGTCACTAAAGGAACGTACAATGAGACGACAAACTTCCTATACAATCTATGCTTTTCTAGCGGCATGCTTGCTGAGTTTTAGCGCCGCAGCTAAACCTTTAAAGTTTGAACTGCAAGAGAATACCTTAGGTACTGTGACCGAGAAAAACTGGCAAGGGAAATTCTTATTAATGGGGATAGGTTACACCAGTTGCCCAGACATTTGCCCCACCACTGTTATCGATTTAGCGACCGCGGTGAATTCGTTAAAAGAGGAGGCCAATAAGGTCACACCGATCTTCATCTCTGTTGATCCTAACCGTGATACTATTGAAAACTTGGACATGTATGTAAAGTACTTTGATCCCAAAATGGTTGGATTAACCGGAACTCAAGAGCAGATCAAAGCAATAGCAAAGAGTATGAAAGCAACCTATGGCTATTCTCTTGAAGGCAAGCCGATTTATCCCCCTCTCCCAAAACAATATGAAGTTTACCACTCTGCCTACATCTACCTTTACGGACCAGACAGAGAGCTTATCGATGTATTTGGTTATGGTGAAGGTGGCGCAAAGATCGGTCAAAGTTTGAAGAGGTATATCAATGAATAAATGGACCTCATTTGCACTGGTTAGCGTAACGTTATGCTTGAGCTTCTCGATAACAGCAAAAGAATGCACCACCCCAGAGGGGTTTAAACTAGAAAACGCAACTTATCAGCTTACCGAGTTAAAAAGCCCAGTAAGCTTGGTCAATCTATGGGCGGTTTGGTGCCCTCCTTGTTTAAAGGAGTTGCCTGCGCTCGACAGCATAGCGAATAACGAAAACTATAGTGTTGAAACAGTACACATTGGGGATAATCTTCCGGCCATCGAAGAGCGTTTTTCTAAATTGGGTATTCATCACTTACCGAAAACCATTGAACCAGACATGGGAGCAATTCACGCGCTTGGTTTTCAAGGATTACCAGCCACATTGGTAGTGATTAATGGTGAAACCAAGTTTCGTTATTCTGGGTATATCAAGCAATCACCCGAAGTGATTCAAGACTGGCTAACTTGCTTAAGAGAGAAGCTGTAATCATGAAACGTATGTTTATTTTACTTATTGTCTCCATCAGCTTCTCTGCTTTTTCCAGCACTGAGAGTGATAAAGGCAAAGCGCTTTACATCGCCCCAGGGAAAGGTGGCTGCGCTACGTGCCATGGTGAGACCGGAAATGAGCCAGTGATGCCTATGTACCCGAAAATCGGCGGGCAAAGCGAACTTTACCTCTTCAATCAAATGAAAGATTACAAGATGAAAAACCGTAAAAACGGTTTATTCATGACCATGGAGGTAGCAATGGAACACTACACCGACGAAGAAATTCGCCTTATGGCTAAATACCTGAGCGCTGTAGAAAACAACTAAATTCAAGGGTCTCATAACAAGACGGCCTCAACATAGACCGTCTTGTTACTTGTATAGTCGATCAGTCTTTTGCTTCTTTTTCTTCTTCTCGAACACTTGTATTTTCAGTTACTTCTGCAACGCCCTGTGTCTCTGTATCTACCCACTTCATAAACACTTGGTAACCAGCCGCTAAGAATGCCGCACCGATGAACATGCCCAGAATACCACCGGACATCATGCCGCCAACTGCACCAATTAGAACAATCGGCATGGGGACATCTAAACCACGACCCAGTATCAATGGCTTTAAGAAGTTATCAATTAAACTAGCGGCGATCAGTAAGATGGTAAAGATGACGTTATGAACCGTGCCACTATCCCCCGCCCACAATAAGCCGACTGCGACTAAAGCAATGATGGTGACCGGAAGCTGAACGATAGCGAAGACTAATGCGATAAGCGTAAACAAGGCCGCAGCAGGTACGCCTGATAATGCAACAACGCCACCAAATGCCATTGCTGTTAAGAAAGCGATACCGATGATACCCACTGCAACTTGCCTGATGGTTGCCGTAGTGAGCTCATGCAAGTCTGGCCCTCTGACTTCATCAGTAAAACTAATGAAAATCTTACGTATCGATTTTGCTGCAGGTTGTGCCCAGGCCAACATAATACCTGCGATAATAATCGCACCAATCAACATAAACATGCTTTTCGCTGCGCCTGTCGCACTATCCACAAACCAGCTAAAGAAGGTCTTAATTTGTGGCTGACGCTTCTCAATAAAAGTAGGCAGATCATTTGCTGCTTCATACCAAACCGCATGAACTTTCTCACCGACCAAGGGCCAGGTTCTCACACTGTCTGCTGGTTTAGAGACAACCAACGTACCATCTCGATACGACTCAAGGGCACCAAGCGTCTTAGAAGCAAACGAGTTACCAACCATTGCTGTTGGTGTACCGAGGATCAACACTCCGACAATGGCAATCAATGTTGCAGCTCGAGAAGAACTCAAACTAAACTTTCTTTCTATCAATAATTTGATTGGATAGAGTGCGATTGCCAGTACGAGAGCCCAAAGCAAGATAGGCAGAAAGGGTAAGAACGCCCACCAACAGACAATAACGATAAGTGTCATTACTGAAAACCGAATCAATGAAGTAGTAAGGGCTTTCGCGAGAACTTTCTCTAGATTTTCATTTGAGTTACTCAAAGCTTGATTCCTCCCATCTAGCGAATCCGAAGCAGTTTATGCTTTAATTGCAGAAGACTTCGAAAGAGTATTAAATACACCTCAGAAGCCAGTCTGCCCAATACGCTTGTACGCATCTATATAACCTAGTACACCCTCCCGTATATTCCACGGTTTCGTTGCGTCAAGTACCGAATAAATAGAATTTGGTGATGGTATTCGGGTTTTCTCTGTTTGGATTTTAGTTAACGCTCTCAAGGTTTTATATTTGCGTGCAATTGCACTATTTAGCTTTAAGGGCAAACATGTCAGAACTTAATCGTATGCGTTCAGGTGAGGTGTATAACTGCTTGGACAAAGAGCTTCAGATGATGCGTGATAGTACTTCTGCATTGATCTTCAAATTCAATCATGAATCAGACGCAGAAAAACGTCATGCACTACTGACTCGTATGGGGGTGAGCTTAGGTGAAGGAGCATGTATCCAAGCGCCACTGCAACTAACCTACGGCTGCCACCTAACCATTGGGAAAAATAGCTATATCAACTGGGATGCAATCATATTAGATAATGGGAAGGTCGCTATTGGTGCAAACGTGATGATTGGTCCACGAGTTCAAATCTATACCGCTGCACATGCTTTAGAAACCGAGCAACGCCTTGCTGGAGATGAAACGGCCAAACCAGTGACAATCAAAGACAAAGTATGGATTGGAGGCGGTGCCATCATCATGCCAGGAGTAACCATCGGAGAAGAAGCCGTTGTGGGAGCTGGCTCCGTGGTAACCAAAGATGTTGCAGCCGGAGATCGCGTCGTCGGAAATCCTGCCCACTCCATTAAAAACGGTTGATAACCTTATCATTCTAACGAATTGAAAACCCGACTAGTTCAACGGTTTGTATAGGTTATCTACCGATATACTCTATCTTTTCTTTCAAGGACTTGCTTTATGGACTATTCGACAAAGTCGTTAATAGTAGCGCTTTCCCTCGCCACCAGTACGCTGTCATTTGCGGCAACAGGTGAAAACGCTATTCCAGAAAGAACGATATCAACGAGCTTCCCATCAACTCAGGCTTGGTTGAACCACGTCAAAAAGGGATTAGCCCCATATTGGATGGATGAGAAAGCCTACGGGGATCCTATTGGGAACTTCCCTACTTTTCGTTGCAACGACGGCCGCAAGCTAGATACGGAAAATGTTTGTCCTGAATTAAACCGTGGCTGGATTACTCCTCACTTTGGTCGTGAATACACTCGTATGAAGTCACGCCAAACGTACGCTTATGGGGTACTTTATCACCTAACTGGGGACACACACGCTCTTGAGCTTGCTAAGCAAGGTGCGTATTACCTTATCAACGAATTGCAGGATAAAGAGCACGGCGGCTTTGTCTCATTCACACAAAACAAGCAAGTGGGCTTAAAGTGGACGCAACGTACCTCACAAGACCAAGCTTATGCCCTCGTTGGGCTAGCAATGTATTACTACCTGACACGAGATCCAAACGTAGAGAAAGTGCTTATCGAACAGCAAAAGTTTATCTTCGATAATTACAAGGTGAACGATGAAGTTGGCCTAGCTTGGGTATTGGAGGATGGCGATGAACAGAGTGCAAAGCAGCATGAGTTGGTCGCGCAACTGGACCAAATTAATGGCTATATGCTTTTGGTCGCGCCTCTGCTTCCTGAGCCTTACAAAACACAATGGCTAAATGATCTTAAGTGGTTAACTAACACCTTAGTTGAGCACTATCACTCAGATAAGGAGCAGCGATTCTACGGTGCTATTCATCATAAAGCGGTAATGCAACCCAACGCTAAGCACAACGACTTTGGTCATACGATCAAAGCGTATTGGATGACTTATCTCGTTGGCGAACAGTTGCAAGCATCTGATTGGCAGCAGTTTGCTATAGAAGGTATGAGAACCACTCTGGAACGTGCCGAATATCAGTTCCCATTTGACCCCGTCAGCGACTATTTCTCCGCAGAACTACAAAACGAATGGGCGAACAAAGCGATTCCAGCATGGCAAAGTCGGCCATACTCTAACGGCAGTTCTTCATGGGAGTGGGCTGAGCTCGACCAGTCTGCAATGACACTTGCCATCCTAGATAGCAAGGTTGGGAACGTACTACCATACACCACTCGCACCTTTATGGATGCATGGGTCGATCATCAATATGGGGGCATTGGCCTAGAACCAAAGTCAACCAAAGCGTTCCATTGGGGCAATGGTTATCATCAGTTTGAACACGCGTTAATCGGCACGCTAACGTCTGGTGCGTTAAACCACCAACCGATCACCTTATACTATGCGAATGAACAGAAGCCAATGCCAAGCTTCACTCCATACTATTTCAAGGGCAAGGTAAAACACGTTGGCTTAGTAGACGACGGTAAGCGCCAAGCGGTAACGTTTACAGGAATTACTCCCTAGTCGTTCTAATCCATCACCTACTAGCCAACAAAAAAGGCGACCTACTGGTCGCCTTTTGTTTCCTCACACTAGTTAGATTTTGAATGCACCGACATAGCGGTCAAGGGTTTGAGAAAGCTCGGCCAATTGTTGGCTTGATTGCTCTAGTTGCTGACTCGCATTTAAGCCATGCTTAACTGAGTTACTCACTGTATCCATGTTCATGTTGATCTCGTTAGCCACGGTCGATTGCTGCTCCGTCGCTGTCGCAACTTGGGTATTTATGTCAAGGATGGTCATTACTTGCTTAGAAATCGCTTCTAGTGCCTGTCGAGCCAACTCCGTTTCCGTGGTTCCCTCTTCTATCAACGCTTTACTGTTGCTCATTGAGTTCACCGCATTCTGTGCTTCTGTTTGTAAGCGGCTGATCATTGAATCAATCTCGTCCGTTGACTGAGCGGTTTTTGTTGCAAGGTTACGAACTTCATCCGCAACAACCGCAAAACCTCTGCCAGCATCCCCCGCACGCGCTGCCTCAATCGCCGCATTTAGTGCCAATAAGTTCGTTTGCTCAGAGATCCCTCGAATTACCTCTAGAATAGTACCGATCGACTGTGTGTTATCAGCCAAGCTAACAATAATGCTAGACGTACTATTCATCTCTGTTTCAAGATTGCTGATCGCCGTTGTTGTTCTTTGGAGCGTTTGATATCCCGCTTGCGTCTCGTCAGTCGCTGTACTAGCCGCACCGGCTGCGCCCGCTGCGTTTGATGCAATTTCATTTACCGTTGCAATCATTTCGTTCATAGAAGTGACCACCAGCATTGTTTGCTCATTTTGCTCTTGGCCTCGCGAAAGAGCTTGCTGTGACTGCTCTCGAAGCGCGATGGCTGAACCATTAAGTTCGACCCCAGTGTTGACGACTTGAGAGATAATGCCATGTACCTTTTCAACAAATAAATTAAATGCCGATGATATTTGCGCGACTTCATCATTTCCCTTAATCGGCAAGCGGACCGTTAAATCGCCATCGCCTTGTGAAATATCATTTAATGCATTCTTAAGCACCGATAGAGGTTGCATCAGCTTGCCCAATAATAACGAGAGCACAACAACACACAGCACGAAGATGACAACCATTGAGCCAAGCTGATAGGCAATGATGCCATTAGTCGCCTGGCTTACTTCAGTAATTGGAATACCGATATCGAATGTGCCATACAGCTGACCATTTACATAGATTGGCGCCATAATGTCGAATACCCACACCTCTTGTACATCCGCATACCACTTGGAATATTGCTGAACGCCTTTCGTTGCTCCTTCGACCGTGTAGTCATCCTCGTATGTTTTATTGAGCTTCTGCTTGTCACTGTGTGCAACCGCCGTAACATTGCTATCAATCACAATCGCATAGCTAACATCTGAACGTTGCTTTAAACCGTCAACAAGGGTTTGTAGATCTTCTAATGGCTGTTGTGAGTTCTCTAGAATATAACCCGCATTTTCAGCTAGGAACTCTGCTTGAACTTGAGATTTATGTAAGATGATGTCATCTATTTTTTGACTGGATATAAGATAGGTCGACGCCATACTCGCCATGACAGCAATGCCAAACATGGCACAAACGGCTAATAGGATTATTCTTTTCATTCTGATTGTCTCAACGCAATTTATTAATGTCCATCTACAGGGGTGTTTAAGCCTTGCACTTTGATACTGACAACTGAAAGCCAAGCCATCGAAGACCCGACGTTAGATGTAAATGTTCAGTTACTTTATCTGACGAAAATGCAACAGCTTTAGTAATAAAAGACAAAAACTTAGCAAACATCACACTTTATAAATTTGTAGGCATAATGAAAAAAGCGACCATAAAAGCCGCTATTTATATACTTAAATCTCTATTGGTCAGGCTGTTAACGCTAAGGCAGTAGCACTGTGTCGATTACATGAACCATACCATCGCTCAGTTTGTTATCAATATCGACCAACCCTGCTTCCGACTTATTTGCCATGATCAACCCGCTTTCAAAACTGATGGTGTTGCCATCAAGCATATTTATTTTTTTTGCTCTTACGACAGAACGTGAGTTGCGAGTATCAAGCGTCACATGATAAGCAAGTACCGCTGCCACGCCTTCTACTTCGAGCAGGTCAACGGCTGCATTGAACGCGTCTGCATCGGTCGACGTTCCTGTAAGGTCGTAAAAGGCCTGGTCAGTAGGCGCGAATACTGTGTACTCAGTGCCATCAAAAATAGCAACGGTTCCGGTAGCGATGAGCGCAGCAACGAGGATGTCAAAATCTCCGCCATTATCGTCAAAGTCAAACGGTTCGCCCGATGCCCCAACGGCGAATTCAACGATACTTGCGTCTATTTCATCTGCCCATTTCGGTTTTTTAGCCAAAGCATTAGTACTAAATAGAGATAACATAGCGATACTTACGATCAGGCTTTTGAGTGTGCATTTAAAAGTGTTCATTATCAGTCTCCTTTCTTAGCGTTAAAAACGCTATCACCCGAGAATTACGGGTGACTTGAGGGCAGAGATCATTTTTTAAATCGAAACCGATAGCACTTTTTTGCCATTATGAAATTAGTTTAATTTATAGAAGTTTGAGATGTTATTATGGCGCCAGTTTCCTACATTATAACAGCCACTGAAGCCGTCTAATATTGACGGCTTCTTTCTAAGTAGGACTTAACAAAGTGAAAAGAGTTTATTAAAAACCAAATTTTCCATTGGTGTTCTTCCATTCTGACTTTGGTGGAATCGCCTCAATCGTGTCCCAATGCTCTACAATCTTACCGTTGTCGACGCGGAATAAGTCATAGAACGCTACATGTTGGTTCATGAACTGACCTTCGCTCACTGATAACACAAAGTTTCCTTCACCGATAATCAAATGATTTTTGCTGTACACCATCGGCATACCCGCTTCCGCTAATTGTTTTAGCGCAACACTCAGCCCACTTAAACCATCAGCAACCGCAACGTTGTGTTGGATGTAGTCACTGTCTTTCTCACCGATAAACTTACTGATCTGAGACATGTCTCCTTTCATCAGAATGCTTTGAACAAAATCAGAAACAATGGCTTTATTATCGTCTTTTTTGTTTACGTCTGTGATTTCTGTTGCACCGTCAAATTGAGTTCGGCCGCTTGGGTTAGGTTTCGCCACGTCTTGTAAGTTATCCCAGTGCTCAACGATCAGCCCATCTTCAAAACGGAAAATATCAAAACCCGCTTTTGGTCCGAAAAAGTCGTACTCGGTATGCAAGGCAACGTAATCACCATCTTGAATGGTACGAATTACTTTCGCTTTAGCACTGCCTTCCGGCAGCATTTTCATCACTTCTCCAAAGCCCGCTAAACCATCTGCAACAGAAAGGTTGTGCTGAATGTACTTGTTTGGGTTGATATAAGAAACTGCCGTTTGGTCGCCAGTTTCTATGCTTGAGATAACCGCAACGGCTTTGTCTCGATTTGGTAACTCATCGGCGTTTACAGCGAAAGAAGCACTAGCAAAAACAGTAGATGCGATGACCGAGCTAGCGAAAAAGCGAGTCAATTTGTTCATATTATTTTCCTCTTATTGGCTTGGGAATAATAATAAAAATGAATCAAAGGCTCGTCTGTGTGAATATGCGTCGAAAAATGGTCAATATCGAACATAAAGACCAAAGTACGTTCATATTCAATATCATAACTGGGGTTCTTTGTACTGCTTCTGAAATTGGCTTGGCGTTATATCTGTCTGATTTTTAAAGTATCGGACAAAATTACTCGCATCTTCAAAACCAAAGTCAAAAGCTAACTGTTGACTGGTAACATTACTGACAACCAAGCGTCGTTTTATCTCAATCGTGACAAACGCATCAATCATCTGTTTCGCGGTTAAGTTTGTCGCCAACTTACAAATCACATTTAATGTTTTGTAGGTTGACCCCATCTGCCCCGCGTACCAGTTTGCATCACGAATTCGCTCATAATTGGCTTGGAGTAAATCAAAGAAACGAGCCAGTTTGTAGCTCTGCTCTTTAGTTAACTTGTCATGGCGCTCTTCAGGACGCAAACGATGCAGCATCAATGCAAAAGATGAGAACAAATACATTACAATCAATGGATCGGAACGCTTGTTTTCCATCTCTTTAATCACTTCGCCAATGAGCAGTTTTGCACTTAAACGCGTCTCGTCATCTAAGTTCAATACCGGAGAATGAGTCTGATTTAAGTGTGTTGGAGTGTAGCTGGGCAGGCGCATGTTTGCATGCACTTGGTCGAGAAACGCTTGGGTGAAGAGAATCACTTTACCGGAAGGCTTTTGCGATAAGTCGAAAGCTTGCACTTGCTCACGACGAACAAAGATAATGCTACCTGACTCAAACGGATACTGTTTAAAGTCAACCATGTGCACACCACTGCCTTGTTCAATATAAACCATCATAAAGAAAGTAATGCGGTGTGGCTGCTGGGGTGAATGACTTCTGTACTCTTGTCCATGTAAGCTTTCTAGATCGAAGACTTCAATCTCCGCTTGATTAGATTTGTTATGGTCAAAGCCTACCGTTGGTATTGGTATTTGCATTCACCCTCCACTCGTTACTACTTGTATTTTCGCTAATTTAAATCGGATTGTGCCACCAAACTTTACCACATCACATTACCTAGGTAGCGACTAAGGTGGTGAATATTTGTCTATTCCCCCAACTCCAAAAGCAACAAAGACAAGCCGAAGCCTGCCTTTGTTTATTGCTATTAAGAAACCTGTTTTCCCTCGACGGATTTTGCGTGGCTCGCGCTTTGCTCTGTGGTAACCATATCATCAAACTCTGAGACTTTTGCTAAAAACGCGGGCTTGTCTTTACTTGGAATCGAACTTGCCAATGGAAGATCTGCTTTCATCGCATCGACCGCGCGGTTGCGCACCAGTACTTCGAAGTGCAAGTGTGGTCCTGTTAGACGTCCTGTTGCACCTGAAAGCGCAATCTTCTGCCCACGCTTAACATGCTCACCCTTCTTTACTAAAAAGCGGCTCAGGTGCAAGTAGCGAGTTTTATAGATACTGTTGTGTTCAACCACTAGATACTTGCCCGCGTATGGATGGTTACGAACTGCGACCACTTTTCCATCACCGGTTGAATATACAGGAGCACCAACTGGCGTCGCGAAGTCAGTACCATTGTGAGGAGAAATTCGTCCCGTCACTGGGTGTTTTCGGTTAGGATTAAATGGCGAAGTGATACGACGGTATTGCTTATCAATTGGGTAGCGGTTAAACGCTTGTTCTAGACTGTTCCCATCACGATCATAGAAGCGGCCATCTTGAGCCAAAAACGC
>Ga0209379_10002033_pt1 | contig 12590 bp, 10 predicted proteins | sample tdDd001_FD_187124 | JGI IMG/M metagenome (GOLD analysis project Ga0209379, IMG submission 187124) | Marine sediment microbial communities from the Atlantic coast under amendment with organic carbon and nitrate - tdDd00.1 (SPAdes)... | ecosystem: Environmental > Aquatic > Marine > Coastal >...
ATTTTTGCCGATGCTTTTGCCGGGATGACCCGTTTTCGCCCGCTCTTCGGATCTGGCATGCCATCTGCACTGTTTCCGACTGACGGTTTTCAAAAACCCGATCCGTTCAAAGCACTGTTCACAACACCGCAGACAGAGCGACGGACAAAATGGGTGACTAGGGTTCCGGTCCGGGCAGTCAAGATTCCCGGATGGCTGGTCCGAGAGTTACCGACCTCTGGGGAGGTTACACGGCGGGACAAAAGCCCGGGAGACTGAATCGCAAGGGACGCTGTTACCCGCGATGACCTTGCCGTGTTGTGTAACCAGAGGAGACGATTCATGCGAATGATCAACCATCACCCCGGGCGTGTTTCCGCTACCCTCTTGGGCCTGCTGCCCTTTCTGTTGATCATGCTCATCTACAGCCTGGCCTCCCAGGAGCGCCTGGCAGACAACCCCAACGACAAACTCCTTCCAGGTCTGGAGCAGATGACCGCGGCCGTGGATCGCATGGCTTTTCAGGAGGACCGTCGCAGCGGCGACTACCTGATGTGGCAGGACACGACCGCCAGCCTGGCGCGCCTTGGAATGGGCGTCGGTATCGCCGCCTCGCTGGCGCTGGTGGTCGGTATTCTCAATGGAGTGCTGCCACTGGTCAGGGCCAACCTTGCTCCTCTGGTTTCTGCCCTTTCCATGGTGCCGCCGCTGGCCATACTACCGATTCTCTTCATTGTGTTCGGGCTGGGCGAGCTTTCCAAAGTCATGCTGATCGTGATCGGCACTGCGCCCATCATGATGCGAGATGTGGCCCAGCGGGTTCGCGAGCTTCCGGGCGAGCAACTGATCAAGATCCAGACTCTGGGCGCGAATTCCTGGCAAGTAATCACCCGCATGGCCCTGCCCCAGGTGCTGCCCCGCCTGATCGACGCCGTGCGCCTGAGCCTTGGCCCCGCCTGGCTGTTCCTGATTGCTGCCGAGGCGATTGCCTCCACCGAAGGCCTCGGCTACCGGATCTTCCTGGTGCGGCGCTACCTGGCCATGGACGTGATCCTGCCCTATGTCATCTGGATCACCATTCTCGCCATTGTTATCGACCAGTGCCTGCGTCTGGCAAACCGCAGGCTATTCCCCTGGTACAACGCAGGAGGCCACTGATGAGCTTCATTACTGTCAACAATCTCTGGAAGGAATACGGCGACCAGGTGATCCTGGAGAACCTGAACCTGAGCGTGAAACAGGGCGAGTTCTGCACCCTCGTGGGCGCCTCCGGGTGTGGCAAGTCCACCTTCCTGAAAATGCTTTTGGGCCAGGAAACCCAGACCCGCGGCGAGCTGCTACTGGAGGGCGAGGCCTTCCCCGGCGAGCCGGACCGGAACCGGGGTATCGTATTCCAGCGCTACTCGGTGTTCCCACATCTGACGGTGCGCCAGAACGTGCTGATGGGTCTGGAGCTGGAACAGAAACCCTGGCTGGGCAAGCTGTTCGGCGGCGCCCGCAAGGTAGCTCTCGAAAAAGTGGACGACATGCTGGAGTCGGTGGGCCTCAGCCCATCCGCCAACAAATGGCCCCACGAACTGTCGGGCGGCATGCAGCAGCGCCTAGCTATCGCCCAGTCGCTGATCATGCGCCCGCGGGTTCTGTTGCTGGACGAGCCCTTTGGCGCATTGGACCCGGGGATTCGCGGTGACATGCACGACCTGCTGCTGAAACTCTGGCAGGAAACCGGCACCACCATCTTCATGGTGACCCACGATCTGAAGGAAGGTTTTTACCTGGGCACCCGACTGCTGGTGTTCGACAAGGTGCGCAACGATCCCCATGACCCACAGGCATTTGGTGCCACCATCACCTACGACTTGCCGATCGGGCAGACAGATCGAAAACTGTTCGAAGACATTCACCAGTCGGTCAGCGAGACAGCCCGTAATCAGGCCGCCTGATCTAACGGACAGCTCAATAAAAAAGGTCGCCCCAGGGCGACCTTTTTTTCACTTTCGCTTGGATCAGTTGCTGGCAACCCGATCCTTCGGCAGCTTGAAGGTCCAGACCATACCGCCCTGGTTGAAGTCCTTCACTACCTTGGCCACTTCGCCACCCCAGAGCGGAACCGCGCCGCCCCAGCCGGACGCCACAGAGACGTACTGCTCGCCGTCCATGGTCCAGGTGATGGGCGTGCCCACGACACCGGAACCGGTGTTGAAGCGGTAGAGCTCTTCGCCGGTCTTGGCATCAAACGCCTTCAAATGGCCCTCGGGCGTACCGGTGAAGACCAGACCACCGGCCGTTGTCATCACACCACCCCACAGCGGTGCGGTGTTCTCGTAACGCCAGACTTCCTCGCCGGTTTTCGGATCCATGGCCCGAAGTACGCCGATGTAGTCATCGTTGGCCGGCTTGATGGTGAACCCTGCACCCAGGAACGCAGCGCCTTTCTTGTAGGAAACAGGCTCGTTCCAGATATCCATGGACCACTCGTTCGAGGGCACGTAGAACAGACCGGTCTGCTGGCTGAAGGCCATGGGCATCCAGTTCTTGCCGCCCAGGAAGGCTGGCTGAGCCAGAACCATTTCACCCTTGCCACCTTCCATATCGGCAGGGTTGCCCGGGCGCCCGCCTTCGGCGTAAATCGGACGGCCGGTCTTCGGATCCAGGCCCTCTGCCCAGGTGATCTTGTCCACGAACGGGAAGCCACGAATAAAGTCGCCGTTCTCGCGGTTCAGTACGTAGAAGAACCCGTTACGGTCGGCGGTGGCCGCTGCTTTCACGGTTTTACCGTTCTCTTCGTAGTTGAAGGAGATCAGTTCGTTGACACCATCATAGTCCCAGCCATCGTTCGGAGTGGTCTGGAAGTGCCACTTGATGCTGCCGTCGTCCGGATCAATCGCCAGGCGGCTTGAGGAGAACAGGTTGTCGCCGGGACGCAGGTGCGAGTTCCAGGGCGCCGGGTTACCGGTACCAAAGAACAGGGAATCGGTGTCCGGATCGTAGGTGCCGCCCAGCCAGGTAGCCGCGCCGCCGTTCTTCCACATTTCGCCGGGCCAGGTCACGCCTGCCTTGCCACCGGAAATGCCGTTTTCGATCTTTTTGCCATCCTTGTAGACATAGCCCATATGGCCTTCTACCGTCGGACGGGTCCATACCAGATCACCGGTATTGGCATCGTAGGCTTCCACCTTGCCGACAATACCGAATTCACCACCGGAAACGCCGGTAATGACCTTGCCCTTGATGACCATGGGCGCGGCGGTGATTGCATAACCGGCCTGGTAATCGGCCACCTTCTTGATCCACATTGGCTTACCGGTGTCCTTGTTCAGGGCAACCAGTTTGGCGTCCAGGGTACCGAAGATCACCTTGTCGCCGTAGATGGCGGCACCGCGGTTAACCACGTCACAGCAGGGCATGATGCCATCGGGCAGACGGGCATCGTACTGCCAGATTTCTTCGCCGGTTCTGGCATCGATGGCATAGATGCGGGAGTAGGAGGCGGTCACGTACATGACGCCGTCCTTGATCAGCGGCTGGGATTCCTGGCCGCGCATTTTTTCGCTGCCGAAGGAGAAAGCCCAGGCCGGCTGCAGATACTGAACGTTGCTGGTGTTCAGATCTTCCAGAATGCTATAGCGCTGTCCCTGGGTACCCATGCCATAGCTGACAATGTCTTCAGGGGTCTTGTGATCGTTGATGATGTCTTCGTCGGTTACCGCATGGGCCCCGTAGGAAACTGCCATGGCCAGGGCGCTGGCCGCAATGCGAATCCCGAACTTGTTGGTTCTCATGGTTGCGCTCTCCAAGTCTCTTGTTTTCAGTTCTCTTGAGTTCGTTTCAGGCCGAACCGGGAACTTTTCCCGCCTCTGATACGATTCTTCGCTTTGTGGAAAAAACCAACAATTGCTCGCCGGAACAGGTTTTCTCATCACTTGGTAGTACGACTACACCGGATCTTCCGGCCCCGGCGTTCGGGGCAAACCCTCAGAGATCCCCTTCAGCCCTGGCGATAGCCTGCTCATCCAGAAATTCCCGGTAATAACCCGGCACGCTGTATCGGAGTTTCTGGCTGGCCATCAGCTCGTTCATCTCGCCGGTCTTCACCAGCCTGTCGATGATGGCTTCAAGGGCATAGCCCAGCTGGCGATGGGTATGCTTGATTGCCATACCCACATCCCATACCTGTTTGCCGATACCCGGAAACCCGTTTCCAGCGGCTTCGAACAATGCGTTCTCGGATTTGGCCAGCTCGTGATCGATCTCCGAGCGCATTCCCATCACGGCACTTACCTCACCCTTGCGCATGGCCTCGAACGCGTCCGCCACGTTGGTGTAATGGCGAACCTGTTCCCGCATGCGACCGCCGAACGCGGAGGTCAGATAAAAATCAGGCAAGGTATCTATCTCGACGCCAATACGGTTGTATTGAAAAACCGCCACGGTTTCGACGGCATCAAGCTTTTCGGGGTTGTAGGCAATCTGCCAGGTTTCCTGCTGATACGGGCCGAACAGAACGACCTGTTCGTTGATGTATTCGCCGGTGGAATCCTGCATGTAGGCGTAGGTCTTGTCGTAGGGCACCCGGAGCATCACATCCGCAAGCCGCTGTTTGGCCAGGTAGTGCCCTTTCCAGACGTTGTTACGCAAGTCGTCTCCGAGATTCTCGTCGGGGATGATCCAGTGCACCTTGAACTCAACGCCCATTTCCTCGGCAATCCGCCGCCCGAGTTCGATGTCGATACCCATTGGCTCACCATCAACCTCGTAGGAATAAGGCGGGAAATTCTCATAGACACCGACCTTCAGGTAGCCGGAATCCAGGATGATGTCGTAGGTGCGCTCCGCAGGCCGGTTGAGCAATTCGTTCCCGTCGTTAACCTCCTGGGCCAGGACCACCTGGGCGAACAGCAACAGGGCAAGTATTCCAAGTAGACTTTTCATTGTTTTCTCCCACCTTTTCTCCCAACGACGAAGGGCCGGCACATGGCCGACCCGAATTCAGGCGCTCGTTTTGACAGTAGCCGCGCTCATCACTCTGGCTTGGGCAGGGATTCCACATAGGTGCGGATTGCCCACATGGCGTTCTGGTCCATGCTCTTTTTCCAGGACGGCATTCCGCGATCGGTACCGTTCATCACGCGTCCGATGTAGTACTCGTCATCCCACTCGGTCAGTTCGCGAAGATCCGGCGTGAGACCGCCGGACATCGCCCGAATGCCATGGCACGCGGCGCAGTTGCCAGCGTAGGCACTTTCGCCGATTTTCGCGGCCTGGGCGTTGAACTCGCCGAATTCATTGCCCTCGCGGAAGGGGTTCTCGATGCGCACCTCATCGCCCAGCTCCGGCAGATTGCCCGTATCCACTTCCTGTGGGGTGACATTGCCATGCGCGATAGCGAAGCCGGCCAGGCCAAACATGGCCGAAGCCACGATTGCTTTGAGTGAAAAGGACATTGCCATTGGTCTTACCTCTGTTATTGGATTCCCCGTGGTTGGCTATTGGATTTGTCAGTTGCCAACTTGCTGATCTCCAGTCTAGGAATCCCCTTCTCCAATCCGAATGCCACTTTGGGGTTTTTGACTTAGTTCCTTGGTAGTAGATGGTTGGAGCGAAGGCCAAAGCACGAGACCCCTCAGCAAGAACGGAAAACCGACCAACTTTCATGAAGAAGGCTGCGGTTCGGGAATTTTTCCCGGTTTTTACGGATTTTTTCCCGCACTGGAAGTGGGTTTTTCCGTCGCCATCAAAGTCCGCCTGCGCCAATACTCGGGGCGTCGATGCCATGGGCAAGACAATGGTTACAACAAAAACCAAGGGGAAAGACTATGAACATCAAGACACGCAAACACCCGCTGCTTCGCGGGATCGGATTGGCCCTGGCTCTGAGCTCAGCGGCCGGACTGGCCAGCCAGGTTCACGCCAAAGACGTGACCTGGGACGACATTGCCAATGACGCGCAAACACCTGAGAACGTTCTCGGATACGGCATTGGCCCCAAGGCACAACGCTACAGCCCCATGACCACCATTAACCGGGATAACGTCGAGCGCCTGGTTCCAGCGTGGTCGTTCTCATTTGGCGATGAAAAGCAGCGGGGCCAGGAATCCCAGGCACTGGTTCATGATGGTGTGGTCTATGTTACTGGCTCCTACTCTCGCCTTTTCGCCCTGGACGCCAAGACCGGTGAGCGTCTCTGGGAATACTCCCATCGCCTTCCCGAGGGTATCCGTCCCTGCTGCGACGTGGTCAACCGAGGCGCAGCCATTTTCGGTGACAAGGTGTTCTTTGGCACCCTGGATGCCGGCATCGTTGCCCTGAACAAAGACACCGGCAAAGTTGTGTGGCGAGAAAAGTTCGCTGACCATGAAGCCGGATACACCATGACCGGCGCCCCCACTCTGGTAAAAGATCAAAAAACCGGCAAGGTACTGCTGATTCACGGCTCCTCCGGTGATGAATTCGGCGTTGTCGGAAAGCTGTTTGCGCGGGATCCCGATACCGGCAAGGAAATCTGGATGCGCCCGTTCGTTGAAGGCCACTATGGCCGCCTGAACGGCGAAAAGAGCACCCCCACCGGCGACCCCCGCGCACCCAGCTGGCCGGGTGACCCCAACACCGAAACCGGCAAGGTCGAGGCCTGGAGTCATGGCGGCGGTGCCCCCTGGCAAAGCGCCAGCTTTGACGCGGAAACCAATACCATCATCATTGGTGCCGGCAACCCCGCGCCCTGGAATACCTGGAAACGCACATCCCCCGGCGGTGACCCTGCCGACTACGACAATTTGTACACCTCCGGCCAGGTGGGTGTAGACCCCACTACCGGCGAAGTGAAGTGGTTCTACCAGCACACGCCGAACGATGCCTGGGACTTTTCCGGCAACAACGAGCTGGTGCTGTTTGAGTACGACGAGAACGGCGAAACTGTCAAAGCCACGGCCCATGCCGACCGCAACGGTTTCTTCTACGTGGTTGACCGTGAGAATGGCGAATTCAAGAAAGGCTTCCCGTTCGTGGACAACATTACCTGGGCCGAGCGCATTGGCGACGATGGCCGCCCTGTGGAGAGGAAAGGTCAGCGTCCGCCACCGGTAGCACAGGGTGAGACCCGAGGCGAAGCCATTGAGGTATCTCCGCCTTTCCTCGGCGGCAAGAACTGGAACCCCATGGCTTACAGCCAGGATACAGGACTGTTCTACGTGCCCGCGAACCACTGGAAAGAGGATTACTGGACTGAAGAGGTCACCTACAAGAAAGGTGCCGCTTACCTCGGCCAGGGCTTCCGCATCAAGCGCATGTACGACGACCACGTGGGTATCCTTCGCGCCATGAATCCCCTCACTGGCGAGATCGAGTGGGAGCACAAGGAACGGTTGCCACTCTGGGCCGGCGTACTGACTACCAAGGGTGGCCTGGTGTTCACCGGTACCGGTGACGGCTTCCTGAAGGCGTTCGATGCTGAAACCGGAGAAGAGCTGTGGAAGTTCCAGACCGGCTCGGGAATCATCTCCTCTCCGATCACCTGGGAGATGGACGGCGAGCAGTACATCGGCGTTGCCTCCGGCTACGGCGGCGCGGTTCCTCTCTGGGGCGGCGACATGGCCGAACTGACCAAGCCCATTTCCCAGGGCGGGTCATTCTGGGTCTTCAAGATGCCCTCCTGGGCACAAGCCTCCCGTTAACCATCCTCCGGACTGGGTCTGGCAATTCGCCAGGCCCCTTTTTCCACCCGGGATTCAGGAGTGAAATCATGAGACCTGTTATTAGCGCCTCGCTTTTATTATTCATTGCCCCGGCACTGGCCGGCGATTATATGGCCGAACTGGATCAAGTCCCCGTTATCAACGGCTGCAAACTGGAGAGGGAGGCCAGCTGTGCTGGCGCCGACCTGCAGGGAGCGGATCTGTCGAATATGGATCTGCGTTCCGCCAACTTCCGCGGTGCCAACCTGTCTGGCGCCAACCTAAGCCATACCAGCCTTCGGGGTGCCAACCTTGACGGGGCGAACCTTAACGACGTCACCGGATACCGCCTGCAGGTTTATCGGGCCAGCATGCGGGGCGCGTCGTTGAGGAATGCCCGGTTACAGGGTATGCAGGGGGAATATCTGTTCGCCCAGGGTGCGGACTTCAGCGGAGCAGATCTGTCTGGCGCCAACTTCGACTTCTCCCGTTTTTCCGGGGCCACCCTGGTAAACGTCAACATGCCTTTTAGCAGTTTCGAGATTTCCTGGCTGCCCAAGGCGAACCTGGAGGGAGCCAACATGAGCGGGGCAAATCTTCAGGAAGCCAAGCTGGGGCTGGCCAACCTGGCTGATGCCGACCTGACCGGAACCCGTATCCACTATGCCACCTTCGAGGGCACCCATATGGAGGGCTGCACGGCCTGTCCCTTTGACTGGTAAACCTGGGCGGGCTCAGACCCGCCTTGCTTCCTCCAGCTGACCGTAGCGAATGAGGCCTGCATCCACGGCCAGATGAATCAGCTCCACAGACGACGACACCTGAAGCTTGCTTTTCAGGCCGGCCAGATGGTTGGAAACTGTTTTACTGCTGACACACAACCGCTCGGCGATTCCACCGAGACTTTCACCTCTGGCGTACATCAGCAATACCTCCATCTCCCGCTGGGTCATATCCCTGAGCCGGTGATCGACGGGCCGCTCCTGATTCATGGCCAGCCGGGTCGCAATCGGATGTTCGATATAGGGCTGCCCGGCAGCGACCCGCTTCACCGCTTCTGCCAGTTCCTCGGGTGCGCAGCTCTTGGACACAAACCCTAAACCACCAACATCCAGGGCCTGCCTTACCATTGGCAGCTCATCATGCATGGTAAAAAACAGGATAGCCGCCCCTCGCCAGCGCTGGCGCAGTCGACGCCCAACTTCCAGACCGGAGATGTCGGGGAGCCCCATATCAAGCAGCACCACGTCCGGTCGCAACTCGCCATATCGGGCAACCGCGTCCTGACCGTTCTCGACTTCCGTAATCGCAACTGCTGGCAACATTGAGCGCAAAAGATTGGCAATGCCCTGACGGACCACCTGGTGATCATCCACAATCATCAGTTTCATAAAACACCTCCGGTATTCGGGCTGAGCGGCACGGCAAGCCGAATGCGAGTTCCCTCGCCCATCCTGCTCAGAAACCTGACCTCAGCACCCAAACAGCGGGCGCGCTCACACATGGAGCGCACGCCGAGACCCGCATTGCCGGGTAGCTGATCATTGCCGACTCCGTCATCACGCACCTCAATGCTCAGCTCGTTGTCTTTGCGGGCAACCGCCAGCGTGGCGCAGGACGCGTTGGCATGTCGGGAAACATTGTTCAGGGCTTCCTGCAGAAATCGGTAAAGGTGGGTTTGCTGCTCGCCGGTAAATTCAGGCAGGCGCTCGTCCATGGCCAGGCGACATTCAAGCCCGCTGAGCTGCTGCCATTGCTCGGCCAGGTGACGGATTGCGCTGCCAAGACCCAGTTGCTCCATCACCAGCGGATGCAAATCCTGCAACAGGTGCCGAAAATGTTTCTGGATGGTCTCGCAGTGTTCCGCCAGATCCCTGGCCTGCTGTTTCTGTCGGTCACCCAGGTCCGGATCGTAGAGCAGACTGCGGGCCTGAGCCCGAATTCCGGTCAGGTACTGTCCCAGATCGTCGTGCAGTACCCGAGCGATGTGTTCCCGCTCCCGATCCTGCAGCTGCAGCAGTTCGTTAAGGAGCCGGCCAACAGTCTGCTGTTCAGACTCGAGCGCATCGGCCATGGAATTGAACCGGCACACCAGCGCATCCAGTTCCTGCTCGCCCTGACGCGGCAGCCTGGAAGTCAGCTGGCCCGCGGATACCGCTCCCATGGCCTCGGACAGACTGGCAAGCGTGCGCACACCTCGCCGGACCATCACGAACAGCGCCAAAAAACACAAGCCCATACCGATTGCATAAGCACCCGAGATCAGCAGGAACCCTTCCCAGATTTCCTCAACCTCGTCGGCGGGATCAACCTGCCAGCCATTGACCACTGGTCGGGAGGATTCTCCGGCAATCAGGGCTGAGAACCAGACTGGTACTTCTCCCTCGGAACCGGATCCCACACCACCCGCCGGGGTCAGGTGGCGCATGCCGCTGACTGCGGAGCCCGGAAGACCGGCGGGGTTTCCCAGGCTCTGTGCCAGGCCGGCAACACCGTCGAGCTCACGCTGGACATCGTGTCGGGCCTGCTGGGTGTAGAGAAGCGCTCCAATCAGATAGATCAGGAGGAAAACTGCCAGCATCAACAGGGAAATCTTCCGATATACGGTCATTGTTTTTATCCATTGCGGGTAAACAGCATTTCTACCTCCATGCTAAAGCCGCCAGTTTTCACAGGAATAGTTCTTTAGTACCGCCACTTTCCTACTTTCTGAATATTTCCGGGACTTTTTCCCTTCTCTAAGCTGGAAGCACAACAACAAACCGGAGAATCCCATGTCTTTTCTTTCCCGGACAGCGGCCACTTCACTGATCACACTGGCGGTGGCAAGCCCACTTCAGGCTGAGAGCCTCGATGTGCGGATTGGCTATCTGCAGTGGGTTCCGGATCAGGGGCCGGTGCTTTCCAACGTCATTCCCGAACCGGAAGATGCCGGCCTGCGAGGCGCCGAACTGGCCATTAACGACAACAGCACCACCGGCAAGTTTCTGGGCCAGACCTACTCACTTCAGAGTGACGTTGCCGATTCGGAAAAGGCCGCCATCGCAGCCTTTGATGCCATGCGCGAGAACGGTTTGGACCTGTTTGTGGTGAACGCGCCTGCCTCGACCCTGAAAATCCTCACGGAAAAAGCCGGCGACAACACCTTGATCTTCAATGCCGGCGCCAAAGACGACGCCCTGCGCACCGGCCAGTGCCACGTGAACCTGCTGCACACAATGCCCAGCTATTCGATGCTCACCGATGCCCTCGGACAGTGGCTGAACCAGCGACGCTGGGATGAGGTGTTCCTGATTACGGGGCCGACCGAAGCCGACAAAGGCTGGGCCGATGCCTTCCGCCGTTCAGCGAAGCGCTTCGGGCTGGAGATCGTCGAAGACAAGCCCTGGACCTTTGACGCCGACCTGCGCCGAACCGCCTCGAAGGAGCTGCCGCTGTTCACCCAGGCCAGCGATTACGACGCTGTGGTGGTTGCTGATGTACGCGGGGATTTTGGCGAGTACGTGCCCTTCAATACCTGGCTGCCGCGACCGGTGGTGGGTACACAGGGCATGTCACCCGTTACCTGGCACCCGGTGGTGGAGAGCTGGGGTGCGGCGCAGCTCCAGAATCGTTTTCGCGAGCTGGCAGGCAGGGACATGAACAGCGAGGACTACGCCGCCTGGACAGCCGTTCGCTCCATCGGTACCGCCATCACCGACCTGAACTCCGCCAGTCCCGCCGAGATCCGGAATTACCTGTTCAGTGACAAGTTCCAACTGGCTGCGTTCAAGGGCCGTAAGCTCACCTTCCGCGACTGGAATGGCCAGCTGAGACAACCAATTCCGCTGGTTCATCCCCGGGGACTGGTGGCGCGCGCACCCTTCGAAGGCTTTCTCCATCCCAACAGCCAGATGGACACCCTCGGTTTCGACCGGCCAGAAAGCGAGTGCCGGATCAACGGCTAACCCGATACCGCCTTACCGGTTACAACAAAAAGGAGCGATACCATGAAAACCCTGATCAAGCGCGCTGCCCTGGCCACGATGATTGGTCTGTCGACACCGACCCTGGCCAGCGTGGCCTATGTATCCAACGAGAAGGACAACACCCTGTCGGTAATCGATACCGAAACGCAGAAAGTGATTGAAACCATCGACGTCGGCCAGCGGCCCCGGGGCATCCTGCTCTCAAGGGACTATACCAAGCTCTACATCTGCGCCAGCGACGATGACACGGTTCAGGTGCTGGATCTGGCTACCCGCAAGATTGTCGACACCCTGCCTTCTGGTGAAGATCCGGAACAATTCGCGCTGCATCCGAATAACAAGCACCTGTACATCGCCAACGAGGACGACGCCATCGTGACCGTGGTGGATGTCGACAGCAAAGAGGTGCTCGCCCAGATTGACGTAGGTATCGAGCCGGAGGGCATGGCGGTGAGCCCGAATGGCAAGTGGGCCGTGAACACCTCCGAAACCACCAGCATGCTGCACTGGATCAACACCGAGACCTTCGAGATCGAGAAGAACATCGTAGTGGGCCAGCGTCCGCGCCACGTGGAGTTCAGCAAGGACAGCAAGATTGCCTGGGCCTCCGCGGAAATTGGCGGCACCGTGCACATCATCGATGTCGACAACCTGGAGCAGATCCACGAGATGTCCTTCAAGGTGCCCGGTGTGAATCAGGATCGTGTCCAACCGGTAGGTATTGAGCTGACGTCTGACGGCAAGTACGCGTTTGTGGCGCTTGGCCCCTCAAATCATGTGGCGGTAGTCGACGCAAAAACCTATGAAGTTCTGGATTACCTGCTGGTGGGTGCACGCGTCTGGCAGCTGGATCTCGACAAGGACGAGACGCATCTGTACACCACCAATGGCGTTTCCGGGGACGTGTCCGTGATCAATCTGGAGGACATGAAGGTCATTAAATCCATCAAGGTGGGCCGCTACCCCTGGGGTG
>Ga0209379_10002034_pt1 | contig 12589 bp, 9 predicted proteins | sample tdDd001_FD_187124 | JGI IMG/M metagenome (GOLD analysis project Ga0209379, IMG submission 187124) | Marine sediment microbial communities from the Atlantic coast under amendment with organic carbon and nitrate - tdDd00.1 (SPAdes)... | ecosystem: Environmental > Aquatic > Marine > Coastal >...
AAGTACATCAACACTCCCTCAATGCCCCTTACTGTGAATGCTGTAATGAACCACTGCATGAATGCGGCACTGAAGTCTCGGAAGAGCTAAAAATCATCCCTCAGAAAGTCAGCGTTGTGCGCCATGAACGCACCAAATACGCTTGCCGTCAGTGTGAAAAGACACAAACCAGAAGCAAAATCATCACAGCGCCTCGACCGGCCAATATGATCCCTAAAAGCATCGGTAGCCCTGAAGCCTTTGCCGCTGTCGTAACAGCCAAATATGTTGATGCGCTGCCGCTTTATCGTCAGGTTGAGATTTTAAAACGTTCTGATATCGACTTAAACCGTGGGACACTCGCCAACTGGTGTGTACAACTGGGCAATAAAGTGAATGTCATCGTTGAAGCAATGAAAACCCATTTACTGAATGAAAAGCTTATCTGCGCCGATGAAACCACCGTCCAAGTGCTACGAGAGCAAGAGCGAAGTGCTCAGAGCAAATCTTACATGTGGGTCTATCGTAGCGGCGAGTTCGTCAAACAACCTGTGGTAATTTACGACTATCAACCAAGCCGCGCGGGACAATGCGTCAAAGACTTCTTAGGTGATTACTCTGGCTACCTGCTTACCGACGGCTATCAAGCTTATAGCGGTCTCGACAATGTTATCCAAGCCGGTTGCTTAGCGCACGTAAGGCGCAAATTTACTGACGCGCAAAAATCTCAGCCGAAGAAGAAGTCAGGCCGAGTAGAAAAGGCCATCAACTTCATCGGCAAGCTTTACGGCATTGAGCAAGAAGCCAAAGGCTTAAGCGCTATCGAAAGGCAGCGGTTACGCGAACAAAAATCAAAACCTATCTTAGATAAATTCCACGAGTGGTTGCTGGAAAGCCAAGAAAAAGTGCTGCCTAAAAGTCAGCTCGGTGGCGCCATCAATTACGCAGTCAACCAATGGCCTAAGTTGCTCACTTACTTAGAAGATGGCGACATAAGCATTGATAATAATGTGACTGAGCGAGATATCCGCGCATTTACAACGGGTCGGAAAAACTGGATGTTCTCAACCTCGGTTGAGGGTGCAACAGCGAGCGCGAACTTGTATAGCTTAGTGATGACATGTCGGGCGAACAATATCAATCCGTATTACTACTTCATGCACTTGTTCAAAGTGCTACCGACACGATCTCTTCAAGACGATCTGACTGATCTCATGCCGTGGAACTTGGAAATAGATGAGGCCGAATAAGGCCTCACTGCTTAATTAGACGCTTACGTTGATCTTGTTACTCGTGCTGGAAGATTAGAATCTGGGGTTAATGATAGCTTACAAATCACCGGCATAAGATCGACTTATAACATATTAAAATAATTGATTATACTTATACGGGCTGGGCATTTACCGTGTTCGCTTCCCTTAGATGTAAAAGCTTTGACTCTACCACAGGAATAAAATATGCCTGCAATTACTGACTTAGAGATTCTCTTAAAATCCATGTCGCCAGAACTTATCGAAGGAAATTATGTTTTTTGTACTGTTAACGGTGAATTATCAGATTATTTAGCATTGAACCCCATTGCGACTTTTCGGGAAAAAGAAGGGCTAACTCTAGTTCTGAATGAAGAAAATGCCGTAGCAGCTGACCTAGATTTTGATGCTATCTTCAGCCTAATAACCTTATCGGTACATTCCAGCCTTGAAGCGGTAGGATTAACAGCTGCCTTTGCAACGAAACTTGGCTCGTACGGTATCAGTGCTAACGTGATTGCGGGCTATTATCACGATCATATTTTTGTTCAGAAAGAAAAAGCTGACGCAGCGATGAAAGCCCTTAGCGAGTTCGTGGAATCTGAATAGCCCGCTATTTACGTTTTAAGTTAAGGCTTTCAGCAAAGCAAATAGGTCACTATCTAGAACGGTGGCTTTTGCGTTTCAAGATACGATAGGTTATCTGAGTATGGTGATTTAGTTGCATATTTCAAACGAGATCTTGTCTAAAAGTGAGCAACAACTTCCAACGCAACTCCTACTAGCACGCGAACAAGTACGGCGCTTGAAAAATCTCAGAAATGAGCACTGTAAATGACTTAAGTACTAATACTCGCAGAGTTCATAGCGTTGATTATAGCTAAAGCCAGTCCAGTAGGGTTTTCCCACGCCATTGAATGCCCGGCATCAGGAATCACATCAACTCTAATTCCGTGATAAGGTAACTTTTCCAAGTCTCTATCAGGTAGTGACTCACTACCAAAAAGGTAGGTTTTTGGAATATCAAGTGAGTATAAGATTTCTCGCCAACTTGGGGTACTTCCATTGATTAAAGAAGTAGACTCTCGATGAATAGCTTGAGGGGAGCTTATGTTCATACTCAATGACCAGCAAATTGCTGAAGTATCACTTCCTGCATTATTCTTGGCTACTAGGTCACCATGTCCAAAGCTCACGTAATCGGCTTCATTCATAGCTGCAACTTTTTGGCTAAACATCCCGCCGCCATTATCTAAGTTTGATTCAGATAAGATTATTCCTTTAACTCTTGATTGCATTAGGTTTGCAAGCTCTAAGGCGATAGCCCCTCCCATACTGTGAGCGTAGAGATAAAACTCTTTTAACCCGAGATTGGTTAGGAACTCCTGTAAATATTCAGCGTGTGCACTGATTTCATAGCTAAACGAATCTGGTTTATCACTAAACCCAGAACCTAAAAGATCGACCAATATCTTCCTATGGTTGTTTAACTTGCCGATAGTCACTACAGCAGGATAATCGAATGAAGAAGCACATCCTAAGCCATGAATAAACACAATTGGAGTATCTTTTCCCGAAAGGTCTTGGTAGCAAAGGTGCGCCCCTATGTTATCAATGTAATAATGCTTCACTATAACTTCCCTATCTAAATGACAAAATGCTTCGAGGCTGTATATAAAAACAGTATTAATTGATTGTGTCAAGAATCAAAGCGACAGCATGAAAAAATTCCAAACAGAAGTCATTACGCAGACTTATCTTCAGATGAAAGGAATTGTTTGACGAGTAGATTACACTCAACGTATTTAAATCACTTTTGGCCAATATCTATTTAGTGCTCCTAATCATTCACATCCTGTAAATGTATGGGGAGCCTTAACAAGCGTTGTCCCGAAACCCAGAAATTGTATCCCGATAAGCTATGTGACTTAATAGTTGATCAAAAGTTAAAGTATTGATTTTTAATTGAAATAATAAAAATAGGAGGCATTATGTAAGAGTGGAAGCGGCCTTAGTCTTCCAATTAGTATCATATCAACTCGCAATATTTAACAGGGAGAGTAAATTGAAAAATTATGAAGTTTATCTATTCGATATGGATGGAACGTTAGTAAATTCAGAACCTCTAAAGGGCAAAGCGCTTGCTTTAGCTTGTGCAGATTATGGTGTTCCAGTTGATCATCATATCTATAAAGACGTCATGGGCGAAAGTTGGCAGGTCGTTACTAATCACTTTTTTACTCATGCTCATATTTCACCGGATCTAGTTGAGTTTAATCGTTATTTCCGTGCTCATTATGAGCAGATGCTTAATGAAGAACTTGAGCTTCATATTGGAGCTAAAGCGTATATCGAACAACTGAAAAAAGCAGGTAAGAAGTGTGCTGTTGTTAGCTCAGCAGCAACATGGATGGTTGAAAATATCTTAAGCTCATTACAGTTGGAGAATGCCTTTGATCTCGTTATTACCCAAGAGCACGTAGCTAAACACAAACCAGATCCTGAAGCTTATAATCTTGCGCTTGCAAACTTAAATGCGTCACCAGAGCAAACTCTTGTATTTGAAGATTCGACAGCAGGTATTCGTGCCGGTATATCTAGTGGTTGTGATGTCATTGCCGTTAAGCATGAATTTAATGGGAAAAATGACTTAAGTAGTGCATTGAAAGCCATCAATACCTATGACGAAATGTTCGTATAACGTGCATATTAGTTTAAAGATACTTGTTCTAATCTGGCAGGAATCGTTTCGTGCAATTCCTCTAGATTATTCCTGCCCGGTATAATAATGGGTGACCCCGCCATGCTTCCTTAATTAAATAAGCCTTCTGCGGCCACTTAATTTAACTCGATTGTTTTATAGCACCGATCAACAGGTTCAACTCATCTTGCACATCTTTCGTTAGCTCAAAACCGATATTTATCCTTAAACAGTTATTGTAGAGTGACAAAGTACTAAATAGCTGGCCCAAGCGAATGTCAAGATTATGATTTTCTATAAGTGCAGCGAACTTGGCTAGATTGAGATCAGGAACCTGCAGCCAGAGAACCATTCCTCCCTGTGGGTGGCTAATGTTGACTTTATCAGGCAACCGCTCTGATAAAAAACTGAGGTATGATTGCCGTAAGTTAAGCAACTTGTTGCGACGGCGTTTCAGTTGCTTAGCATAGTTGCCTGATTCAATAAAATCAGCCACTGCTAGCTGAATAGGAAGTGAAATACCAAAGCAAGAAGCCGCATGTTGGTGAAGGTAGCGCTTTGTGTATCGACCCGGCAAACACCAGCCCAGACGATAGCAGGGTGATAAGCTTTTAGATACAGAACCACACCAGAGAATGTAACCGCCTTGGTCGTAATACTTAGCGGGTAACGGGGTATGCCCTGAATAGGAGAGCTCTAGGTAGACGTCATCTTCTATCATTGGCACTTGGTAGCGATTTGCGAGCTCAGCCAGTTTCTGCTTTTGCTTAACAGACATGGTGATGCCTTGAGGGTTCATGTGCGACGTACAGAAGATGCCGGCCTTAACGCTTCCTTGTTGTAAGTGAAGTTCCAATTGAGGGAGGTCTATTCCATCGTCTAGAGACGGGATCTCTACAATGTTACGCTCCATTTTTCCAAGTAAATCTAAAATACCGTTAAAGCAAGGCGAGCTAATGGCAATAGCGTCGCCCACTTGAGTGCAAGACTCAAGTGCTGCTTTGATGGCAGGCATACACCCTGAGGTAATGACCAACTCATCTGGGTTTATATGCAGCCCAAGCTTTGTAAAATGAACACTTAGTGCATTACGCAGGAGAGGCTCGCCTTGAGTATTTGGGTATTGATTGAGTCGACTGCCTAGCCGCTTGCTTGCCCTACGAAAACTACGTTCAAGTTCGGTAATCGCCATCTCGTCGATATCTGTACTTGAAACCCCAAGTGGCCCATTTTGTTGTGAGTTTATGGCGAAGCTTTGATTCACCTTAGAAACTTTACTGACAAAGTGCGCCCACTCAGGGGTGTTATGTTTACTTCTGAGTGGCGAAACGTAATACCCTGCTTGAGGGCGCACATGGATCCATCCTTGGGATTCAAGCTCTTGATAGCAACTGACAGCTGTCGACATACTCACAGCTTGCTGTTTTGACAGCTGCCGCAATGAGGGCATACGGCTTCCTTCAGTCAGCTTGCCCGCTTCAATCTCATGTATGAATTGATTCGCTATCGTCTTGTACTTACTCATAGGCTATAACTGTACTGCTTTTTGTGTGAAATATTGTCCCTGTACCGATAACTGTACTCAGGTAATACTATTTTTCAAGCAAAAGGGAGGACAGTTATGATAAGAAACGATTTATTTTTGGCGATTTTTGTTATGGCCATTTGGGGCTTCAATTTCTCTATGATTAAGCTGGGAATTACTGAAGTGCACCCATTATTGGCGACAGCAGCCCGATTTACTTTGGCAGTGGTACCAGCAATATTCTTTATACGCAGGCCGAATGTTGCCTGGCGCTATTTGTTTGGTTACGGCTTAGTGTTTGGCGTAGGGATCTGGGGTATGGCTTCTTGGTCAATTACTGCGGGTCTCTCTTCAGGCATATCTTCTGTCCTGCTTTCATCTAATGCGCTAATTAGCATGGCTGTAGGGGTGTTTATCCATAAGGAGATCGCTTCAAAGCGCAAAGTCATGGGAGCAGTGACGGCGCTCGTTGCGCTTTTGGTATTGGTGTCTGCGACCAATGGCAATATTACCGTGCAGGGTTTGATGTTTATCATGATCGCTGCTGGGTGCTGGACAGTCATGGGCATGATTGTTAAAGCGTCGAAAACCACTCAAGCATTCGCGTTTAATGTGTGGGGAATGTTATTTGCGCCTGCTCCTCTGGTTCTTTTTGCCATAAGTATTTACGGGCCAAATATAGTATTGGATGCATTCGATACTTGGGATGTGAACACAACAATAGCGGTCGTCTTTCAGGCATATCCAACCACACTGTTTGGCTATTGGGTATGGAACCGACTACTGATTCGTTATCCGCTGAGTACAACGGCACCGCTGACTTTGCTGGTCCCTTTGTTTGCCTTGATTTCTGGCTATTTTATGTATGATGAAATGTTGAGTGTCGCGCAAGTTGTTGCCAGTGTACTGTTTCTCGTCGGGATTGGGCTAATTGTTAAGCCTGCAGCAAACCTAAGCAGACTGACTACTAAGCCGCTTGCAAACTAAGGGCGTTGATAATACGCAATAGACTTGACGTTGGAATACATCATGGCTGAATCATGATAGAAAAGCCCTGAACTTAGCAAAATACCATCTTGTGAAGTGGTGGCATTCCGCTCTTTGGGATACGAGCAGTAACTCGATGGCTAGAAGCGCTCTGTCTCTGCGACATTGACAATGCACCGAATAGGGCTGACGAGGGCGATTAACATAAATTTGCAGCAAAAAGGGTCATTGAATGACCCTTTTTGCTATTGAGGAGCGCTTAACAAAATAACTATCAATTAACTTTCAAATGAAAGCTTGTCACCAAACGCTTGTTTCCAATCGGCATCGAACTGAGCGACGGCAGGAGCGACCGCTGGGTGAGCAAACATCGCTGCGGCGACATCCACTGGAAGCGTGATAGCTTCAATCCCCAGTTTCATTACTTCCATCGCTTGTTGAGTATTCTTGAAGCTTGCCGCGAGAATTTTCGCAGGCAACTGGTTTTGATCAAGTAGAATCTGAAGGTCCGCAACAACTTCGACACCATTACCGTTCATTGCATCAATGCGATTGACATAAGGTGCTAAATAATCGGCTCCACATAGCGCGGCTAGGAAACCTTGTTGCGCGGAGTAAATGGCAGTAGCTAGAACTTGAATCCCTTCTTTTTTCATGAGTTTAATGGCGGATAAGCCCGTTTCCGTAGCTGGCACTTTTACTACCATATCGTAAGGCAGTTCGTTGATCTGGCGAGCTTCTTCTACCATCCCTTCAACAGTGGAGCTAACTACTTGCGCATGAAATCGTGGTGCTCCACCGAGTGCGTCCTGCATATTTTTTAATGTTTCATTTAGGCCCAGTTTTGACTTGGCCAAAATAGTTGGGTTAGTGGTTACCCCTTTAAGAGGAAGGCATTGGCTAAAGCGCTTGGTTTGTTCTGCATCTGCAGTGTCTAGGTAAAGTTCAATCATTATCGCTCTCTCTATGGTCGAGATATCAGTTTTGTTGTTGAGCTAACTATAAATCTGGCTACCTGTCTTGATCTTGATTTGGATCAATTGAAATTTCATTTGAAAGTATAATAATTTCAATTAACGAAAGTGAGGCGCGTGAAGAAATGACAGTTTCTGCCTCGCAAAGCGATAGAAAGGTAGCGGGCATGTACTTCAATATTCAAAGATTCTCGACTCATGATGGAGATGGTATTCGCTCAATTCTCTTTCTTAAAGGGTGCAGCCTTGCTTGCCCCTGGTGCCAAAACCCAGAAAGCCGTAGTGAAAAACACTCACTGCTGTTTGATGAGCGTAGTTGCTTAGACGACTGCCAGTTATGTAGCCAAGCGTGTGAAGGGATTGAAAGGGCGAATGGGAAAATTACCGTCAATCGCAAGGCAATCAGTGATGAGCAGATCATTGCACTACGTACGGTTTGCCCGACTCAGGCCCTTAGCGTAGTGGGGGAAGACGCTAAGGTAGAGAGACTCTTTGATACCTTAATGAAAGACAAACCCTTTTACGATCAAAGCCGTGGCGGTGTGACTTTTTCGGGTGGAGAGCCGCTCATGCAAGCAGGCTTAGTGGCGGAAATTGCACAAAAGCTTCAGCAAAACCAAGTTTCTACGGCACTTGAAAGCTGCATGCATGTGCCATGGAAAAATGTCGAGCAAGCAGCGCCTTACATTGATTGCTGGCTTGCTGATCTAAAACATACCGATGAAGAGAAGTTTTTAGAGTGGGCGAGGGGCTCGCTAAAGCGGATAAAAGAGAACTTTCGCAAGCTCGCTCCTATCGCTAAACGAATTGTTATTCGCGTGCCTGTTGTTCCGGGCTTCAACGACACTGACGAAGAACTGAAACAGATTATCGACTTTGCAGCTTCACTTGAAAGTTGCCAAGAGCTCCACTTGCTGCCTTACCACACCTTAGGCATCAACAAATATCGCCTGCTTGATATGCCGTATCTGTGCTCAGATAAACCATTAAATAATCCAGATCTATTAGAACGAGCACTGCAGTACGCAAGCGACAACACTCAACTCAACGTGACTGTAAGAGGTTAATCATGGACTTAAATTTTCTACCTGAGCGCATTAAGGCTCATAAATCTGAGCTAGTAAACATCGTTACGCCGCCCATTTGTACTGAGCGTGCTCAAGCTTACACAAAAGCGTACAAGGCCAACGAAGATAAGCCAGTGATCATCCAACGCGCACTTGCGCTAAAAGAGCACCTAGCGAGTCGTACTATCTGGATTAAAAACGATGAGTTAGTCGTGGGCAACCAAGCGAGTAAACTGCGCGCCGCTCCCATTTTTCCTGAGTACACAGTGCGCTGGATTGAAGCGGAAATTGATGACTTAGCGGATAGGCCGGGAGCAGGTTTTGCGGTGACCGAAGAGGATAAGGAGAACATCCATGCCTTGACTCCATACTGGCGCGGTAAAACGGTACAAGATCGCTGCTACGGCCTATTTACCGATGAACAGACTGAGATCTTAGCGACCACAATCATCAAAGCAGAGGGTAATATGACCTCGGGTGATGCACACCTTGCGGTTGATAATGAGAAAATTCTAGAGCTGGGCATGAACGGCCTTATCGATGAGGTTAGAGCGTTCCGTGCCAGCAATGATGTTTCTACATTTGAAGGGCTACAGAAAGAGCAGTTCTACAAAGCAACTGAAATTGTCCTCTTAGCGATTCAAGAGCACATGGCGAGTTATGCAACATTTGCCGATGAAATGGCGCAAACAGAAACTCGCACAGAGCGAAAAGCCGAGCTAGAAGCGATTGCAGAAAACTGCCGTCACGTTGCCTGCCACCCACCTAAAAATTTCTGGCAAGCTCTACAGCTGAGTTATTTTGTTCAGTTGATGCTGCAAATAGAATCAAACGGCCACTCTGTCTCGTTTGGTCGCATGGATCAGTTTCTTAACGGCTACTACGTAGCAGACATTGAAAGCGGTGAGCTAGAAAAAGGCTTCGGGCTAGAGCTACTACAAAGTTGCTGGTTAAAACTGCTTGAAGTGAACAAGATCCGATCTGGTGCGCACTCTAAAGCGTCGGCTGGTTCGCCACTGTATCAAAACGTCTGCATTGGTGGTCAAAAGTTAAAGGAAAACGGTGAGCCAATTGATGCAGTAAACCCACTATCATGGGCAATTCTTGAGTCTTGTGGTCAGCTGCGTTCAACTCAACCAAACCTAAGCGTTCGTTATCATGAAGGCCTAAACCAAGAGTTCTTGATGGGTTGTATCGAAGTGATTAAGTGTGGCTTTGGTATGCCAGCGTTCAACAATGATGAGATTGTGATCCCGGAATTCATCAAGCTTGGTGTTGAAAAAGAGGACGCGTACAACTACGCGTCTATCGGTTGTATTGAAACTGCGGTTCCAGGTAAGTGGGGCTACCGCTGTACCGGTATGAGCTTTATCAACTTTGCTCGTATTCTGCTTGCTGCGCTCAATAAGGGTGAAGATGCAACGTCTGGTAAAACTTTCTTGCCGCATGAAAAATCACTGGCTGAAGGTAGCTTTACCTGTTTCGATGAGGTGCTGGGCTCTTGGGCTGATCAAGTTCGTTACTACACGCGTAAATCGATTGAAATTGATACTGTCGTAGACACCGTTCTTGAGCAGCAAGCACAGGATATCTTCTGCTCTTCATTGGTCGATAACTGTTTAGAACGCGGAAAGACAGTAAAAGAGGGCGGTGCTAAGTACGATTGGGTTTCAGGCCTACAAGTGGGTATTGCAAACCTTGGTAATAGCCTTGCAGCGATTAAACATATGGTGTTTGAAGATGCTCTGATTTCGCAACCAGAGCTTGCAAAAGCATTGGCGGAAAACTTTGAGTCTTCTCGGCAAGAGCAGCTTCGTCAACGCATTCTAAACTTTGCCCCTAAGTTTGGTAATGATGATGACTCAGTCGATTCACTGTTGGCTGAAGCGTACCAAGTGTATATTGACGAACTCGACAACTTTGTTAATACACGTCATGGTCGTGGCCCTATTGGTGGCGGCTACTATGCGGGCACATCATCAATCTCAGCAAACGTGCCATTTGGCGCCTCTACTATGGCAACGCCAGATGGTCGTAAGGCAACTACGCCACTTGCTGAAGGCGCAAGCCCCGCGTCAGGGTCTGACCGTTTAGGTCCAACCGCGGTTTACAACTCTGTCGGTAAGATCCAGGCGAACAAGATCCTTGGAGGTGTGCTGCTTAACCAGAAGTTAAGCCCAGCAGCTGTTGCCTCTGAAGGGGACAAACTCAAGCTTTCGATGCTCATCCGAACCTTCTTTAATCACCATAAAGGCTGGCATGTACAATACAACATTGTATCGCGCGATACTCTGTTAGCTGCGAAAGAGCACCCAGAACAGTACCGTGATCTCGTGGTTCGTGTGGCTGGTTACTCAGCCTTCTTTACCGCGCTTTCTCCAGATGCGCAGGACGACATCATTGCACGTACAGAGCATGAGTTATAAATTAGTCTTCATTTAAATTTCAAATGAAAGTAAGAGGCACTATAATAGTGCCTCTTTTTTTCTTTCCGCTTCACAGCGCTGGAACCAACATAATGAACTCAAGACAGAACGAAATTCTACAACTGGTTAATGATCGCAAGCGTGTACAGGTGACGGAATTGGTTGATGCTATTGGTGTTTCTGGCGTCACTATTCGTCAAGATCTCAATTACTTGGAAGAGCAAGGCTACTTAAAAAGAGTTCATGGCGCTGCGACGGCACTACAAAGTGATGATCTCGATACACGCCTAGAAGTTCGTTTTGACATTAAGCAATCTTTAGCAAATAAGGCCGCTGACTTGGTTTCGGCAAATGAAACGGTCTTGATTGAAGGAGGCAGTGCGAATGCGCTTTTGGCGAGAACCTTAGCTAAGCGAGGTGATGTGACGATCATTACTCCTTCTGCCTATATTGCTCATCTAATCCGCAACACGTCAGCCAATATTATCCTGCTCGGGGGCGTTTATCAGCATCAAGGGGAAAGTTTAGTCGGCCCTTTAACCAAGCTTTGTATTGAGAATATTCACTTCAGCACTGCGTTCTTAGGCGTTGATGGCTTCCACCAAGACACAGGGTTTACCAGCCGCGATATGATGCGAGCAGAAATCGCCTCAACCATTCTCGCGAAAAAGCGCCGTAACATAGTACTGACGGATTCAAGTAAGTTTGGTCAGATTTTCCCATCGACGATTGGTAGTACCACACAGATCTCTATATTGCTCACCGATGATAAAGCTGAGAAAGAGGACCTAGACTTCATTCGCCAGCAAGGTGTGGAAGTGATGGTCAGCTAGTTGTGATCTGCGCTACATATTCTGATACCCCGGCCCGCCGCCACCTTCTGGTGGCTGCCAAGTGATATTCTGCGATGGATCTTTAATATCGCAGGTTTTGCAATGTAGGCAGTTTGCTGCGTTGATTTGCAGTTTTTGCTCCCCTTCAACATCAATGATCTCATACACCCCCGAAGGGCAGTAGAGCTGGCTTGGTTCGCCATACTTTTCTAAATGACAGTCAATGGGGATGTTGCTATCGGCCAGCACTAAGTGACAAGGCTGGTTTTCTTCGTGTTGGGTGGCGGATAAGTAGACCGAAGAGAGCTTATCGAAACTCAACTCACCATCGGGTTTTGGGTAAGCGATGGGCTGGCTTTGCTCAAGGATTTTTAGGCTTAGGTGATCGGGCTTGTTATCTCGGATTGTCCAAGGGATAGGGCGCTCGGTTAGCGCTGTCCAAATGTTGTGCTCGAAAGTTGCCAGTGCGCCGCCAATGAAACTGCCAAACTTATGAATGCCTGCATTGAAGTTGCGTGACTCGTCTAACTCCTGATAGAGCCAAGAGGCTTCAAAATGAGATTGGTAGTCGGGCTCGCTGTGGGCGATGCCAAGTTGTAGCTGCTCGAAGACCGCTTCTGCGGCCAATAGGCCAGATTTCATGGCGCAGTGGCAGCCTTTGATTTTGGCTGGGTTGAGGGTTCCCGCATCACAGCCGATCAGTAGCCCACCGAGAAATTGCTGTTTGGGCAGAGAAGATAACCCGCCTTTACTAATGGCGCGCGCCCCATAAGCGATGCGCTGAGCACCAAGAAGGTGCTGGCTAAAAACCGGATGGTGCTTAAGGCGCTGAAACTCATCAAACGGG
>Ga0209379_10002035_pt1 | contig 12588 bp, 9 predicted proteins | sample tdDd001_FD_187124 | JGI IMG/M metagenome (GOLD analysis project Ga0209379, IMG submission 187124) | Marine sediment microbial communities from the Atlantic coast under amendment with organic carbon and nitrate - tdDd00.1 (SPAdes)... | ecosystem: Environmental > Aquatic > Marine > Coastal >...
AAAAAACCAGATCGCAAGCGATCTGGTTTTTTAGCGTTTAATTTTCAATTATCCATTATCAATTCTCAATTTCATACGGTACTCGATTCGCAAGTGCATCTTCTACTAACTTTATAAAATTCTCTGTAGCATGGGTCGCACCTGATACAATATCAATATTTTTAGGATTTTGTTTTCCTACAAGTTGTTCTTGGAGGGTATTGTAAGCTTCTACAATGTCGACTCCTTTTTTGTCCATAAAGTTTTCTTGGTATTCTGTATCTTCTGTCTTAAGAACGCCTTCTTCATTGACCTCATTATATTCAACAATTGCAATCAAGCCGTCTACGTATGTGATGGCTATTGTACCTTTCCAGCCATGGCTGTCAAACGCATCGTTAGAAGCTTTGTAAACATCATTCATAGGTAACACCAATTCAGTCGCGTTTCCTGCTTCGATTTGAATCATAAGAGCTTTGCTCATAGTATGGAACCAATCAAGGGAATGAGTGGCACCTGTTAAAGCATCAATTTCGATTGTTTGACCCTCTACAACTTGTTTGTTCAATGATTCGTAGGCCTCGCTTGGAGCTGTACCAGATTTTGCTTTCATTTTCTCGGCATAACCTGAATCTTCAGATTTTAAACTACCATCAGGTTTAACATAATCCATCCAAGCACCTGTTATTTTGCTACCTTCAACAGTAATTTCGAGTTTAGGACGCCAGCCATGTCCGTCGGTATGATCAAAAGTTGCTGTATAAACCCCGTCTTTCCATAAAGACTCATCCATAGGTTCTTCAGTTTCCACAGCTGGTTCATCTACTGTAGTAGTATCTGGCTGTGGGGTGGTACATGCTGTAAATAAGAGAAGAACTACTAATAAGAAAATACTCAACACTTTGCTTTTTCTCAATGAACTTACCTCCTTCGATTCAAACTTTACTATCAACGAAATTTTACCATGGTGCTTGATATAGATCGATTAACAACATTGTTCTGGAATGTGTGCATTTCAAAGTTAAGATATTTCATTTAGTCACTCACTTAAACGGTAATAAATCTAGTTTTGATGACTGAATGTAAATGGAAAGGGTAGGTATTAACTAAATACCCCTGAAATGCATTTGGTTATCAAATAAATAACAAATGCCTTAAAAATGGGATGGTAGATAGAAGGTGATGAAGTCATATGATGTTACTTGGAAATAAATATCCTTGGATTAAAGAAGAATTGAATGCAGTGAGGACTATCTTGAATAAAGTGTCCGATTCTGCATCAGAAGACATACGAAATGAGATAAAGAATGTGATTCATCAAGAAGATGACTTATTAAGAGCGCTATTGGTTATACTGGCATCGCGGTTTGGTAATTATGACTCTGATAGAATGATTCAACTCGCAGCTATAGTAGAGCTCTTATACTTAGCTTCAAGATTACAGGTTACAGGATTTATTGGTTATGGTGAAATGTATAGCCATGATCAATTGCTAGACCGTTGTTTCGCAGGTGATTATATTCTTGCTGAATGTATGGATATGATGGCTGAAAGGCTTCATAAAGAAGAAGTACATGCCATTGTTAAATGCTATAAACAGTTGATTGTTAGGGAACATCAGCATTTATCACAACGTTTTGTGTTGCACAATAGTAAAAGACATTATTTAAAGCATATTGAAGCGCGTTCAGGTGCAATACTTGAAATGTGTTTTAGAGTAGGCGCTATTCAAAGCAATAGCAATGCTCAAGTCATTAAACAGCTAAGTAAGGTTGGCTACCATATGGGAATGGCCAATCAATTAATTGACGACCTTTTAGACATCGATCATGACGAAGAGTTAATGGGAAAAACCTTAGGTATTAATATTAAAGAAGGCGTATACCCACTCCCTATTTATTACTTACATCGTGTTATTCCTGAGGAAACCAGTAGATTACTTGCAAAAAAACCAATACGCGAAAAACACATAAGGCGGCTAATTGAATTAATGTATCAGCATGGTGCAATAGATAAAACGAGATTATTAGTCCAACTCTATACGCGAAAGGCTTATAATGAAATAAATATGTTGCCTAATGGTGAATATAGACAGGTTGTATTTGATACAGCTTCTCATTTGTTAGAAAGACGATTTTGAGTGAAATTACTTGCATAACAGAAAAGGTGACAGTATGAATAGTAGAGCGACCCTTACAACTGGAGATGTTAAAACAATTCTCTTTAATAAAACAATTCCTATGGTTTTTGGAATACTTGGTCTTATTGTATTTAATATTGTTGATACATACTTTGTGAGTCGCTTAGGAACAGGGCAACTAGCTGCACTAACATTCACTTTTCCGGTTGTTTTAGTGCTTAATAGTGTTGCATTGGGGATTGGGACGGGTACTGTTGCCGCTCTATCGCGGGTCATAGGTAAAGGTGATACCCCACGCATAAAAAGAATTGCTACAGACAGTTTAAGTCTTGGTCTAGTCGTTGTTTTTGTATTTGTTGTGTTTGGATTACTAACAATTAAACCATTGTTTACAATGCTAGGAGCTACAAGTGAAGTCATGCCCTATATAGAATCTTATATGCGCATATGGTATCTTGGAGTTCTTTTTGTTGTGATTCCAATGGTTGGTAATAACAGTATCCGTGCCATGGGAGATACAAAGACACCAGGTCTTGTAATGATGATTGCAGCAGTCGTAAATATAATACTAGATCCTATATTAATATTTGGATTAGGTCCTTTCCCGAGGTTAGAAGTAGCAGGTGCTGCCATTGCAACGGTCATTGCGCGTATGACTACTTTTACAGTTGCCTTGTATGTATTAATCATACGTGAGAAAGTAGTCGAACTTAAAAAAGTTCCTTTTGATGAGGTTCTTGAATCATGGAAAACAATACTTTTTATTGGATTACCTAATGCTATGGCAAAGGTAATCATGCCTATTGGTATTGGAATCATTACGGGTTTAATGGCAAGAGAGAGTATAGAAGCGGTTGCAGGATATGGTGTGGCGGCAAAAATAGAAAGGTTTGCTACCTTATTTGTTATATCCCTTTCTGTGGTAATGACACCCTTTGTGGGTCAAAATCTAGGAGCACAAAAATTTGACCGCATACGAGAGAGTATTCGATTAAGTTATGGTTTTTCCATCATATCGAGCCTTATTTTGTATGGCATTTTAAGTATTGCGTCTAAACCCATAGGAGCTTTGTTCAGTAAAGATCCTCAAGTTATTAATGTAGTCGTACTCTATTTAATGATTGTACCTTTGGGATATGGTTTTCAAGGTATTCAACATATTAGTATTTCAATACTCAATGCACTTCATAAGCCTTTTCAAGCAACTGGAATTGCCATTATGCAAATGTTTATTATTTATGTTCCTTTAGCCATAATAGGATCTAAATTAGCAGGTATAAAAGGTGTATTTGCTGCATTGGTTATATCTTATGTAATCTCTTCAGTGGTTGCAATTAGAACAACCTATTACTATTTAAAATATGAGAGAAATAAAATAAAAAAACCTATTGACAAGATATGAATAAGAAGGTAAACTTAAATTAGTTAAACGGAAACTAACTAATTTGAAAGCAGTGATATCATGAATCGATTTGAACACTTACGAACAACTTTAGTGGCCTTTACAAAACTTCATAAGTCGTGCAATATCAAAGTAACTGAAGAAATTGGAATGTCAGAATTGCAACTTAAGCAATTTGGATATGTCAATATTATAGGTACAAGAGAGTGGGTAACCTATGGTGATTTGGCAGATATTTTAGGTATCACTAAACCATCTGTAACGAGTATTGCCAATAAACTTATTAAGTTAGGTATCGTTGCAAAACATCAGTGTCATAGTGATGGTCGAGTCTATTATTTAAAACTGACAGACAAAGGACAATTGATTTATAACACATATGATCTAGTAGCAGAAAAGACAGCAACCATTATTTTCGATCGATTAAGCGAAAACGAAGTAGATGAGTTCATGCGACTTTTGGATAAGATTATTGAATAGATATAATCAGGATTTAAGGATTTTTTCCACAAACTAGCTCCGTCAAAGGCGGAGTTAAAAAATAGATAAATAGTTAGTCAACAACAAACTAACTTTAGCAACACAAAAAGCGCCTCAGGCGCTTACATTTAGACAGAATAGTTAGGTAAGAACTAACTAACTATAAAGTTTTATTAACCGGGAGGCTTGAAATGATCGAAAAGCAATTAACAAAAATGGATGACCTACTATCTATGGCGACTGATAATAAACTGGGAAAATGCTTTGAAAACAAAATGTGCAGTGTAGGACAAGACACCATTAAAAGCATCGATGCAGTATTTGACGAAATAGATGAGATTCACACAAACCGTCATAAATATGATTTACACTGGGCGTTTGAAGATGCACAAGAGAGACTTAAGGATTTTACATCAAACATTTGGAAAGACCATTTGGCTCTAAAAGAAGAAAGTTATGCACTTAAACCTGAGTTCTCAGAAAATCTTGACAAGCTAGAGACATTTAATCAAGCAATAGAGAAGAAGATGAAACGCAAATTTAAGTGGTTTTCATCAATACCAAACATTGTAACCTTTGTTGAAATGGGCATTTCTTTACTCATGGTTGTTGGGCTTTCTAAGCTAAGTCATTCTGGCGAATCTTTAATTCACTCAGCATATTTAAGTTTAGCCTTTGTAGGTATTATGGCATTTTTTAAAGTGACACTAGAAAAGTATTGGCTTAAACCACAAATTGATAAATGGGGGTGGAAACTTTACCTACAATCTTCGAAACGAATGAGAGAAGTGATTGTTAGGTTGTTAGGAACAACCGTTGCAATACGAGAATACTTACAAGCAAATACAACGTCTGAGTACGATGTTGACATCTTAGATGGGTTCGTTTATGACGATAGTCAGCTTGTCGAAACAGCTTTATTAAGCGCATAAAAAAGGCAATATAAGCTAAAAAACAGAAATACGGGGTATAAATTAAAGAGAAGGATTATTTAAAGAAACCTACTTTTTAATTCACATATAATCCCGAAATATTCATGATAAACATCATAAATTTTCTAAACCCTTCGGTTTACTTAGTTATAAAATTTGATCACTGTACTAACCAAGTACAGCAATAAAATTTTATAACTAAGTAATTCCAAATGGTTTGAACATTTATTGACGTTTCCATGAATAATTCAGGATAATCAAAAAATCGAGGTGAATACCATGACTACAATTGACTTAAACAAAGAATTACTCGTAATACCATTTGCAAATCAAGTATTATTGCATGACTACAATACCATTATCCGTGTGAAAAGTTCTATTGGTGAGCACATTCAACAAGAGATGGATCAGGGCGTCGAATATGGGATTGGTGTAACTTTAAAGCAAAATATGCATCATAGCAAATTAGGAGAAAATGATTTTTATCATACGGGTACATTGATTAAATTCAATTACATTAAAAAGTTAAATGAACATTATCAAGTGAACGTTCATGTACTTGAACGTGTCGAAATAAAAGAATTGCACTTTAAAGACATGATCAGAGCAACCTATAGTTTAGATCCAGACATTGAAGATTTAGACCCTAAAAATGAAGCAGATATGATTACGTATATGAAAAATATTGTCAAAGACAGTGCTAAGTATATGAAAGGTTCAGAACCTTATCTTGAAGCTATAAGCGAGATAAAATCAGTTGTTGGACTAATGGGTTATTTAAATCAGTTTTTAAATGTATCAATTGCAGAGAAACAAGTATTACTCGAAACACGGTCCATAAAAGAAAGAGGACTCAAGTTTTTAGATTATCTGGTAAACCAAAAGGAATCTATTAAATTACAAATCGAAATGGCTGAGAAGTTTTCTGAGAAAACAAACAAATCATATAGAGAAGCATTCTTAAGAGAACAAATGAAAGCCATTCAAGAAGAACTTGGTGAATCAGATGCAGAAGGTGGTAAGAAAAAAGATTACCGCGAAATGATCAATGCATCTAAAATGCCAGAAGATGTTAAAAAGACAGCACTTGATGAAGTTAATAAATTAGAATCATTAAGCCCTCAAAGTGCCGAAGGCAATGTTGTAAGATCTTATTTGGATTTATTAGTAAAGCTTCCTTGGGGACACGAAGACCCTCAAGCTATAGATATTGAAAAAGCACGTCAAGTTCTTGAAGCCGACCACTATGGGTTGGACAAAGTAAAGGACCGCATCATTCAACATTTAGCAGTCATGAAACTCAAAAAAGAAAAACAAGGATCAATATTACTATTGGTTGGGCCTCCGGGAACAGGTAAAACAAGTTTAGGTAAAAGCATTGCAAAAGCTTTAAACAGAAAATATGTGAGAGCCAGTTTAGGTGGTGTAAGAGACGAAGCAGAAATACGCGGACACAGAAGAACCTATGTGGGTGCATTGCCAGGTCGTATCATCCAAGGTATGAAAAAAGCCGGAGAAACGAACCCAGTATTTATTTTAGATGAAGTAGACAAATTAATGGCCTCATATAGTGGCGACCCTGCCAGCGCCTTACTAGAGGTGTTAGACCCAGAGCAAAATAACACTTTTTCAGATCACTATTTAGAAGTTCCTTATGACTTATCAGATGTATTCTTTATCGCAACAGCAAATTCAATAAGGGGTATCCCAGCTCCACTACTAGACCGTATGGAAATGATACAAATAGCTGGTTACACAAACCATGAAAAGTTCCATATTGGTAAAAAACATTTGCTTCCTGAAGTGTTAGAAGAACATGGTTTGGATGACACTAAATTAGTAATGGACGATGAGACAATGGAAGACATTATTGATAAATACACCCGTGAAGCTGGTGTCAGAAACCTTAAGCGCCAATTAACAACAACTGTACGTGTTGCCTCTGAAAAAATTGTATCAGGTAAGGTAGAACTGCCTTATAAAGTTCATTCTGATATGCTTGATGATATGCTCGGACGAGAAATGATACGTCATGATGTAGCCGAGGTAGATAATCCACCAGGAGTGGTTACAGGCTTAGCTTGGACTCCGGTTGGTGGTGATATTCTCTTCATAGAAAGTACCTATATGCCTGGTCAAGGAGCTTTATCTCTTACAGGGCAACTAGGTGACGTTATGAAGGAGTCTGCGAAAATTTCGCAAAGTTTGATCCGATCGAGATTAGCATACAATACTCTTAATTTTGATTTTAGTAAACATGATATGCATGTACATGTACCATCAGGAAGTATTCCTAAAGATGGACCATCGGCTGGTGTTGCACTCTTTACAGCAATGGCTTCCCTAGTCTTAGGACAAAAGGTAGATTCTAAAATAGCCATGACGGGTGAGATCTCCTTAAGAGGAGCTGTATTACCAGTTGGTGGTATAAAAGAAAAAGTACTTGCTGCCCATAGAGCTGGCATAAAAAAGGTTATATTACCAAAAGATAATGAACGCGATTTAAAAGATGTACCGCAGGATATTAAAGACGAGCTCACATTTGTTTTCGCAGAAACAATAGAAGATGTCATTAAAGAAACCCTGCATATTGATTTGCCAAAGTCCAATGCATTACTCGGTAACCCCGATGCTGATGTGAATGGCTTAGAAAATAAATAGCACCACATCAAAGAAGGAGCTGCTACCCCCATTGCAGCTCTTTTTTTGTTGCAATTTATTTAGATTCATTAATCGTTTGAGGGGTAGATAATACATATGACATGTTTAATTGCAACATCTGTGAAGGAGTAGTGACAATGTTTAAATCACGTCGGTTTCGTACAAATATAACTTTTGCTGTAATTTTAGGATTGGTTTTGTTTGCATTTGTCATGATACTATTGAGCTCTTATTTTACAATGCGATTAATTCGTGCTGAATCTGAAGAAAAGTTAATGAATATTGTAAGAATACATGTAGGAAAACTAGAAAATTCTTTTTCAAAAAGGCGATATGTTGCAGAAAGTATAAAAAACTATATTGAAGCAACTATGGATTTTGAAAAAGTCATAGATAATCCAAGTTCTTTGGACGATTACTTAACAGAGTTAACTCCTTTTGTATATGAAACTGCCGAAGGATATGGTAGTGCATGGATTTATTTTAATCCTTTTTTAGATCAAAAAGGTAGAGATATATGGTTTTGGGATCAAGACTTTGATGGCACACCAAATAGAATGTTGGAAACTGAGTATGACTACTATCTAGACGAAGAGGGCAAAGAATGGTTTTTTACACCAATGAAAGAGAAAAAAACAACTTGGTCAAATCCTTACCAAACCACTTTACTAGATGACAAATCAATATACTGGATATCTCACTCTATACCTATTTACAATAATGGAGATTTTATAGGAGTAAGTGGGAGTGATTTTTATTACACTGAGTTTTTGGATTCTTTTAGTCAGTTATCGGTCTACGGTTCGGGATATGGAGTTCTCTTAAATGCTAAGAATGAAATTCTAATACATCCGGATTTTGAAGATATTACTCAATTAGACAAAATCTATGATGGGAAATTTCATTGGATGGCTGAACATTTAAACGAGAATGAAACTGGGGCTATGGAGTATGAGTGGGTAGATGGAAGCGTAAAAATCATGGCATTCTCTCATTTGAGTAACGGATGGACACTTGCTATAACAGCGGATAAAAATGTTATATATAAAACCTTATTTAGACAACTATCTTATATGATAGGTGTGACTGTTATAACAATTATGATTGCTAGCATACTAGCTCATAAAGTAGTCGTGTATTTGACGAAAAGATTAGAGAATTTAACACAAGTGGTTTCTGCTACCGGGAAAGGTGATTATGAATCTCCAATTGCTAAACGTTATTTAGAAGATGAGAGTGAAGTTGGGATACTGGCTACGGCTGTAGAACATATGCGCATTCAACAAAAAAAATCCTTTGATGAGATTCGTGATTATAGTAACCATCTTGAAAAATTAGTAGAAAAGAGAACTAATGAATTAGAGCATAGTAATTTCGAGCTAGAAATGTCTTTAGATGAACTTAAGGAAACGCAAGCAAGTTTAGTAGAGTCTAAGAAGCTAGAAGCTATCAATCGTTTTCTTGTTGAAATTGCACATCGAATGAATACACCACTTGGAAATGCAGGTATGACCATATCTTTTATGGATCAAATTTTGGATGATTTAAAAAAAGATGTTGGTAATGATATAGGCCCTCGTATTGAAGAAGAGCTTAAAACTCTGAAGGATTCTGTGGTTATTGCTACAAACGGTATTCGTACATCGACAGAGATTATTAGAGGATTGAAAGTTTTTTCAAAAGATCTTAATGGAACTGTGACTGATAATGTGAATATTAGAGAAATGATTGAAGTCTGTTATAGAGAATTTAATAATCAACTCAATGAAAATAAAAGTATTGGACTAGAACTAGATTGTCCAGAAGGGTTACATTTAGAAACTCACCCTGTATTACTGATGGAAGCATTATCTAGTCTTATGAAATATTCTGCACTTTATAGCATGATAGATGAGAATAAAAAGGTTATATATATAAATGTAAAGGAAGAGAACCATACAATCATAATTGAGTATAGAGACGAATCAAGGTTAAAGTTTACAAATTTAAAAGATAGAGTTTTCGAACCATTTTCAATTACATCTTTCGAAAATGGGATTAGTGGTATGGAATTGCATATGCTTTTCAATATTGTAAGTATTGGCTTAAAAGGGAAAATAGATTGTTTAGGAGATGAAGAAGACAGACCTTACTTTACTATTCAAATCAAGGTATAAGCGGATCATTAAAATAAATAGCACCACATCAAAGAAGGAGCTGCTACCCCCATTGCAGCTCTTATTTTGTAGTTTTATAACGTCCATAATGGACAAAAAAGTTAGATATTATTCACAACTAAAGGGTATAAAAAGAGTAGATTGACTTTTGAGGAGAGACCCATGAATTTTAAAAAGCATCTGCGTACGCATATTACCCTCGTTGTGGTCGTATGTTTTCTTGTATTTTCAGTTATACTGGCATCATTAAGTATTTATTATAGTTACGGTTTAATTCGAGCTGAGTCTGAGGAAAAACTCATGAACTTGGTTCGTACCCATGCAAAAGAACTAGATGCCGACTTTGTTGCGAGACGTATTATTGCTGAAAACATTGATAATTATATTCAGACAACATTAGACATGGAACGCGTTAAATCTGATTCAAGTTATTTAGATACTTATTTAATTCAAATAGATGCATTTATTTATCGTCTTGCAGATGTTTATAGTTTGGCTTGGATTTATTTTAGTCCGTACATAGACAACGTTGCCAGAGATGTATGGTATTGGGATCAAGATAACGATGGCACACCAGAACGTATGCCGCAAACGAGCATTGAATACTACGACGATGAAGAAAATAAGGACTGGTTTTTTGTAACCATGCGTGAAAAAGTACCAACTTGGACAAATCCGTATCCAACAACTGTATTAGAGGATAAAAGTATTTATTGGATCTCTCATGCAATACCTATCTTTATAGATGATACATTTATAGGTGTTGGTGGAAGTGATTTTTACTACAGCGATTTTTTAGAGACATTTAGTCAATTATCAGTTTATGGATCAGGTTACGGTATTTTATTGAACGATAAAAACGAAATTATAATTCATCCAGATTACAATGAATTAGAGTCTTTATCCGAAATTGAGAATGGCGAATACAATTGGATTGCAGAAGAAATGAAAGCTAAGGAAACGGGTATATTAGAATATACATGGAAAGATGGTGACAAAAAAGTTTTAGCATATTCTCACCTAGATAATGATTGGATACTGGCAATTACAGCTAGTAAAAGTGTAATTGACCAGACCTTATATATGCAGATAAGATATATGATAGCTGTTATAGGCATAGGCATTTTATTAGCAGCATTTCTTGTTTATAATTTAGCGGCAAGATTAACCAGAAGGCTCGAGAATGTAACAGAAGTCATATTTGAAACTGGAGACGGGAACTATGAAGCACCTATACCAGAAAGATATTTGGAAGACGAAAGTGAAATAGGCATTTTAGCAAGAGCCGTTGAGATCATGCGTATAAAACAAAAGGACTCGTTTATAGAAATTCAAAAGTATAGTGAAGACTTAGAGCTGTTAGTAGAAGAACGTACCGAAGAACTTGAAGCAAGTAACCATGAACTCGAGATTTCACTAGAAGAATTAAAAGTAACTCAAGAGCATTTGGTTGAATCTAAAAAATTTGAAGCGATCAATCGTTTTTTAATTGAAATTGCTCATCGTATGAATACGCCGTTAAGCAATTCTGCTATGACTATATCCTATATGGAACATATTCTTGAAAACATCGAACAAGATATTTTCACAGTAGAGAAGAAAAGGGTACAAGAAGAAATAAATTCCCTTAAAGATTCTATTAAAATCGCATCAAATGGTATACGAACCTCTACAGAAATAATTAGAGGATTACAAGTCTTATCAAAAGATTTAAAAGAAGCTATGAAGGATACGGTTGATTTAAAAGACATTTTAGAAGTTTGTTATATCGAATTTAAAAACCAACTAATTAACAGCAATGAAATTCAACTTCAAATAGAGTGCCCTGAGAACTTAATTATAGAGACGTATCCAGTATTGTTCTTAGAAGCCTTTAATAATCTTTTCAAATACTCTACATCTTATAGTATGAAAGGGCAAAGAGAGAAGCTTATTAGAATTGAGGTTGAGCAAACTAAAGATTTGATTTTAATAATATATCAAGATAAATCAATCCTTAAGTATGCAAATGTTAAAGAAAGAATTTTTGAACCTTTCTCAATATCTTCATTTGAACCCGGAGTAGGTGGAATGGAATTGCACTTGTTATTTAACCTTGTTAACCTTGGCTTAAAGGGTAAAATAGAGTGCTTGCAAGGTGAAAAAGAAGAGCCATACTTTGTTATGGAACTACCTAAGAAAACAAACAAACGATAAAAATATTTTATCGAAAAAAACTTGCAAAAAATTGAAAGTCATGCTATACTCTTTGAGTACCTTAATTTAAGTAAAAAGCATGAGATAAAATAAGTCGATGTTTGATAAACGTGTTCTGCATGGATATTGAAACGCCAAAGTTTTATTGATGATTATTTTTGCAAAGAATTAAAGGAAATAAAATTTTGGAGGTTCATACTATGAACGGAACAGTAAAATGGTTTAACGCAGAAAAAGGATTTGGTTTTATTACAGCAGAAGACGGAAACGATGTTTTCGTACACTTCTCACAAATCAACAAAGATGGTTACAAGACGCTTGAAGAAGGCGAAGCTGTAACTTTCGAAATGGCTCAAGGTCCTAAAGGTCCTCAAGCTGAAAACGTAACTGCTGTATAATAACAGATTAAGTTAAGTTTATTCAACCCACTCATTTATGAGTGGGTTTTTTCGTGAAAAACAAGACCAGCACAAAAGAAAGCATGCCCTCAAGAAAGTAAATTTATTTACTTACTTGAGGGCATGCTTACTTTTATATTGGACGCGTCAAGCGACCGCAGCAATGTGCACTCCCATTGCTGGGTTCTGATCATAAACAGAATTAGACTAGCACCTCCATTGCTCGGTATTACAAGAGCTTCAA
>Ga0209379_10002038_pt1 | contig 12559 bp, 7 predicted proteins | sample tdDd001_FD_187124 | JGI IMG/M metagenome (GOLD analysis project Ga0209379, IMG submission 187124) | Marine sediment microbial communities from the Atlantic coast under amendment with organic carbon and nitrate - tdDd00.1 (SPAdes)... | ecosystem: Environmental > Aquatic > Marine > Coastal >...
TGATTTAAAAGAGAATTGTTATGTCTATCACTAACGAGCAAATCCTAGACGCAGTTGCAGAAATGTCTGTAATGCAAGTTGTTGAACTAATCGAAGCAATGGAAGAGAAATTCGGTGTTTCTGCTGCTGCTGCTGTTGTAGCTGGCGGCGCTGCTGCAGGCGAAGCTGCTGCTGAGCAAACTGAATTCGACGTAATCCTAGAATCTGCTGGCGGTAACAAAGTTGCTGTAATCAAAGCAGTACGTGGCGCAACTGGCCTAGGTCTTAAAGAAGCTAAAGCTCTTGTAGACGGCGCTCCAGCACCTCTTAAAGAAGGTGTTGACAAAGCAGAAGCTGACGCTCTTAAAGCTCAGCTAGAAGAAGCTGGTGCAACTGTTGCTGTTAAGTAATTATTGCATAGTTTCTTAGCCTAACGGCTAATTGGCTGGTGGTTTTTTAACCACCGGCCTTTTTGCGCTGTAGGGTATAGGCGAATTTTCCCGCTGTTTAAGCGCCTTATATCCATGCAAAAAACATTTCATTCTTTCGCAATGGAATGTCACTACAGTAAACAGCTATTTAGTCACTGTCCCTTACCCCCCTTAAGTAACTAGGAGCGGGCGGACAGTTTGGGTCACTTATCAGCGAGCTGAGGAACCCCATGGTTTACTCTTATACCGAGAAAAAGCGCATCCGTAAGGACTTTGGTACTCGTCCACAAGTTTTGGACATTCCATACCTGCTATCGATCCAGCTCGATTCGTTCGACAAATTCATCGAACAGGATCCTGAAGGTCAATACGGTCTTGAAGCTGCTTTCCGTTCTGTATTCCCAATTCAGAGCTACAACGGCAATTCTGAGCTGCAATACGTTAGCTACCGTCTTGGTGAGCCAGTTTTTGACGTTAAAGAATGTCAAATCCGCGGTGTAACTTACTCAAAGCCACTACGCGTAAAACTACGTCTAGTAATCTTTGATAAAGACGCACCAGCAGGTACTGTAAAAGACATTAAAGAACAAGAAGTCTACATGGGCGAAATTCCGCTTATGACAGACAATGGTACCTTCGTAATCAATGGTACTGAGAGGGTTATCGTATCCCAGCTGCACCGAAGCCCAGGCGTGTTCTTCGACAGCGATAAGGGTAAGACCCACTCTTCAGGTAAAGTTCTATATAACGCACGTGTAATTCCTTACCGTGGCTCATGGCTAGACTTTGAGTTCGATCCTAAGGATAACCTATACGTACGTATCGACCGTCGTCGTAAGCTACCAGCATCGATCATCCTTCGTGCACTTGGTAAAACGTCAGAAGAAATCCTAGATATCTTCTTCGAGAAAGTGAACTTCGAAGTGAAAGACCAAACTCTACTTATGGAGTTGGTTCCAGATCGTCTACGTGGTGAAACTGCGTCATTCGATATTGAAGCGAACGGTAAGACTTACGTTGAGCAAGGTCGTCGCGTTACAGCTCGTCATATCCGCCAACTAGAAAAAGATGGCGTTGATCACATCGAAGTACCAGTTGAGTACATCGTTGGTAAAGTTGCATCGAAAGACTACGTTAACGAAGCAACAGGCGAGATCATCGTAAACGCTAACCAGGAAATTAGCCTGGAAGCTCTAGCGAACCTATCTCAGGCTGGCCATAAAGCGCTAGAAGTTCTATTTACGAACGATCTAGACCACGGTCCATTCATGTCAGAAACGCTACGTATCGACAGCACTGTTGATCGTATTTCTGCACTGGTAGAAATCTACCGCATGATGCGCCCTGGTGAGCCACCAACAAAAGAAGCTGCAGAAGCTCTATTCGAAAGCCTATTCTTCTCTGAAGAGCGCTATGACCTATCAACTGTTGGCCGTATGAAGTTCAACAGTTCTATCGAGCGTGAAGATGCTCTAGAACAAGGTACGCTTGACGAGCAAGACATCATCGAAGTGATGAAGAAGCTTATTGCGATCCGTAACGGTAAAGGCGAAGTGGACGATATCGACCACCTAGGCAACCGTCGTATCCGCTCTGTAGGCGAAATGGCTGAGAACCAATTCCGTGTTGGTCTTGTGCGTGTTGAACGTGCAGTGAAAGAGCGCCTAAGCCTTGGTGACCTTGATGCAATCATGCCTCAAGATCTAATCAACGCTAAGCCTATTTCAGCAGCAGTTAAAGAATTCTTTGGTTCTTCACAGCTTTCACAGTTCATGGACCAAAACAACCCGCTATCAGAAGTAACGCACAAGCGTCGTATTTCTGCATTGGGTCCTGGCGGTCTAACTCGTGAACGTGCTGGCTTCGAAGTACGTGACGTACACGTAACTCACTACGGTCGTCTATGTCCTATCGAAACGCCGGAAGGTCCAAACATCGGTCTGATCAACTCTCTATCTGCGTTTGCGCGTTGTAACGAGTACGGCTTCCTAGAGACGCCATACCGTCGCGTTGTAGATGGCGTTGTTACAGACGAAGTAGATTACCTATCTGCAATCGAAGAAGGCCAATTCGTTATCGCACAGGCTAACGCTGCGCTAACTGAAGAAGGCGGCTTTGCAGATGAGCTGATCACAGCTCGTCAAAAAGGTGAATCTGGTCTACACCCTCGTGAGCACGCTCAGTACATGGACGTTGCGACAAACCAGGTTGTATCTATCGCTGCATCGCTTATCCCGTTCCTAGAACACGATGATGCGAACCGTGCATTGATGGGTGCGAACATGCAACGTCAGGCAGTTCCAACACTGAAAGCTGACAAACCGCTTGTTGGTACTGGTATTGAACGTAACGTAGCAGTTGACTCAGGTGTAACTGCAGTTGCTAAACGTGGTGGTGTAATCCAGTCAGTAGATGCTTCTCGTATCGTTGTTAAAGTGAACGAAGAAGAACTAGTACCAGGCGAAGCTGGTATCGACATCTACAACCTGACTAAATACACACGTTCTAACCAGAACACATGTATTAACCAGCGCCCATGTGTGATGCCAGGTGAACCTGTATCACGCGGTGACGTCCTTGCTGATGGTCCTTCAACAGACCTTGGTGAACTAGCGCTTGGTCAAAACATGCGTATCGCGTTCATGCCTTGGAACGGTTACAACTTCGAAGACTCGATCCTAGTATCTGAGCGCGTAGTTCAAGAAGACCGCTTCACGACTATCCACATCCAAGAACTTACTTGTGTGGCGCGTGATACTAAGCTTGGTTCTGAAGAGATCACAGCGGATATTCCAAACGTAGGTGAATCTGCTCTGTCTAAACTAGACGAGTCAGGTATCGTTTACATCGGTGCTGAAGTTAAGGGTGGCGACATCCTAGTTGGTAAAGTAACACCTAAAGGTGAAACTCAGCTAACGCCTGAAGAGAAGCTACTACGTGCAATCTTCGGTGAAAAAGCATCTGACGTTAAAGATACTTCACTACGTGTACCTAACTCTGTTTCAGGTACGATTATCGACGTTCAAGTCTTCACTCGCGATGGCGTTGAGAAAGACAAGCGTGCGCTTGAAATCGAGCAAATGCAGCTTAAAGAAGCGAAGAAAGACCTAACTGAAGAATTCCAGATTCTTGAGGGTGGCCTTCTAAACCGTGTTCGCGCTGTATTGATCGATGGCGGTTACTCTGAAGCGAAACTAGACGCAACTGATCGTAAGAAGTGGCTAGAACTAACGCTAGAAGATGACGCTCTACAAACTCAGCTAGAACAACTAGCAGAGCAGTGGGACGAGCTAAAAGCTGACTTCGATAAGAAATTCGAAACTAAGCGTCGTAAGATCACACAAGGTGATGATCTAGCACCTGGCGTACTGAAGATCGTTAAGGTTTACCTAGCGGTTAAACGTCGCATCCAGCCTGGTGATAAGATGGCGGGTCGTCACGGTAACAAGGGTGTAATCTCTAAGATCAACCCTGTTGAAGACATGCCATACGATGAAAAAGGTCAGCCTGTAGACATCGTACTTAACCCACTGGGTGTACCTTCGCGTATGAACATCGGTCAGATCCTAGAAGTACACTTAGGTCTGGCAGCGAAAGGTATCGGTGACAAGATCAACCAGATGGTTAAAGAGCAGCAAGAACTAGCGAAATTCCGCGAGTTCCTACAGAAAGTTTACGATCTAGGCGAAACTCGCCAGAAAGTAGACATTGCTTCTCTATCTGATGACGAAGTTCGTACTCTGATCAAGAACCTACGTGGCGGTCTACCAATCGCGACTCCAGTATTTGACGGTGCACCAGAAGCGTCTATTAAAGCGCTACTGAAACTAGCAGACCTACCAGAATCTGGTCAGCTAAAACTGTTTGATGGTCGCACAGGTGACCAGTTTGAGCGTCCTGTAACTGTAGGTTACATGTACATGCTGAAACTGAACCACCTTGTTGATGACAAGATGCACGCTCGTTCAACTGGTTCGTACAGCCTAGTAACTCAGCAGCCACTTGGTGGTAAAGCTCAGTTCGGTGGTCAGCGTTTCGGTGAGATGGAAGTATGGGCACTAGAAGCATACGGTGCTGCTTACACTCTACAAGAAATGCTAACGGTTAAGTCGGATGACGTTAACGGCCGTACTAAGATGTACAAAAACATCGTAGACGGTAACCACAGCATGGAACCTGGTATGCCAGAATCGTTCAACGTATTGTTGAAAGAGATTCGCTCGCTAGGTATCAACATCGAGCTAGAAGACGAAGAGTAATCTCTTTCCCTCTCGACCAAGGTTGAGAGAGATATAAAGCGATTATTTGGTAGAAGGTGCTCACTTTAGCGGGTGAGCTCCTTTTAACTCCTTACAGGAGCTGATTGTGAAAGACTTATTAAACTTTCTAAAAGCACAGCATAAGACCGAAGAATTTGATGCAATCAAAATCGGTCTATCTTCACCAGACATGATCCGTTCATGGTCTTTCGGTGAAGTTAAAAAACCTGAAACGATCAACTATCGTACGTTCAAACCTGAACGCGATGGTCTGTTCTGTGCGCGTATCTTTGGTCCAGTTAAAGACTACGAATGTCTTTGTGGTAAGTACAAGCGCCTGAAGCACCGTGGTGTTATCTGTGAGAAGTGTGGTGTAGAAGTTACACAAACTAAAGTTCGTCGTGACCGCATGGGCCACATCGAGCTAGCTTCACCAGTAGCTCACATCTGGTTCCTAAAATCGCTACCGTCTCGTATCGGTCTACTAATGGATATCCCTCTACGTGATATCGAACGTGTTCTTTACTTCGAAATGTACGTAGTAACAGAACCAGGTATGACTGATCTAGAAAAATCTCAGATGCTTACTGAAGAAGAGTATCTAGATCGTCTAGAAGAGTGGGGCGACGAGTTCACTGCTAAGATGGGTGCAGAAGCAATCAAGGACCTACTAGGTTCTATGGATATGCACGCTGAAGCAGAACAAATGCGTGAAGAGCTAGAAACAACTAACTCTGAAACTAAGCGTAAGAAAGTAACTAAGCGTCTGAAACTGGTAGAAGCGTTTATTCAATCTGGCAACAACCCAGAGTGGATGATCCTTACTGTACTTCCAGTTCTTCCGCCAGATCTACGTCCTCTAGTACCACTAGATGGCGGTCGTTTTGCGACTTCAGATCTGAACGACCTATACCGTCGTGTGATCAACCGTAACAACCGTTTGAAGCGTCTTCTAGAGCTAGCTGCTCCGGACATCATCGTACGTAACGAAAAACGTATGCTGCAAGAGTCTGTTGATGCGCTACTAGACAACGGTCGTCGTGGTCGTGCGATCACAGGTTCTAACAAGCGTCCTCTGAAATCTCTTGCTGATATGATCAAGGGTAAACAAGGTCGTTTCCGTCAGAACCTTCTAGGTAAACGTGTAGACTACTCTGGCCGTTCTGTAATCACAGTAGGTCCATACCTTCGTCTACACCAGTGTGGTCTTCCTAAGAAGATGGCACTTGAGCTATTCAAACCATTTATCTACAGCAAGCTAGAGACTCGTGGTCTTGCGACTACAATCAAAGCTGCTAAGAAGATGGTAGAGCGTGAAGAAGCGGTAGTTTGGGATATCCTAGACGAAGTAATCCGTGAACACCCAGTACTATTGAACCGTGCACCTACACTTCACCGTCTAGGTATCCAGGCGTTCGAACCAGTACTAATCGAAGGTAAAGCGATTCAGCTACACCCACTAGTGTGTGCGGCGTACAACGCGGACTTCGATGGTGACCAAATGGCGGTTCACGTACCTCTAACTCTAGAGGCACAGCTTGAAGCTCGTACACTGATGATGTCGACAAACAACATTCTGTCGCCAGCGTCAGGTGATCCGATCATCGTACCTTCTCAAGACGTTGTATTGGGTCTTTACTACATGACTCGTGACAAGATCAACGTGAAAGGTGAAGGCATGTACCTTTCTGGCCCAGCAGAGGCTGAGAAAGCATACCGCACTAAGCAAGCTGAGCTTCACGCACGCGTTAAAGTACGTATTACAGAAACAGTTGTAGACGAAGACGGCAACAGCACAACAGAGACTAAGATGGTTGATACAACTATCGGTCGTGCAATGCTATGGCAAATCGTGCCAGCTGGTCTACCGTACAGCATCGTTAACCAAAAGCTAGGTAAGAAGCAAATCTCTAACCTACTAAACGAGGCGTACCGTAAACTAGGTCTGAAAGACACTGTAATCTTCGCTGACCAAATCATGTACACAGGTTTCGCATACGCGGCACTATCTGGTGTATCTGTTGGTATCGACGATATGGTTGTACCGCCAGCTAAGTACACTGAAATCGCAGAAGCGGAAGAAGAAGTACGTGAAATCCAGGAACAATACCAATCTGGTCTTGTTACTGCGGGCGAACGATACAACAAAGTTATCGATATCTGGGCATCGACCAACGATCGCGTAGCGAAAGCGATGATGGCAAACCTTTCATCTGAAACGGTAGTTACCCGTGACGGTGAAGAAGAGCAACAAGAATCGTTTAACAGCATCTACATGATGGCTGACTCGGGTGCTCGTGGTTCTGCAGCTCAGATTCGTCAGCTAGCGGGTATGCGTGGTCTGATGGCGCGTCCGGATGGTTCGATCATCGAAACGCCGATCACTGCGAACTTTAAAGAAGGTCTAAACGTACTTCAGTACTTTATCTCAACGCACGGTGCTCGTAAGGGTCTTGCGGATACGGCACTGAAAACAGCGAACTCGGGTTACCTAACTCGTCGTCTAGTAGACGTTGCTCAAGACGTTGTTGTAACTGAACATGACTGTGGCACTCACGAGGGTGTTGACATGATGCCTCACATCGAGGGTGGTGATGTTAAAGTTGCACTAACTGAGCTAGCTCTAGGTCGTGTAGTAGCTGAAGACGTTCTTAAGCCAGGTACAGAAGATGTTCTGATCCCACGTAACACTCTAATTGATGAGAAGTGGTGTCAGATCATGGAAGAGAACTCAGTAGACAGCATGAAAGTGCGCTCTGTAGTTACTTGTGATTCTGACTTCGGTTGTTGTGCACAGTGTTACGGTCGTGACCTAGCACGTGGTCACCTAGTGAACCAAGGTGAAGCAGTTGGTGTAATCGCTGCTCAGTCTATCGGTGAACCGGGTACACAGCTAACGATGCGTACATTCCACATCGGTGGTGCGGCATCTACTGCAGCAGCAGAGAACAGCATCCAAGCTAAGACAACTGGTACAGTTAAACTGCACAACGCTAAGTTCGTAATCAACAAAGATAAGAAGCTAGTAATCACGTCTCGTGCATCTGAGCTAACTATCATTGATGAATTCGGTCGTACTAAAGAGAAGCACAAACTTCCTTACGGTTCGATGCTAAGCAAAGGCGACAACGATGCAGTAACAGCTGGCGAAGTTGTTGCTAACTGGGAAGCGCACACCATGCCAATCATCACTGAAGTGGCAGGTCGCATCCAGTTCGTAGACATGATCGACGGTGTTACAGTTTCTCGTCAAACAGATGACCTAACAGGTCTATCTTCAAGCGAAGTAACTGACCCAGCAGCTCGTCCAGCAGCAGGTAAAGATATGCGTCCAGCTATCAAACTTGTTGATGAGCAAGGTAACGATGTAATGATCCCTGGTACTGAAATGCCAGCTCACTACTTCCTACCTGGTAAAGCGATTGTAAACATCGAAGACGGCGCGGAAGTAGGTGTGGGTGATACACTTTCACGTATCCCTCAGAAGTCTGGCGGTAACAAAGATATCACCGGTGGTCTACCACGCGTAGCTGACCTATTCGAAGCTCGTAAGCCTAAAGAGCCTGCGATTCTTGCTGAGCACACAGGTACTGTGAGCTTCGGTAAAGAGACGAAAGGTAAACGTCGTCTAGTAATCACTCGTGACGGCGGTGACGCTTACGAAGAGATGATTCCTAAGCATCGTCAGTTGAACGTATTTGAAGGTGAGCGTGTTGAACGTGGTGACGTGATCGCAGATGGTCCAGAGTCTCCACATGACATCCTACGTCTACGTGGCGTACACGCTGTAACTCAGTACATCGCTAACGAAGTACAAGAAGTTTACCGTCTACAAGGCGTTAAGATTAACGATAAGCACATCGAGACTATCGTTCGTCAGATGCTACGTAAGTGTACAATTACTCACGCAGGTGACTCTGAGTTCCTACCTGGCGAGCAAGTTGAATACTCACAAGTTAAGATTGCTAACCGTAACCTAGAAGCTGAAGGCAAAGAGCCTGCACGTTTCGAGCGTGAGCTACTAGGTATCACTAAGGCATCTCTAGCGACTGAGTCGTTCATCTCTGCGGCATCGTTCCAGGAGACAACTCGCGTACTAACAGAAGCTGCGGTTTCTGGTAAGCGTGATGATCTACGTGGTCTGAAAGAGAACGTAATTGTTGGTCGTCTGATCCCAGCTGGTACTGGTTTCGCATACCACCAAGAGCGTCAAGCTAAACGTGCTGAAGAGCAAGAAGGTCCATCTGCTGAACAAGCAACAGATAACCTAGCTGCACTTCTAAACGCTGGCTTCTCATCTGACGAGTAATCGTTAAGAGCTTAAAATAAAAGGCACCTTCGGGTGCCTTTTTTGTTTTTTGAAGCAAGAGGTTAGAACGCTATGCTTCGAGAGCGCTTTGCTATAGGAATTGAGAGGTGTTGTTTGAGGGCTAGTGCAAGACGTTTAGATAGAACTTGTCCTTAGAGAGGTAAAATGAACCGAATCCCAAAAAACAAAAAGGGTTGACGCACACACGCCAACCCTCAAGAATCGTTCTCGCTTCTCGCTTCTCGCTTCTCGCTTCTCGCTTCTCGCTTCTCGCTTCTCGCTTCTCGCTTCTCGCTTCTCGCTTCTCGCTATGCGCCAGGAGGCATCGCAAGACTGTCAGCAATTAGCTTAATCAGATGATCTTCAACGGCAAAACGTGTCTCAATAATTTCCCCAATTAGAGACATATCACCATCAAACTCGCCAAGTACATCGTCCTCGGATACATCTGAATATTTATCAGTGAAGTTAAGCAAAGGCTCAGTTGTCAGTACAATTTTGCCGTAGGTTTGGTTGATTTCATCAGTGGCAACAAAACCGGTTGCTTTCCATTTGTCCATGACCATCTCGTAAATTTTAAAATGGCCTTCGGAGATGTAATCTACAAGGTGTTGGCAGAAGTGTTGTAGTTCTTGAGGAGTAGGGAGTTCAATGACGTTAGTTTTTGAACAAGGTTGCAACGCAGCAAGTTTACAATATTCGACAATCAAAGATTGTCTCGTTTCAAGCCAATGGTCGATGACCTCACTCGAACCACCCCATTGTGCTTGTGTTTGTTTGAATTTTTTTAGCATGACCATGCCCTCATGATCTGAACGCCCAATGGCATTCGTATCCTTTGCAAAGCAAAGTTAGTAAATTGAATACAAACTCTTGTCCTTCCTAGAATTTATAGTTGCAGATTTGGCAAACAACAAACTCTGGTATGAAATTAGATTGCCAGTAAAATGGATGAACTGCAAGCAGAGGGAAGTAGTAATGTTAAGAAAAGGTGAAGCAAACCGTATGAAAGACGCCTATTGGTGTGTTGTCTCAGGAAGTGATATTTGGCTGGTGGATGGTGCTATTCCATTAGGTAGTGCGGAGCAGTTCTCACTGCCAGAAGCAAGTGCAAGGCAAATAGGGGACTACCAAGGCGCTCCTTTCATGTGGGTAAATTTATCTGATCTTGACCATGATTTAGAGCTTGTCTCTCTGCGCGATTGCCTCCATTTTCCTGAAGCCCTTTTTCTGCTGATCAGCAAAGCCATCCAGTATGGCCATATGACGCAAAGTCTGCGCTTTTGCCCACAATGTGGTGGTCGTAACTTCCTCAATAACAATCAACTGGCGATGCAGTGTGGCGAGTGCCGTACTTTGCATTATCCGCGTATTTTCCCATGCATCATTGTCGCTGTGCGCAAAGAAAAGCAGATCTTGCTAGCTCAGCACCCTCGTCATCGAAATGGCATGTATACCGTAATAGCGGGCTTTTTAGAGGTAGGAGAAACCTTAGAAGAATGTGTCGCACGAGAAGTGCATGAAGAAACCGGCGTACAGGTTAAAAATATTCGCTACTTTGGCAGTCAGCCGTGGGCATTTCCATCCAGTATGATGATGGCATTTCTTGCTGATTATGACTCTGGTGAATTGAATCCGGACTACACTGAACTGTCTGATGCTCAGTGGTTTGGTGTTGATGAGATGCCACCTGTCGCGCCAAAAGGGACGATTGCGCGAGTGCTAATTGAGCAAACAATTAGTGATATTCAACAGGCTTGAGAGCCGACTCGTAAAGCGATTAAAGGAAAATGTAGAATCACTTTTGAGACAAAAGGAGTTGTTAGACTGACCTAGCACAGCATTCTGTAATGACACAATGATTAATAAAGGAGTATGTCTAATGAAATACAGATCAGCGTTATGGCTAGGTATTGCGTCTTTCTCTTTGGTAAGTGTTTCGGCACAGGCAAGTATTGAAGTGAAAGCGAAGCGTATGTTGACCGAAAATACAATGACGGAAAACGTCGCAAAAGTGCAAACCGCTTGTGGCAATGAAGTTCTAGAAACAAGCTTTGACTGGGCTGCGTGGGATGACTACGACTTTGCTGAAGCTCGTTTAGACAAAGTAAAAACCACAGGTTGGCTGGGTGGCTTAATCAACTATATCTACGATGATATGGTTAAGCTATGCACGACGACTGAACATGCCGCACTTTATAAAGAAGAGTTCCAAAAAGTTCAACAAATTCAATTTTTTGGTCAAGACTCTGTGAAGGCGCGTAAGGCCGGTTTCTCTCTTGATGATGGTGGCAGTGTGCTTAAAGTCGCTTTGAACCCGAACGCGGCTTACGACTCTTCAACGCTGAAATACCTCAAGCAAGCGTGGAACTAAGGTCATGAAAAAAATACTCTTACCCTTAGTTGCCATGGCTTCATGCTTTTCTGCGGTCGCTGAAGAGCGTTACTCCATGGAAGATTTAACCGCTCTTCATAAAGCACAAAGCTGGAATGAGCTTCTCTATCATGCCAATGATATTCGACCTTCAAAACGAGATAATGCTTGGCAAGCACTGGTGTCCGATGCTGCAACTGGTGCTTTCAATAGTTACGTTTCTTCCGGAGCGGCTGATAGCGCTATTGGTTTAGGGCAGCAGCTACTCACTGAGTATGCGTTTCTATCTAAATCCAGTGATTTTACTCAAAGCTTCGCAAAAGCCTTAGTTCCGGCAGCGCAATCTTGTATCAAGTATTCGATGGAAGGGTGTGTTGAGAGCTACGGACAACTGCTCGCCGAACTTTCTCCTGCGGGTAGCGTAAGCTTTGAAGAAGGGACTAAGGTGTTCCAGAATGTCTCTAAATCTCTCGCGATTCCATTCTATGCCGCGGCAGTCAAGCAGTCTCCGGAATACTGTGCAGATGAAAAGGTCTCGAATGCGCTGTTGTATACGCTTGACCGACCGAGTAATTCTCAGTTTGCGCTAGCAAAAGAAGTCGCAACAAATGGGTGTGCTAACACGGCACTAACAAACTTTGAGAATTACATTATTGACTCGCAATCGGTGCGGGAGACCCTGTGTCCGACTTACCTATCCAAAGGATATGTAAAAGGGGTCATGAAAAAAGTTTGCCAATCATGAGTATGAAATATGAAGCCACCGCAAGGTGGCTTTTTTAATTCATTGAAAAATAGGTAAAAAAAACCCTCCGAGAGGGAGGGGGTAAGTAAGATGTCGTTATGAGATGCTGAGTACTGGGTACTCAGTTTATAATTGTAGTTTTCGCTAGCGAACAAATTTTTAACACTGATACCGATTGGGTGCAAATTAAGCACTGATTTAAAAGTTAATAACTTGATCCAGGTTGCAAAGCACGCAGCTATTAGCCTTAAATCAGTGATAGAATACCCCCTTTCAAAGAAAGCCTAACAATTGGAATTACGGAATGACTGAATTAAAAAATGATCGTTATCTGCGTGCCCTTCTAAAAGAGCCAGTAGATTACACGCCAGTATGGATGATGCGTCAGGCAGGTCGTTACCTACCAGAATACAAAGCAACTCGTGCGCAAGCGGGCGATTTCATGTCTTTGTGTAAGAACGC
>Ga0209379_10002039_pt1 | contig 12554 bp, 10 predicted proteins | sample tdDd001_FD_187124 | JGI IMG/M metagenome (GOLD analysis project Ga0209379, IMG submission 187124) | Marine sediment microbial communities from the Atlantic coast under amendment with organic carbon and nitrate - tdDd00.1 (SPAdes)... | ecosystem: Environmental > Aquatic > Marine > Coastal >...
GAACCAAGGTTGATTCTTACATTTAGAAGAGCTCCAAGTACTGCAGTACGGCTCATCATAGCAGCAATAGCGCCATCTGTTACAGCATTTGTATTTCCACGTACAACAGCCGCTTCAGCAAGAACCATAATTTCAAATGCAGTTTCAGCAGTTTCTAGTGGAACACTTGCAGCATACTTCATACCTTTTTGGATTGCAGCTGTTCTTGCAGCTTTTTCTTCATCAGTTTCTTTAGGCATTTTGAAAGCCTTCATAACATCGTCAAATGACGCTGAGTCTCTATCAACAAGTTCAACAAGCTTAACTTGAAGTTTTGTAGCATCTTCAGCAAGTTTTACCATTTCTGCTTCGACTTCAACATACTTCTTTTTGCCAATAGTAAGGTTAGCAACCATACCTGCTAATGCAGCACCAAGCGCACCACTAAGTGCAGCAATACTACCGCCACCTGGAACTGGCTCATTTGAAGCTGTTGTCTCTACAAATTGCTTTACATTTAGATCTACTAACATTTTATTTCCCCCTTAGGATATTCAGCCGACTCAGCCCACTATGCTCATCTAAAGTGATGCTGATTTTTTATGTTTTAAATTACGTTAACGTAAGCGTACAAAATGATGGCACATAAACATATGTGCATCTTTTACAAAATTTTATGATTACTTGATCTGAATAGCTTCTTTGTCATAGATCATTCGGCCATTTTTCACTACTTTTTCAACTGTAGAAACAGCAAGGTGGTAAGGCAAGAATCTATATGATGGGAACTCATGAATAACAATATCACCAGATTTTCCAACATCAATACTACCTATTTTATCTGCACGATCAACCGCTGCAGCACCATTAAGAGTCAATGCAGTAATCGCTTCTTCCGTTGTCATTCCCATTTTAAGCGTTGCAAGCGAGAATATGAGTGGAATAGATTCTGTGAAACAGCTTCCAGGGTTGAAGTCTGTTGCAAGTGCAACGGCACCACCCATGTCGATCATGTCACGTGCTCGAGCAAAAGGCTCTTTTAAGCTATATGCTGTTCCAGGAAGAATAGTAGCAACAACTCCAGCTTCAGCCATTTGTTTAATGCCTTCATCAGAAGCTTGTAACAAATGATCCGCTGATACTGCACCAACCTCTGCAGCTAATTCAGCACCACCCAGACGTACGATTTCATCAGCATGAATTTTTGGCTTCATACCCATTTCTTTTGCAGTGTTTAAAAGTCGTCTTGACTGTTCAACATTGAAGACATTTTGTTCGCAGAAGATATCACAGAATTCAGCTAATTTTCTATCTGCAACTTCCGGCATAACGTCATTGATCATCATGTCGATAAACTCGTCTTCTCTTCCTTTATAGTCCTTTGGAACTGCGTGTGCACCTAAGAAAGTCGGTACAATATCTATCGAATGCATTTCTTGAAGTTCTTGCATAACCTCAAGTTGTTTAATTTCTGTATCTTTATCAAGGCCATAGCCACTCTTGCCTTCAACTGTTGTTACACCAAACATGATCATAGAATCAAGACGCTTCTTGCCCAGTTTGATTAATTCTTCTTTTGAAGCTTCCATAGTACCACGAACAGAATTGATGATACCGCCACCGCGTTTCATGATGTCCATGTAGTCAACACCACTTAGTCTCCATGAGAACTCATCTGCTCGATAGCCACCAAATACGAAATGCGTGTGTGAATCAACAAAACCTGGCATGATTGTCTTACCAGTACAATCAATAACCTCATAATTAGAGATCGCATCTCCGATTGTAGCTAGAACGTCATCCGTCGTACCAACATGTGTGATTATGCCATCTTCAATAGCAACTGCACCATTTTCGATGATTCCAAGGTCGTTCATTTTCTCGCCTTTTTTTGCTTCGAATCCGCTAACAGTGATTAGCTCAGAAGCATTCTTTAAGATAATGCTGCCTATTTTCATTGAACATCGCTCCGTTTTCTCATATTTTAGCGCCTGTCTCGAAAGACAAGCGCCCTATAATCCTACTATACATTATAGCTGTTTTTCGTCAATAAAACGTCACTAATCCATACCAATTTTTATACTATTTCATCTATCATCGTTTTTTTCTTTAAGTTTTATAATCATATCCTTAACCATTTTCTCTAAATCATAAGTTGGAGACCAGCCCCACTCACTTCTTGCAGCACTATCATCCAGTGAATTCGGCCAAGAATCCGCAATCTTTTGTTTCACCGGATCAACATCATAATCCATTGTGAATTCAGGCAGTTCTTTTTGAATGGCTGCTTTTAATCCTTCAGGGTCAAAACTCATGGAAGTGACATTGAATGCATTCCTATGAATAAGTTTACTCGGATCAGCCTCAAGCAGTTCAACAATAGCCCTGAGTGCGTCGGGCATATACATCATATCCATAAATGTTCCAGCTCCAATATTACACGTAAAATGACCCGTTTTTATAGCCTGATGGAATATATGAACTGCATAATCAGTCGTACCACCACCTGGAAGTGCTTCACTGGAAATCAATCCAGGATACCTGACACCGCGTGTATCTACACCATATCTTGAGAAATAATAATCGCATAGCAGTTCACCAGCCACCTTTGATACACCATAAATTGTTGACGGCCTTTGAACTGTATCCTGTGGTGTGTTGTTTTGCGGTGTATTCGCACCAAATGCCGCTATAGAGCTCGGTGTAAAAACTGTAAGGTTCAAATCTCTTGCCAGCTCCAAAACATTGTACAACCCATTCATATTTATATTCCAAAGCAATTGTGGTTTTTCCTCGCCAATTGCTGATAGTATTGCTGCAAGGTGTATCACTGTATCTACACGATGTTTTGCAGCAATTTTAGCAAGTTGATCCTCATTGGTTACATCTACAATTTCGAAAATACCATCTGTACAAACAGTCGAATTCATTCGCATATGCAATCCACTTGCGATGATATTATCCGTTCCGTAGCTTTCACGCAGATGCTGTGTTAACGCTGTTCCAATTTGTCCCATTGCACCTGTTATTAATATTTTTTTCATAATGTATGCCCCTTTCCATCGTCAGGGTGTATTTTTATAATATCTACCCCTAATTATCCAAGTCATACATTTAACCCGGATTTTAGTATTTTTCATGAAATATCACTTTTTAGCATGTATAATAAAGAAGGTTCGTTCATATATTTATGCAATCAATTTACTCAAATCATCTTTATGGTCATCACATTTGGGTAAATATACACAATCATCAGAAATGGAGGAACTGTCTATGTGGCATATGGAATTGGATTGGGTAATTAAAATTGCCCTTGCAGCTCTTCTTGGTGGTCTTATAGGGTTTGAACGAGAAAGTTTACGACGACCTGCAGGGCTTAGAACCCACATTCTTGTAGCAATGGGTGCTACACTCGTAAGTGCTGTAAACACTCAAATCATCTATGACCTTGGAGACCTAAGCAACATAAGTATTGCACCCGCTAGATATGGTGCCGCAGTAATAAGTGGTATCGGTTTTCTAGGTGCTGGAACCATCATGAAAGAAGGTATGAACGTTAAAGGACTTACTACAGCTGCTAGCCTATGGTCCGTAGCTTGTATAGGTCTTGTCATCGGACATGGTTACTACGCTTTTGCCCTTACGGCTTCTTTTGTCGTATTCATCACTCTTGAGCTATTTATGAGAATTGGGGATAAGTATTCCTTTGCCAGAAGATCAATCAAACTTGAAATCCTTGTAAAAGGTAAGCTTGGCGTTGTCGGAAAAATTGGAGACGTCCTAGAATCTATGAATGTTACTATTGTGAATATGTCTGTTAAAAGCACCAGTGAGCCCAAAGAAACGCTCATTATCACCAGAGTTAAGTATACAAAACGCTGTAATCCCACTCAGATTCTTGATGCACTTGGAAATCTCGATGGTATTCTAAGTATTGAAGAATCATCCGTTTAGGATTTTTCGAATTTTATTAAGGAGTCACTCATGATTGATTTCGATAGCTTTATTATCGATGAAATGGATGCTACAAAAGAAGAAATTGAACCACTCTACCGAATCTATCTCAATGAAATGGAGCAAATGATTGATCAACTTACATCTGCATCAGTGGATAATGATTCTGATACGTACAAACGACTGCTCCATAATGTCAAAGGGATAAATGCAAATATGCGAATTGACATTTTGATAGACCCAGTAACTTCAATGTATACAAAACTTCTAGATAATGATTTTCTTGATTTGAACGTTTCAATTCAAAAGATTATTGAGATATTTTCAAAAGTTAAAATAGAGATAAATAACTATTTCGAGTTGGAGTAACTAAATCAATATATGTAACGAGGTGTGATTCATGGAAAACCAAAAAAGAATACTAATAGTTGAAGATTCCCCTACTGTTGTTGAGCATATGAAAATGTTACTTAGAAACTCCAATGTTAAAGTTTTAAACGCAGGAAGTGAATTTGGTATGATGCAATCCATTGAATCTTATGGAAAAATTGTAGATCTCATATTAATGGACCTTACCTTAAAAGCAGAAAATGGAATGGATTTGATTAAGAACCTTCGAACCAACGAGCGGTACAATGATCTTCCAATTATAATTATTACAGAGCATGCAAACAAAGACTTGATCCTTGAAGCAAGAAAATTAAAAGTATGTGGCTATTTAAAAAAGCCCATTGAGAAAGAATCTTTCTTGGATAGAATTTACGAAGTCATTGGTAACGTCTCTTTGGTTCCGCGAAAAACAGATACCGATGATGATGTAGAAGATGTACAACCAGTGGCTGTAACTGAAACAGAGCTTGACAACATACCAGATATTGATGCTTTACTAGGGCTCGAATCCGAGACAATGCCTATTGAAGATGATCTTGTCGATCCAGACGATAGTGAAATCATTGATAAGTCGGAGATCCCTAATAACGAGTCAGAAACTCAAAACACAGATGATTCTAGTTCCGATGAAGATCCAGCGAAAGAAGAAAAAGAAGATGAACTTGAAGCAGAACCTGTTCCAAGCGAATAATGTTATTACTTAATCGTACAAATAAAAAAACCACGACTCTTAGTCGTGGTTTTTGTTTGCTTTCTAGAAATCAGCTTGCTTTGGAGTACGTGGGTAAGGAATGACGTCGCGAATATTTTGCATACCTGTTAGGTACATAATCGCTCTTTCGAAACCAAGACCAAAACCAGCATGTTTAGCGCCACCATATTTTCTCAGCTCTAAATACCACCAGTAATCTTCTTCGTTAAGATCCATTTCCTTCATACGCCCTGTAAGAACATCCATACGCTCCTCACGCTGAGAACCGCCGATAAGTTCGCCCACGCCAGGAACCAGAAGGTCCATCGCAGCAACAGTTTTTCCATCATCATTCATACGCATGTAGAATGCTTTAATATCTTTAGGATAATCCGTTACAAACACAGGCTTTTTAAACACTTCTTCTGTTAAATAGCGTTCATGCTCTGTTTGTAGATCGATGCCCCACTTCACAGGGAACTCAAACTTCTTATCTGATTTTTCAAGAATGTCTACCGCTTCAGTGTACGTACAACGGGCAAATTCTGAATTAAGTACATGATTCAATCTTTCAAGAAGACCTTTATCAATACGTTGATTAAAGAACTCAAGTTCCGCTGGACATTCCTGCATCACATACTGAATGATGAACTTGAGCATATCTTCTGCCACTTCCATGTCCATCTTTAAATCAGCAAATGTAATTTCAGGCTCAATCATCCAGAATTCAGATGCATGACGACCTGTATTTGAATTCTCCGCACGGAACGTAGGACCAAATGTATAAACATCTCTAAATGCAAGAGCAAAAGCTTCAACATTAAGTTGACCACTTACTGTTAAGTTCGTTTCATGTCCGAAGAAATCTTTCTTATCATCTAGTTTTCCTTCGTCCGTTTTTGGCGGGTTCATAAGATCCAGTGTTGTAACACGGAACATTTCTCCTGCACCTTCACAGTCACTGCCTGTGATAATTGGTGTATGAACGTAAACGTAGCCTCTATCTTGGAAGAACTTATGAATTGCATAAGCTGCTACTGAACGTACGCGGAATACCGCTGAGAACGTATTACTTCTCGGTCTAAGATGAGCAATTGTTCTTAAGTATTCCATTGAATGACGTTTCTTTTGAAGTGGATAGTCACTATCACTTCCAGCTTCTAATACAACCTTTGTAGCTTTAAGTTCAAACGGCTGCTTAGAGTCTGGTGTTAAAACAAACTCGCCTTCAACAGTAATTGCAGTTGCAATTGTATACTTTGAAACTTCCTCAAAATTCTCGATTTTCTCTGATTCAAAAACAACCTGCATATTTTTGAAATATGTTCCATCATTCAACTCGATAAATCCAAATGCCTTTGATGAACGAAGTGTTCTGATCCAGCCATTCACTTGAACGATCTGGTTTGCATACTCTTCTGGTTGTGCATATAAATCTCTAATATGTACGTGCTTCATACCAATACCTCCTCGTTATTTTAAACCTGAGTGATCAGGTTAAATGCAGAGCTTACATCTGCATCAAATTTACACTACTATTCATTGATTCTTGAAACAAAAAAAGCCTCCATCCCACTAAAAAAAGGGACGAAAGACAACTTACGCGGTACCACCCTCATTGCATAAAAGCCACTTAAAGCTGCAAGAGCACTCGAAATAACGGTCGAACCCGCTTGCATCTACTAAAGTTTTCACTCGTTCGAACAAGATCTCAGAGGTGTTTTTCACTACTGCACAGTGTTGGTCTTTCACCTTCACCAACTCGCTATAACTGCTTTCAGCAGGTACTCTCCCCATCATAGATTGATATTCTTTTCTCTACAAATTATATTCTATTCCAAATTAAGTGTCAAACTTCATTATTACCTATTGTATTAATGTACATCTTTTAGATATAATTTAAACATATAGATAAACTTAAATTTCTGTCATGGGTGTTTCAACTACATTGTGGGTATCCTTAAAGTTAGAAACTCTGTGATTCAATTTGAAGTTAAAAGAATAATATATGGTGGTGTTCTTATTGAACGAATTGCTGTTACCCGTAATCATTCAGATTATGATCATTTTTGCATCTTTATCATTCACAGGCGCATTGGTGTTATATCCATTATCGCCTGCTTCAAAGCGTCTAGGCTACACATTTATAGTACCACTTCTTATGATTGGGTTTGTTAGAATTCTGAATCCAAAACTGAGTTCTCAGGATTTAATACTCATCGCTTCATACTCTATGCCGGTACTACTTCTGATTCTGACCGTACTCAAACACAGTTTTACAAACAACACACAGATGATTGGAGCAACATTTGCTATTGCTGCATTACTTATCCTCGTTGTTTATCAATCTGGAGATAGTTTGATTGAAGGTCTGAATTCACCCGTAATCCTAACGCTTCTCATCGTGGTCCATGTTGCTCTTCTTGTAATCCTAAGGCAACAAAAACGCACACTGGACTGGATTATCTTCTCATTTCTATTGGTTGGAAACTTAATGATTGTCTATAAAAACATTGGAACGTGGCTTCCCTTCGGTTACTCGATTAACGCTGCTGGTTATGCACTTGCTTTAAGAAGTATTTACATTGAACATCAGTATCTTCATTTACGATCACGTGAGGAACACGAGGAAATTCAAAATGACTTTAAAGGTGCTGTTGAAAGAGAAGTACGTAGACAAACAAAACGAATGGAATGGGTAAAAGAACAGATTAAAGAGAAATCCAGATTTGACGATTTAACAGGTGCTCTATCTAAAAAACCATTACTTGATCTTATGGATACTTATATCCATTCAAAAGATATGCGAAAGTTCTCAATTCTCATGTTTGATATCGACAAGTTCAAAGGATTAAATGATACACATGGGCATATCGTTGGAGATCGGTGCTTGAAAACACTTGTTACAATTGCTATTTCAACATTAAGAGAGAATGATTCCGTCGGTCGCTACGGCGGTGACGAGTTTTTCATCATTCTTCCTGATCAAAATGCATCACAAGCTCTAAAGATTGCTGATCGATATCGACAAAATGTTCAAGAACAAACTGATCCGACCTACACAATTTCAATTGGAATTGCAACGTACCCGTGGGATGGTGAAACGCATAAAGAACTCATCAAAATTGCTGATGATGGCTTATACAAATCAAAAGAACTCGGTCGAAACAGAGTTTCTTACACTGGTTACTTAAAGCTTGATCACCAATTTGATCCTGAAAAAGAAAAAGATCGACAAAGATAGTCAACAAACACAATAGAAAAAGCCTTGTCTTACGGATTATTAATCTCAAAGACAAGGCTTTTATAATTTCACTACTTCATAAGACGTTTTAATACACTCAACTTTTTCTTGTCATAAGGCGGATATCTAAACCCAGGATCTAACTTCCAGCCACGCTTAACGACTGCCTTTCTATTACTGAATTCTTCAAAGCCAAATTTTCCATGAAACTTACCAATTCCACTTTGACCAGTACCTCCAAAAGGAAGATTATAATTAAAGCTTTGAATTGTTGTGTCATTAATACACCCGCCACCGAAAGGAATTGAGTCAAAAATCCTCGATTGTATTTCCTCATCGCTTGAGAATAAATAACATGCTAATGGTTTTTCTTTTAATAGAACAAACTCGATGGCTTCCGGTACTGTTGAAAATTCAAATACAGGCAAGATTGGTCCAAATATTTCTTGATCGTGTAATGGATGATTCTTCGGGATTTCATCAATAAACGTTGGAACAAATATCCGAGACGCTGAATTGGTTTGTCCACCATATAATATGTGAACGTCCTCGAGGAAAGTCTCTAACCTTTTCATTTGTTTTTCAGATATTATTCTCGTAAATGTACCATTTTCAACCATAGAACCATATTGTTTTTCAGTTTCATCAACCAACATGGTTACAAACTCATTTTTTATAGATGAATCGATGAGCAAATAGTCTGGTGCAGTACAGGTCTGACCCGCACTAAAGAATTTACCACACACAATTCTTTTTGCTGCCACTTCGAGATTGGCCGTTCTATCAACGATACAAGGATTCTTGCCACCAAGTTCTAAAGTAATAGGTGTTAAATGCTCAGCTGCAGCTTTCATCACTTTCTTTCCGATATAACTGCTTCCGGAAAAGAATATATGGTCAAATCTTGCCTGCAACAACTCAAGATTCACATTTCTATCTCCGCGTAAAACACGAATATATTCTGGTTTAAAATTGTCATGGATCATTTGTTCAATGACATCTGCTACACTCGGTGTCTGTTCTGATGGTTTTATAATCACGCAATTTCCAGCAGCTAATGCTGCTACAAGGGGCATGAGTGTCAACTGTACAGGATAACTCCATGGAGCCATGACAAGTACAACACCTTTGGGTTCATGAGTATAATAACTATGACTCGTGATCATTAATTTATCCGACTTCACTTTAATAGGTTGAGACCAGTTTTTTAGTTTTTTACAAATAAAGTTAATCTCACGTGTCACAAGTCCGATTTCTGAAAGATAACTTTCATACTCTGATCTGTTAATGTCTATTTTGAGAGCACTCAGAAGCGCATCACTATTGTCTCTAAGAACTTTGGACAGCAACTGTAGTTGCATGATCCGAAATTCTGGATCTTTCGTCAGTCCTTTTCTAAAATGAGTCTTCTGTCTATCAATCAGGTCACGTACTTGTGTCATTTGTTACTCTCCTCCATTCTTTGCATCACTTACATATGAGTGGACCACCCATTGGTCACCAATCTTTCTTGCTTCATATAACCAGAAATACTCGAGCATCTCCGTTTTTTCAGGAACCACTTTCTTTATAATCTCATGTACATGTAAATTCGCCCTATTGCCTTCAACCTTTATATCTCCAATATCAATCAACTCAAACGAAAGTGTCATCGTACCTGCAGGAAATTTTTGAATAATTTCATAGGCGTCTCCGTCGTTGGTTACAAACTCAAGTATCCCCATGTCTTTATCATTTGCAAATTTTACCCACGCACCGTTAAATTCCATGATTAAGTCGTTTAGAGCCACTAAATCATCTTCATTTGGTACATTTCCTTCTGAGAGTTGAGGTATTGTATCAAGTTCAATTGTTGTAGCATCACCAAATGGCCCCAAATCTTTAACGGACTCATTGTCTTTTTCTTCTTTGACAATTAATGTTTCTTCCCTGTTCAATTTAAAAAGACTATACTGCACTGGGAACATGTCTCCGTCATAAAAAAGAACTTTTTCAAAATGTACAACTCCAGAACCTTCTTTTATTTCTCGAACCTCATAATATTCGGACCCCTTCGCACTATAGCGTACCGTATAAATTGTACCTTCATCCTCTGAAATGTCCTCAATGACTGAAGTGATTTTTACTGAATTGCCTTCATTATCAATAATATTTTCAGACCAAGTATTTCCAATCTCAAGTGGAAGTTTGATCAATATTATTTTGTCGTAATCAGAATCCATAAGCATCTGACCTTTTTTTGATTGAACTATACTGTCTCCAAGAACCGAATACGCTAGTTCAAATCTAAAGTCAGCACCTGAATTGCCCCCCGTCATGTCTTCAACCTCGCCATATATACGGTATATTTTTTGACCCATGGTTTCATAAATTTCCCCAATAGACATGACATGATTGTACTCCGCGGTCCCTGAATAGATCCACGACGTTGGCATTTGTGGCATTAATTCATCCAAAGCTTCACTGTACATTCCAATGATCTGTTCATCATTCTTAGTTGCAGTTGGATCACCCAGACCTTGCCTTGTACACCCTGCCAGTATTATCAAGATCATCATTACAACGACAATCCACACTCTCTTCCATTTCATAGTTTGTTCCTCTCTGTTCTCAATCATCCATTTCCTATTCCCTTTTTTAATTCGCTTATATTCCTTCAATTCCTCTTTTCATATCAACCACATAATAATTACACAAAATCATATATAATTAAATCTTAAGATTATGAAATTTTTTAATTTTGTATGTAGATACTATACAACTGGGTCTTTTACCCATTTCAAAATAATCAAAAAAAATTAAAAAAACTTCGAAAGTGTTCAATTGGTTATGAATTGTATGAGTTGTTTGTTCTTTCTGTGCACAATTCGGCAATTATTATGTTAAAATAATAACGTAACATTTTAAAGGTCAGGTCGGTGAAAAACCATTTAACTATATTTCGAGCCGTGAGTATGGAAGATTCGTTAAACTTTGGTCGGTTGACGACATTTCTTTCGTTAAATCCTTAACGGCTACAAGGAGGCTCCTTATGAATTTTGAACTCGGACAAGAGTATGTCCTTCTTCGCAAAATGTATCGTTCATTTGCAGAGAACGAGGTAAAACCTCTCGCAGAAGAGGTAGACGAAGAAGAACGCTTCCCAGTGGAAACTGTGGAAAAAATGAAACGTTTTGGCTTCTTTGGTATTCCATTCCCTAAGGAATACGGTGGTGCAGGCGCTGACAATCTAGCGTATGCAATGGCTGTAGAAGAGCTGTCAAAAGTTTGTGGAACAACAGGCGTTATCGTTTCAGCCCACACTTCCCTCTGTGCAGCACCTATTTATGAATTCGGAACAGAAGAACAAAAGCAAAAATTCCTCGTGCCACTGGCAAAAGGTGAAAAACTTGGCGCATTTGGCTTAACAGAAGCAGGCGCTGGTACTGATGCAGCTGGACAACAAACACGTGCCGTTCTCGATGGTGACGAGTGGGTTATTGATGGATCGAAAATTTTCATCACAAACGCCGGTTATGCAGACACATACATTGTTATGGCTATGACTGATAAGTCTCAAGGCACACGTGGTATTTCAGCGTTTATCGTTGATATCAACACGCCAGGCTTCTCTATCGGTAAAAAAGAAAAGAAAATGGGCATTCGCGGATCAGCAACATGTGAGCTGATCTTTGAAAACTGCCGCATTCCAAAAGAAAACTTACTTGGTAAGGTAGGCATGGGCTTTAAGATTGCAATGAAGACACTTGACGGTGGACGTGTTGGAATCGCAGCTCAAGCACTCGGCCTAGCACAAGGCGCTCTCGACGAAACGGTTACTTACGTTAAAGAAAGAAAACAGTTTGGTCGCTCAATCTCTAAATTCCAAAACACACAGTTCCAACTTGCTGATATGGATACGAGAACAGAAGCAGCTCGTCTACTGGTTTACAAGGCAGCACGTTACAAGGATGCTAAAAAATCATTCTCTAACGAAGCGGCTATGGCGAAACTTTTCGCTTCAGAAGCAGCGATGGAAGTAACTACAAAAGCCGTTCAACTACACGGCGGTTACGGATATACGCGTGAGTACCCAGTGGAGCGTATGATGCGCGATGCCAAGATCACAGAGATCTATGAAGGCACAAGCGAAGTTCAACGTATGGTTGTTTCAGCTAACTTGCTTAAGTAGGAGGTAATTTCAGATGAATATCATCGTTTGTATAAAGCAGGTTCCAGATACAACAGAAGTACGTCTGGATCCAAAAACAGGTACACTTATCCGTGATGGTGTGCCAAGTATTATTAATCCTGATG
>Ga0209379_10002043_pt1 | contig 12537 bp, 9 predicted proteins | sample tdDd001_FD_187124 | JGI IMG/M metagenome (GOLD analysis project Ga0209379, IMG submission 187124) | Marine sediment microbial communities from the Atlantic coast under amendment with organic carbon and nitrate - tdDd00.1 (SPAdes)... | ecosystem: Environmental > Aquatic > Marine > Coastal >...
TGCATTTGGTTCAGTAAGACCGAATGCTCCGATCCATTCCCCTGTAGCCATCTTAGGAAGATATCTTTTCTTCTGATCTTCAGTTCCAAACTCTAAGATTGGAGCCATACCAAGAGATGTATGAGCTGATACGATAACACCAGTTGTACCACACGCTTTAGATAGTTCCTCTACAGCCATGGAATACATAAGGTTGTCTCCCCCTGCTCCTCCATATTCTTTTGGTACAGGTATACCCATAAGTCCTATCTTTCCCATCTTCTCTGCAGTTTCAGCAGGGAATCTTTCCTCTTCATCTATTTCTGTAGCTATTGGTTTTACTTCATTTTCAACAAACTCTCTGACCATCTGTCTGAAAAGTTCGTGAGTTTTAGGTATTTCAAAATGCATCTTCTTCCTCCTAATTCTTAACCTGAAATCACTATAAAATTCATTAAAAAAGGGTACCCTCCTTGCCTTCCAGCACAGGGATACCCTTTACTTGAAATATAGGTTTAAAAGTCTTTTTATTTTGCTTTTAGTATAAATTTTTGTAGATATCTACTATATCTTCTCTTGTTAAAGCTACATAGTTATTAGCTAAGAGTCTTTGCTGCCCCTCTATTACAGAATCAGTAAATTTTTCAATCTCCTCTTCCTGCATTCCATACTCTTTAAGAGGTTTTCTTGTGAGAAGTCTATCCAACACCTTAGATAACTCCCCGTAGATATCTCCATCTACAGATACACCTATTGTAGAAGCTATTACCTTATTGATCTCTCTTATCTTTCCTTCAGGAGATTTTCTCAGATAAGTCTTAAATACTTCTGTAAAGAACTGATAGTTTGCTTCCCCATGAGGTACATGGTAAACTCCGCCAAGAGGATATGAAAGAGCATGTACAGCTCCTACTCCTGCGTTTCCAAAAGCAATTCCAGCATAGTTACTTCCTATAATAAACTCTTCGATTATCTCTTTTCTGTACTCCTCTCCCTTTTCAAGGATATCCATATAACCATTTAAGATCATCTCTATTGCCCTTACACTAAACATCTCTGTATAGATATTTGCCTTGGGAGATACATAACCCTCGATAGCATGGATAAGAGCATCGATAGAGCTTGTTACAAAGTAGTTAAATGGTAGTCCTAAAAATAACTCTGGTATAAGGATGGCACTTTCAGGATAAAGTTCATCCACAGCTAACCCCATCTTTGTTTTTTTAGATTTGATTTCAGCTATAGCAATATTTGTTACCTCACTTCCTGTCCCGCAGGTAGTAGGTACGATAATGAGTTCTCTGTTTCTTATGATTGGAACCTTCTTTTCAAAGTAATTTAGGCAGTCATCTGTATCCTCTAAAACAAGAAGTTTAGATATATCGATAACAGATCCTCCCCCAACGGCAACTACTCTGTTTATCTCTTTCCCTCTCATAGAAGACATTATGGCATTAATCATCTCATCCGATGGTTCACCACTTCCAAAATCTTCCACAAATAGATACTCTGTATCAAGATCCAGATCCTTCATAAAAGTTTCATATAAAAATTTATGAGTAAATACAAGGTCCCCTTTTTTAATCTCAAACTCAGTTGTAAACTCTTTAAATGTTTCAAATTTATGTATTTCAGGTTGTATTTTTAATAATCTCATTATGTCCTCCCTATCCCCAGATCTCTTCGTCTGAAGGAATAACTACATCTTCTCTGATAAGTCCTATTCTAGATATATTAATAAGGTGCTTATAATCTAGATTTTCAGAGATGATATTATTCCCCCATGTTCCGCATCCTAGAGTTGTTGTTGGTGCGAATCCATTTTGCATAGATCCTCCTGCTGTTAATGAAGAAGGAGCATTTACTACTAGTCTGCTCACAGTCAGGTTCTTACCTACAAGCTCAATATTTTTTTGGTTATCAGAGTGGATAGATGCTGTATGTCCCTTTCCTTCAAGGTTTAGATTTGTCTGGGCAATTGCTATTGCATCCTCTATAGTTTCATATTCAAAACTTGAAAGGATCGGACACATCTTTTCCTTACAAAGATCGTCTAATTTATCACCAACAGCTGTTTTTAAAAGGATTACCTTTGCTTCTTTTGGTACATCTACTCCGGCCATCTCAGCTATTTTTTCCACCGACTGTCCTACAACATCTTTGTTCATATGACCATCTACAAAAATAGTGTTTCTGAATTTAGAGATTACCTCCTCATCGTCTGAATAATAAGCTCCATTATCTACCATTGCCTGCATAACCTTATTATATTCACTCTTAGGAGCGATTACACTTTGTTCCCCTGAACAGATAATTCCATTATCAAATTTTCTTCCAAGGATAATCTTAGAAGCTGCAGCATTGAAATCTACACCTTCATCTATAATTACCTGTACGTTTCCTGCTCCTACTCCATAAGAAGGCTTTCCACTTGAGTAAGCTGATTTTACCATTCCCATTCCACCAGTAGCTATTACTACATCTACAGAATTCATTAGAAGATTTGTATACTCCAGTGATGGCTCTGATATTACCTGGATGGCACCTTCAGGACACTTAACTCCCTGTGCCTTAATAGCAGCATTTATCTTTTCTACTGTTTCAGTTGTACATCTTTTAGATCTTGGATGTGGTGCTACTATGATACTGTTTCCACCTTTTATAGCAAACATTGCATTACACATAGGAGTTACGATGGGATTAGTTGTGGGAGTTACTGCTCCTACTACACCTATTGGCTTTCCTACCATCACTAATTTTTTTTCAAAATCTTTTTCTATAATTCCTACTGTTTTTTTATCTTTTAAACTGTTCCAGATATTTTTAGATTTTCCCTTGTTTTTAGCTACCTTATCTTCATAAACTCCCATTCTTGTTTCTATTACTGCTTTTTCAGCCAGTTCTTCTGCATTGTCGTAGACAGTTTTTCCTATTATTTTTACTATTGCATCTAATTCTACTTGGGAATATGTCGCTAATTCATCCTGTGCTTTTTGTGCCTTTTCTACTAAACTGTTGATATAATTTTTAGTTGTCATCTTTTTACCTCCATTAATTTATTATAATTTTAAATAATTAAAATTCACAGTTATACATTCCTATCCACTCTTTGATTAACCCTTCTCTGAAATCAGGATGTGAAATTTTTATCAGATCACGGGCTCTTTCCTTCAGTGTCTTACCTTTTAATCTTGCTACACCATATTCAGTTACCACATAATCCACATCATTTCTGGATGTAGTTACTACAGCTCCGTGATCCAGTGTGGGGACTATTCTTGAAACCCTTCCCTTTGCTGCTGTGGAAGGGATAGCTATTATTGATTTTCCTCCCTTACTGAAGGAAGCTCCCCTTACAAAATCGACCTGTCCCCCTACTCCGCTTATCTGCTTCTTTCCTATCGATTCTGAGCATATCTGCCCTGTAAAATCTATCTGAATACAAGAGTTTATAGCAACCATCTTTTCATTTTGTCCTATTACTATTGGATTATTTACATAATCTACCGGATAAAACTCTACAGATGGATTATCGTTGACATAGTCATAGAGCTTCTTTGTTCCCATTAGAAATGTCACCACTGACTTTCCTTTGTGGAGAGTCTTAGCTTTATTGGTAATTACACCTTTGTTGATAAGGTCTAAAACTCCATCTGAGATCATCTCTGAATGGATACCCAGATCCTTTTTATCCTGTAAAAACAGCAGGGCTGCATCTGGTATTGCTCCTATTCCCAGTTGAAGGGTTGAACCATCCTCTACCAGAGTGGCGCAGTTTTTTCCAATCTCTCTTTCCACATCCCCTATCTTTGGAGGCTGCAGTTCTATTATCTCTTCATTGTGCTCTACAATATAATCGATGTCTGAGATATGTATAAATGAATCTCCCATAGTTCTCGGCATCTTGTTATTAACCTGAGCTATAACAAGTTTTGCATTTTCAGCTGCAGGCTTAGTGTAGTCTACAGAGATACCTACACTACAGTTACCATGAGCATCTGGAGGAGTTACCTGTATCATCGCTACATCTACCGGCAGAAAACCTTCCTTAAAAAGGTCGGGAACCTGATGAAAGTAACAGGTAGTAAAATCAGCTGTTCCTTCCTGGATAGGTTTTCTTGTTGTTCCCCCTGCAAATATTGCATTATGCTTAAAATACCCTTCCATCTCTTTTTGGGCATATTCTGCTTTTCCCATAGCCAGCATATGCACTATCTCCAGATCGTTAAATTTTTCTTTATTTTCCACCAGAGAATCCACAAGAACTTTTGGTTCTGCACAGGCATGAGAAGTTACGATTCTATCCCCTGAGTTTATTTTTGAAATAGCTTCTGCAGGAGAAACTAGTTTTTCTTTATAGATATTGGTCCAATTCATCCTTCCCCCCGTTAAACAGTTTTAATATTTTTATTTAGAATATTTCTCGCCATATCCAGTATGTCTTCAGAGATACCTTTTATAAGTACGATCTCTTCAATCTCTGGAATTTTCTCTAAAATTATTTTTTTCACAATATCTTCAAAAGTAGAGCTTAGATGTGGACAGCTTACACAGCTGCCTACTAGCTTTACTCCCAGTCTCCTATCTTCATAGGAGACTACCTCCAGCCCCCCTCCATGTTCCTGAAGGAGGGGCCCAATATCATTTTTAATTACTGAAGTTAGTTTTTCCTTAACTATCGTCATATTATTTTATCCCTGTTATTTTCTTTACTAATTCTTTCTTTCCATTTATATTTCCCTGTCTTGAGATCATTATTCTCTGTGCCTGAGGAGATCCCGCTCCGTGCATAGATTCAGTTCTGTATCCTACTGCTGCTGCTCCCAGTGTGAGATTTTCGATAAATCTAAGAACTTTTTGACGGTTTTCCACAGGTACCTTACTGTCTCCTGCAAAGTATTTTTTACAGTATTCACCAATCTCTGGATGATTGAAATCAATATCTGTAGGCATCGTTACCATAAGTCCCCCTGCGATATCTTCAGCTAGTCTTGCTATTTCATATGGGAATCTGGTTACGTTTTGCTTACATACATTTGCAAGAAGCAGATCTATCTGGTAGTTTCCTGCTTCTGTAGCAACTCCCTCTGTAGAACATGCGATTCCACATGCGTATAGAGTTTCATTAAGGTGAGTCATCTCAATAAGCTTGTCCTTAATGTGTGAAGCTCTGGTTACACCGTTATATTCTGCAATAAGAGCTGCTGCACCAATAAGAGCATCTCCTACTCCTACCTTACATCCTCCATAACTCTGTCTGTGATATCCGGCAAATCTCTCCACAAGCATTCCGGCAAATTCATGTTCTCCGTTTAGATAGATTCTTTCATTTGGAATAAAGACATCATTGAATACTACTAAAGCTTCCTGCCCTCCATAGATAGGGTTTCCTACATCTATGCTTCCCTCCTCCATTTTTCTGGCATCGCACGACTGTCTACCATATATCATTATGATTCCAGGTGCATCTGACTCTATAGAGAAAGATACTGCATAATCCTTGTCATTTTCTCCCATTGCTATAGTTGGCATAATAAGATGCTCATGGGAGTTAACTGCACCTGTCTGGTGAGCTTTTGCTCCTCTTACTACAATACCGTCTTCTCTTTGCTCTACCACACGGAGGTATAGATCTGGGTCCACCTGCTGGTGAGGTGCTAGTGCTCTGTCCCCCTTTGGATCTGTCATAGCTCCATCTACAGTTAGGTCATTATCCTGAACAAATTTCATATATTTTTTAAAGTTTTCATGGTAACTTGTTCCATGCTCTTTATCTATTTCAAATGTAGTACTAAATATAGAGTTAAAAGCATCCATTCCTACACATCTCTGGAAACAAGAAGCAGTTTTCTGACCTAATAATCTCTGCATCTTTACCTTGTTTTTAAGGTCTTCAGTACTTTGGTGAAGGTGGCAGAAACGGTTAACTCTTTCCCCTGTGATGTTAGATACCGCTGTCATTACTTCCTGGTGCTCCTTCTCGTGAGCTAGGTCATATGTAGCAGCTACAGAATTCATAGATGGTCTGATCATAGGATGATCGACAAAATTTTCTATTAACTCTCCCATTAGATAAACTTTTGTATTCATTTTTCTTAAACTTTCAAGATACTGTTCTCCTGTCATTAATGCCATTTCATTTACTCTCCTTTATAAAAATTATTTTCAATTTAATACTTATTTAATATTATTATTTTTTTCACAAATTAACTTGATATTTCCAATAAAAGATAGCTCACGTTTTAAAAAAAAGCAATACTTTATTTTTTTATTTATTTTTTGTGTTATATTATAATTACTAATATTCTTAAAGTGATTTTAAAAAAGTATTTTTTAACACTTGATAAAGTCACACTTTACAAGGAACATTATAAATAAACATGATTAACCCGACCTTAAACTAATTACAAATTTCACTTTAATGATGAAAACAGTTTAAAAAAGTCTGAAAATCAGGTTTACAGATCTACTATTTAAAAGCAAATTTATCATGGAATATAAAAACAATAAGTTTTCGTCAAGGACAATAACTTACTGTTTTTATACTTTCCTTAGTAATTAAAAAGCAACGTACGTTACATTGCCATAAATCAATGATATTCATGATTATGATTTTTGGTACTCAGTTAATTTTTAACTGAGCTATATTTTTCAATCTGCAAAAAGTTCATTTTATTTAAACTTTACCAAACCACAAATTCTATACTTTCCTTAACAATAAAAAAAGATGACTTCTGTTCACTACAGAAATCATCTTTTGCGGCTCAACCTCTACTTTTCTTAAGTAACTTTTACAAGGGACAAATTTTATTTATTTCTCCTCTTTTTCTTCCCCTATATATATCTTTTCTCCCAGAAACTTTGGCTGGGTATCTAGTACCTTTACATCTAGTACAGCCTTTACTCTGGCAAATACCTCTCTTCTTCTTACCCTTATCTTCTTAGGATTTTTAGCATTATAAGCTACCATCTCTATTCCAAATTTTTCCCCTATATATATAGCTCTCTTATTGTGAAATTCCTGGGATATTACTGTATACCTTTTCTGGTCAAATACTTCCTTGGCTCTAACTACAGAGTCAAGGGTTCGAAACCCTGCATAATCTAGATATATTCTCTCCTCTGGAATCCCCTTCTCCACAAGGGAGTTTTTCATCCTTATGGGTTCATTATACTCCATTAGAGCATTATCTCCACTCACCAGTAGATAATCTACCTTGCCACTCTTAAAGACCTCGGTAGCAGCTATTATCCTGTTTTCATAATACTGATTTATCCCACCACCAATAAGGTATTTACTTGTTCCCAGTACTACCCCTACTTTATTATAGGGAAGTTCCTCTATGTTATCATAGGTTAGATTTTTTGCTGTACTTTCTATCTGATGATTACAGTATATTACAAAAAGACATCCCCCTATGAGTATTCCGACTATAAATAAGACAAAATTCTTCATCTTTCCCCACTTTCATTACTTTTACTTGTTATACTCATATCTTATCTTATTTTTTCATCTATGGCAATTTGAAAGTTAAAAAAGCACCTCTATCCCCTATGGTGCCCCTTTGCTCCCAAAGGAAATTTCCTCTTTCCCTTTTATCTTACACGATTAATTATAAAAAACCGATATATCATAGACCCTTATATAAAAAATACATCCTCACACCTGAAAGTTTTGTTTGTTTTTTCACTTAATGATTTTATTTTTTTATTATCTTGATAAAAGAAACAATCTTTTTCTTTTGAAAGCTTTAAAATACAGTGTTTTCAGTATCATTATGATAATAAATAATTATCATAATGATACTGAAAATAAAAAAGTAATTATTATTTACTCCCCCGACATTGATATAGTAATTTTTTAACATTAGTATTTTAAATAATTGGTATCTATGATTTCAGGAGGAGTTTTATGATATGTAAATGTGATGATAATAAGGATAAGATGCTTCAATTAAAAGACGTTATAGTGAAGCATAAAAGTACCAAGGGAGCTCTCATACCTGTTCTTCATGAGGCTCAGGAGATCTTTGGGTATCTTCCCAAGGATGCTCAGGAGCTCGTTTCAGAAGGTCTGAATATCCCTCTCTCCGATGTATATGGAGTAATCACCTTCTACACACAGTTTAAGTTGAATCCCAAGGGTAAAAACCATATAGCTGTTTGTCAGGGAACAGCCTGCTATGTGAAGAATTCCCAACAGGTTATGGACAGAATAAAATCTGAACTTAAACTGGAAAATGGCCAGACCTCTGAGGATATGAACTACTCCCTTGAGGAAACAAGATGTATCGGTGCCTGCGGCTTAGCACCTGTTGTTACAGTCAATGAAAAAATCCATGCAAAAATTTCCCCTGAAGACATCGGAAATATAATCTCTAACAATAAGGAGCGTCATTAATGGATCAGAAAGGAGTAGGTAGTTTAAGAGAAAAGTTCAAGGTGAAAGACACAGATAACATTCAGGTAAAGGTTTCTGCTGCTGCCTGCGGGATAGCTTCAGGAGCTCTTGAGATCTTTGATCTCCTTAGAGAAAATAGTGATACCAATACAAGAGTCATTAAAACCGGCTGTATGGGATTTTGTCACTCTGAACCCACAATAGAGGTAGTTATCCCACAGGTAGGGGAAAAGATATATGGAGGTGTAGATGCCCTGAAAGCTCTCCGGATATTAAAGGAAGCAGAAAAACACTCCCTCTACTCTGAAGAGGGGTTATACGATCATCCCCTTCTAAAAAAGATAGCTCTCAACCACTGCGGATCTATAGATCCGGAAGATATAGATGATGCCGTATCTATAGGGGGATACCAGGCTCTGTCGGATCTGATCTTTACAGGTTCTCCTGAGAAAACTGTTAATACAATAAAAAACTCAGGTTTAAAAGGTCGGGGAGGTGGCGGGTTCCCAACTGGTATCAAGTGGGAGTATGCTGCTAATAATAAAGCCCCTGAAAAGTATGTAATCTGTAATGCTGATGAGGGAGACCCCGGAGCATTTATGGACAGGTCTATCCTAGAGGGGAATCCCCACTGTGTGTTAGAAGCACTGGCTATAGCTGGGTATGCCATAGGCTCTACCAAAGGGTTTATCTATATCAGAGCTGAGTATCCCCTGGCTGTTGAAAGGTTAAAAATAGCCATAAAGCAGGCTGAGGAAAAAAGCCTCCTTGGAAAGAACATTTTAGGAAGTACCTTTAGTTTTGATATCGAGCTCAGACTGGGGGCTGGTGCCTTTGTGTGCGGAGAGGAGATGGCCCTTATAGCCTCCATAGAAGGGGAAAGGGGTCTGCCCAGGAACAAGCCTCCCTTCCCTGCTGAAAAAGGACTGTGGGGGATGCCTACAATCATAAACAATGTAGAGACCCTGGCTAATATTCCTCAGATTATTTTAAATGGAGTGGAGTGGTTTAAAGGAATAGGTTTACCTGAAGCCTCAGGTACAAAAGTTTTTGCCCTTGGGGGAAAGATCAACAATACAGGACTTGTTGAGATCCCAATGGGGACTTCCCTTACTGATATCATCTATAATATAGGTGGGGGGATTCCTAATGGTAAAAGATTCAAGGCTCTGCAGACTGGCGGTCCCTCTGGAGGGTGTATTCCAGGGGAGTTTTTAAATACCCCTATTGAATATAAGAGCCTCATTAAACTGGGTTCTATGATGGGATCCGGGGGAATGATAGTAATGGATGAAGACAATTGCATGGTAGATATAGCAAGATTTTTCCTCGAATTTTCTGTGGATGAATCCTGTGGAAAATGTACTCCCTGCAGAGAAGGAACAAAGGTTATGCTTAAAATATTAGAAGACATCTGTAGTGGAAATGGTAGCGACGGAGACATTGAAAGGCTTGAAGGTTTAGCTACAACTATAAAAAGTTCATCTTTATGTGGTCTGGGACAAACTGCCCCAAATCCTGTACTCTCTACCCTTAAGTATTTTAAACATGAATATGAAGAGCATATTCACAATAAGAACTGTCCTGCAAAAGCCTGTAAAAGCCTTCTTTCCTATGCCATAACCGACAAATGCATAGGGTGTACAAAGTGCTCTAGAGTGTGTCCAGTCGAGGCTATCTCTGGAAGTGTCAAAGAGACCCACACCTTAAATAGCAGTGTCTGTATCAGGTGTAATGCCTGTATGGAAGCCTGTCCTGTGGGAGCTGTTATTAAAAAATAATTAGGAGGAAACTCAGTGTACATAAAAATCAATAATGAAAATATAGAGGTTCAGACCGGTGAAACTATATTAAACGTATGTAATAGAATAGGCATTCACATTCCTACCCTTTGTCACGATGACAGAATCTCACCAGGTACCACTTGCAGGTTATGTGTAGTGGAGATAAATAACAGCCCTAAACTTTCCACCTCCTGTTCAACCGTGGTATCTCAGGGGATGGAGGTAGAAACTCACAGTGAAAGGGTGGTAGAGGCCAGAAGGGATATATTAAAATTAAACCTTATAAATCATCCCAACGATTGTCTTACCTGCAAAAAATCCGGAGAGTGTAAACTTCAGAGATACTGTTATGAATATGAAGTAGAGCATGGTAATTACTCCAAAACAAAACCGTCTGTTATAAAGGATTCCAGTAATCCCTTTTATACCTACGATAAAAATAAGTGTGTCAAGTGTGGTAAGTGTATAGGTATATGTAAGGAGATCCAGCAGGCTCATGCTATCCAGTTTAATCACAGAGGAATAAATTCTGAGATGGGAAGTGAATTTGACGGCGCTATAAATAATTCATCCTGTGAATCATGCGGGAACTGTGTGTCAGTATGTCCAACTGGAGCTCTCGAGGTTAAATCAAAGGAAAAATACAGAATCTATGATACTAAAAGTGTAGAGACTACTTGTGGTTATTGTGGAGTAGGGTGCAGGATTGATCTGAGAGTTAAGGGAAATACCATTGTAGAGAGCAGACCTGTAAACAAGGCACCAAACTTTGGTTCCCTCTGTGTCAAAGGTAGGTTTGGATTTAACTTTATATCCCACCCTGACAGACTCACAGAGCCACTAATCAGAAGGAATGGACGTCTGGAAAAGGCTACCTGGAATGAAGCATTTTCTGTGATTACAGAAAAAATCATGAGTACCAAAAGAAAGTATTCAGCTGATTCCATAGCAGGATTTAGTTCTGCAAGGGCTAGTACTGAAGAGAATTATCTTTTTCAGAAATTATTCAGAGCAGGAATAGGCACAAATAATATAGATCACTGTGCCCGGCTCTGACATAGCTCAACAGTTGCCGGGTTAGCAACTACACTAGGAAGCGGAGCTATGACAAACAGTATCGAGGAAATAAAATACGCAAAGGGTATCTTCGTAATAGGAGCCAACCCTGTGGAAAACCATCCTGTGATAGGATCTAAAATAAGAAGAGCAAAGGCTGAAGGAGCCAGGCTGGTAGTGGCAGATCCTAGAAAGGTTGGTCTTGCCAAGATAGCTGATATCCATCTTCCCCTTAAACCAGGAACCAATGTTGCCCTTATCAATGGAATTATGAATATAATTATCAGTAAAAACCTTGTGGATAAGGAATATCTCACTAAACATACAGAGGGCTATGAAGAGCTTGTTGATATGATCAGGGAGTATACCCCTGAAAAGGTAGCTGATATTTGTGAACTCCCAAAGGAAGATATCATAGAAGCAGCAAAGATATATGCCCTGAGTGATGTGGCCAGTATCTTTTATGCTATGGGAGTTACCCAGCATTCCACAGGAACAAATGGAGTTATCTCCCTTTCAAACCTGGCTCTTATTACTGGTAATATCGGGAAGCTCGGAGGCGGTTTAAACCCTCTCAGAGGACAAAACAATGTACAGGGTGCCTGTGATATGGGATGCCTTCCAAATAACTACCCTGGATATCAAAAAGTCACCACCCCTGAAGTACAGTCAAAATTTAAAAAAGCCTGGGATGTTGAAAACCTGTCTGAAGAGGTAGGTCTTACAGTTACCGAGGTTCCAGATGCAATTTTAGAAGACAGGGTTAAGCTCCTTTATATCATGGGAGAAAACCCTGTTATCTCAGACCCTGACACTGCTCATATTACAAAGGCTTTAAAGAAGGTTGATTTCCTTATTGTTCAGGATCTTTTCCTTACTGAAACTGCTGAATATGCTGATATCGTCCTTCCTGCAGGAGCCTTTGCAGAAAAGGATGGGACATTTACCAATACTGAAAGAAAGATACAAAGGATAAGAAAAGCTGTGGATGCCCCTGGAGAGGCTAAAGCAGACTGGATAATATTATCTGAACTTTTAAACAGGATGGGAGTAGTAGCTAACTACACTCATCCCCGTGAGATTATGGAGGAGATAGCTGAGGTTACCCCTCAGTATGGAGGTATCTCCTATGAAAGAATATCTAATGATGGTTTACAGTGGCCATGTCCCACTAAAGGTCATCCAGGGACTAAATTTCTTCACGAAAATGGACCTGCCAGAGGAAAAGGTCTTATAAAGGGAGTTGCCCACCAGGATTCTGCTGAAACCCCTTGCGAAAAATACCCTATTATCCTCACAACTGGGAGAAACCTCTAT
>Ga0209379_10002046_pt1 | contig 12530 bp, 10 predicted proteins | sample tdDd001_FD_187124 | JGI IMG/M metagenome (GOLD analysis project Ga0209379, IMG submission 187124) | Marine sediment microbial communities from the Atlantic coast under amendment with organic carbon and nitrate - tdDd00.1 (SPAdes)... | ecosystem: Environmental > Aquatic > Marine > Coastal >...
CGCAGCGATAACAGCGTCGCGGGCTCTGCATATTGCAAACCTAGTTTTCCACCGATAAATCCGGATGCCCACAGCACCACAAATAAGAACGGGATCATGCGGATCAGCATAAATTTTCCTCTGGTAAATAGCGTCGATCTACTGTTACTTTAGTTGGGTACAGCCGCATCGAAAAGATACAGATATGGTTAATAACGAGGGTACAGAATGGACGAAGGTCATAAGTATTTACAAGTCGAACGCTATGTTCGCAGCGCGATAGAAAGCGGTGTGTTTCAAGTTGGCGACAAACTGCCTTCGATCCGCAGTTTGTGCAATAAGCTTAACGTCAGTAAGAATACCGTCATCAGAGCTTATCAGGAGTTAGAAGCGGTCGGGTTGGTCACTGCAATTGCAAGATCAGGTTATCATGTGCAACAAATGCCCTTACCCAACTTGCGAGAGCCAAAGCAACCGAGTGAAGTCGATTTGCTTTCGGTCTCTAAGTCCATTTTAACTTACCCCGAATACAAGGAACGTTTGCCGACAGGATCGGCGCACCCTAATATCGACTTTCCCGTGATAAAAAGCCTCTATGCAGAGATTGGCCGGCATAGCCGTCTTCAAAGTCAAATGCCGAGCCATTACCAACTCCCACCGGGGAACGGCAACCTAATTAAACAGTTACTTAAAATCAGTCTCGACTTGGGCGTGCCAGCAAAAGCCCAAGAGATCGCCGTTACCCATGGTGCCCAGCAAGCCATTAGTTTGGCACTGCGAGCGTTGACCAAGCCCGGTGATATCGTGGCGGTAGAGTCACCAAGTTATTTTGGTAACTTGCTCTTGATGGAGGCGCTCGACCTTCAAGTGTTAGAGATCCCCAGTTGCGTTCGTACCGGGCTCGACCCTAACGCGCTGTCTGAAGCTTTAGCGCAATGGGATGTTAAAGCCATTATTGTGACGCCTAATTTTGTTAATCCGACGGGAGCAAGAATGACGCTTGAAAAGCGATTGGCGTTATTAGCGGTGTCTCGCGATATCCCCATTATCGAAGATGATGTTTTTGGCAGCTTAAGTTTTGATAGTGGCTTACCAAGCTTGAAGCAATTGGATAACCAAGAGCGGGTTATCTACGTTAACTCGCTATCGAAAACTTTAGATTCGCGTTTACGTATTGGTTGGCTTATCTCTACGCGTTACCAAGCTCAGATAAACAAATATCTGCTGAGCGAAAACATGGGCAGTTTGAACTTAATGCAATCTGCCGTGGCGGAGTTTCTCACGACAGGTAAATATCGCACTCATTTAAGTAAGATCCGCCGGGTATATCAACACAATCAGCGTCGCTTTCATCACATGCTCAGTAATGCGTTAAATCAGCATCAGGCATTACAAGGCCGTTTCCACTTGAGCCAACCTGAAGGGTCATTCATTACTTGGTTAACCTTACCTGAACACGTCGATAGCTATAACATCTATCAGCAATGCAAAGCTGAAGGTATCAGTGTGTTTCCCGGCACTATGTTTGGAACACAGCAACAATTTAGTCACTGCTTGCGCTTTTGTACGGCGAACTTTGGTGAATCTAGGTTGTGGGATAAAAGCTTGCGTCAGTTTGCGGCGATCGTGGTTCAGCAGTGTTGAACGCCTCGATAGAGGTTGCACGTGCCGGTGAGCAAGGACGTGGTTTCGCAGTGGTGGCCGACGAAGTGCGTTCATTGGCATCGCGAACTCAGGAATCGACGGAAGAGATCCAAAATATCATTGTGAGTTTGCAGCAGCGCTCGGAAAGCGCCAGCCAAGCAATGACCAAAAGCCGAGCTAGCGCTGAAGAGACCGCAGCACAAGTGCATTCAGCTGAGGAGTCGCTCACATCCATCGATGGTTTTATTGCCCAGATTAACGACTCGATTGGCCATATATCGAGCGCTGCCGGTCAGCAAGCAACCGCGGCTGATGAGGTGAGTATTAACGTCAATACCATGTCGGATATTTCTGATAAAACCTTGGAGCAGTCAATGGAAACCACTCACTCTGCCGAGCAACTTAATGTACTCGGGACGGAGGTGAGTAGCCTTCTTGGGCAGTTCAAAGCTTAGATAAGCGCTAGGTAGGCAAGCTAAGATAGAGGTTCCGTTGTAAACAGATAACTGAACCTCTAGAACACAAAGTTAACCATCAAAGTATAAAGCTGGGCGTCTTTGTCTGCTGCCAAATAGAGTGGCGGAAAAGCAAAATGGCCATCATGGCGGTTTTGATAGTCATCTTCTGCCATTCTAGTGGTTTGCCACTCTGCGTTAAGTGAAATGTGCGGGGTAAAATAGTGGCGTAAACCCAAGATAACATTGTTGACCTTACGTCGCTGGTGGCTTTCACCATAAGTCACATAAGGGGTCCAATCATTGTAATGATACGCGACGCTCAAGTCCCAAGCGGTTTGCATCTTGTCGTTTTCTAACTCCGCAATAAATTGCCACTGATCCATTGAGTACTCGCCACCAAGGGTGAACATATTCAGTGTTTGCTTTGGTTCCGTGTCAATTTGGTAGCCCGCGTTCATATACGCGGCATGAAGACGATAGTTGATCCCTGTCAGTTCAACCGAAAGGCCAACATTGTAGTCACTTTTCAAGTTGAGTGTGCTGTCGCCATATTTGATGGGGTTATCTTTTCCCACACCATAAAAAGGGGTCACCGCGATAGAAAGTGCGTCAGACAGCATGGTTTGCCAATCAAACGAGATCCCATCGTAGGAAGTGAACCCCATAATACTGTCGTAGACATCTTGCGGCGGCCTTGCCCAAAAATAGGCGTGGCCAACAAAGTAGTATTCGGAAGCAAGAAAGAGTGGTAGCCGTTGTCGCCCTACTGCAATGCTGAGGGCATCGGCTTCGTAGCTCGCGTAGAGCCATTCCAGTTCAGGCTGAGACCATTCATCTTGCGGGCGCTTAACAACTTGGGCAGAGAGCATCAGTTGGTCTAAATAGCGATAATCTAGCTGCAAGCCAAATGTCGTATCGCAGTCGTAGCAGGTGGTGTTGCTGATTTCTCGATTGATAAATAATGGTGCGTCGTTATTGCTGCGAGTGACGGACGTGGAGCCAAAACCACTAAACATTAACCCGTCGGTCAGTTCAATAGCGGCCTCAACAGGAGCAACGAGAGAGACAGTAAAAGCTAACGGATAGAGGTTTCTCATCATTTACTCTCCTGCAGTATGGTGATCAAAATATTGGCATTTTCTGGGACTTTATCGACGGGCGCATAGGCAATGCCATTCGGATTTTGGTTTAGCCACTGGATGATGGCCTTAATATCATCGCTGTCGAGCTCTTCAGGGGGCTGGCCTTTGCCAGAAAATGACAAACTGGCCCAATAGCCATTCATCTGAGAAACGGATTTGCCAAGTAGCATTTTGTAAAACTCTTCACGTTGAATAGACGTTTCTGGTAGGTCAACCAACACTATCTTGATGCTGCCATTGAGCTTTTTGGTCCGCCCTTTGTAGATCATTCGTGCTTTGCTTTTACTTAATTGAGGAATATCGCTGTTCATTGAAAACACGGCGAACTCGACATCTTGAACCTGATCGGGCTTGGAATGAGCGGAAAAAGAAGCTAACCCAATGATTATTATCAGGCTATAGATTAGAAAGTGAGTGTTTATGCGCAGATCCATTGCCATTAAAATTTTTACCATTCATCCTGAATTAGGCCTACTATTGAATATAGGTGACAAATAAGTAACTACAAATTACATAATAAAAAATACAAGCTCTTGTTCACAATAAGGAGCAAATATGAGCCTGATAGACAGGGTGTCTATCAAAACCAGAATGCTGGTTTTGGTGATTCTCCCGTTGGCATTCAGTAGTTTTTTGGCTGGGTTAGAAATACATCATTTATATAAAAACATTCAAGAACTTAACTTAGTTGCGAATCGAGTTAAGCTGTTGGATGCGATTTCGTCTTTCTCCTCGCAAGCCCATTTTTTAGTGGCGAGCCAACCTAAGCCGAGCTCGGAGGCATTTACTCGCCAGCGTGGTAAGCTCAATAGTGAAATCACTCACATTCAGCAACGCTCGGTTGCGGCCTTTGATGCCGCTGAATATTCGGTTTTTCATCAATCAACCACAGCTCTAGAAGACGTGGTTAACGAGTATGAACAGTTAACCCCAGAGGATGTCGCCGATTGGTCTACTTGGCTAAATGAAGCCAATGAGCAGCTCATTACCCACTTAGAAAAATCCCCTCTTGATATTCAAGATGTGGGCATCGAGCAGAAATTGGCGGTGCTTTATCAGTTGCAATGGCTCTCTTTATGGGCGCAGCAGGAAAACATCTATGTTCGCCATTTACTGATGGATCTTAATGATCAGCAACAACTCGATGCGTTAACGTCGGTTACCGAGCGTCAGCAATTTTATATTGATCGTTTTATCTCTATCAGTGCAGACCCAAACCAGATTGCGTTGCTGCGAGATACTTTTTCCGATCCTGCGTTTAGTTTGAGCTATCAGTTGCGAGAAGGGATTTTAAATAAACAAGTAGAGCCAGAAATCGTCCGCTCAGGGTTGGCGGCTTTTGATGGCCGTTACCAACAGATCCAGTACATCGTAGATAAAGTGTCGCTGGATCTCGCCGTGGAAATTCAGAGTCAAATCAGCGCGAAAACCAAGACCGTAGCTGGGTTATCCGGGTTGATCATACTGTCTCTGTTGCTGTTCAGTTACCTTGGAGCAAGCTTGTCTAAGCGTATTTTGCATTATTTGGCTCGAGTGCTGAAAACCTTAAGTGATATTGAAGAGAAAAAAGATAAATCATTGCGGATCGTACAAGACGGTAATGATGAGTTGGCGGTATTCAGCCGCCAATTGAACAGCTTACTCGATGAACGGCAAACTAATTATGCCAAAATAATCGGCGCGAAAGAGGAAGCGGAGCGCGCCAACTTAGCCAAAAGTGCTTTTTTAGCCAACATGTCCCATGAGATCCGTACACCGCTTAATGGCGTGATTGGCATGTCTTCGGTATTGTCCGACACCAACCTAGATCCTTCGCAATTAGAGTACCTGCAAACAATAGAAACCTCCTCTCAAACCTTATTGCTGCTTATCAATGACATTCTAGATTTGTCGAAAATAGAATCGGGCAATCTGGTTTTAACTTTGAGTGAGAGCGATGTAAAAGAAACACTTTACGACACGCTTTCTATCGCTATGCCGAAAGCTCAGGAAAAGGGGCTGTACTTGATCCTCGACATCGAGCCGCACCTATTGCCAAAAATCATGTTAGATGAGCACCGGTTGCGTCAGGTGTTGCTCAACTTAGTGGGTAACGCGGTCAAATTTACCCTAGAGGGTAGTGTTAAAGCGACCATGCGTTACAACCCCATTACGCCTACACGCGGCAACTTATACTGCGCGGTGTCGGATACGGGGATCGGCATTGAAGCGAATCAACAAGCCACCATTTTCGCTCCATTTATTCAAGAGGACGGGTCGATCACCCGAGATTTTGGCGGGACAGGGCTGGGGTTAGCGATTTCGCGCCAGTTGGTCGAACTGATGGGCGGAGAGTTGACGGTCGCGTCGGAAAAAGGCATAGGCAGCACTTTTAGCTTTAGTATTGAAGTGGACATTGCTGAAACGGAGAAGACTTCCCCTCCATTTATGGGGATGCACTTCTTATTAGTCGATAATGGCTTGGGGTATGCCAACTTACTTTGCTCTGAATTGATGCATCAAGGTATTGAAGTCGATAAGGTGAAGACATTTAATCCACTTCTTTTGCAGCGTGATTATCATGGGGTGATCTGCTGCCAAAGTGGCGATGTTTATAGTGAAGAAAAGCTGAAACACGTGCGTTCAATACTATCGCCACATTGTGCCATGTTCATTAGTACTCAGAACCGTAATGAGTTAAGTGCTTTTGACTCATTGGTCGATGGCATCATTGTCGCTCCTCTGTTTGGCCATCGTTTAACCCACTCACTAAAATCCGGCTTAAATAAGTTTTCTGCCACGGTTGTTAGCCATCCCGCCACAAGCGTGCAGAGCAAAGCCAATAAAGGCCGAGTCTTGGTGGTCGAAGACAATAAAGTGAACCAACAAGTGGTCTCTTTGGTGTTGCAGCGGGCAGGTTATGAGTTTGATATTGCTAATCATGGCGAAGAAGCGGTCGCTAAACTCAAGCAAGGGGAGGACTATAAAGCGGTATTGATGGATTGCATGATGCCGATTATGGATGGCTTTACCGCGACCGAGCTGATTCGTAGTTGGGAGCAAGAGCAAGGCGCAACCCGCGTCCCTATCATTGCTTTAACCGCGAGTGTTCTAGACCAAGATATTGAAAAATGTTTCAGCTCTGGCATGGATGACTATGTCGCTAAACCATTTAAAAAGGAGTTTTTGTTAGAAAAATTAGCGGTTCACGCTTGATAAAACACATGTTTTTCCTCCAGCTACAATGAAGAGTCGTTTAAGTTCACATTTATCAATTTGCTGATAACAGCTTCAAACTTTGCCTACAAAAATGCCAACTCGCTCGCAGATAGCGTTAAGATTGACTGGTCTACCTAAGGCAGTACGTGACTAAAGGAGCAGCTATGCAGGCCAAAACCCATATTTTAGTGGTTGATGATGACAGCGAAATTCGAGAGCTACTCGACGAGTATCTATCGAAAGCGGGTTTTCGTGTTACTGCTGTAGGAGATGGGGAAGAGCTGAGTCACTATACCGATGAACACGGTTATCCTGATCTGATCTTGCTCGACGTCATGCTGCCGGGCGATGATGGTTTTTCCATCTGCCAGAAAATCCGCAAGCACTCCAACGTTCCTATCATTATGTTAACCGCGGTGTCAGATGAAACCGATCAGATCATTGGTTTAGAGATTGGCGCCGATGATTACATTGCCAAACCCTTTAGCCCTCGCCAGTTGATGGCGCGGATCAAAGCGCTGTTGCGCCGAGTCCACGTGACGGAAGACGAGCAAGCAGCAACTTCGGGGCTACCTAGGCGGGTACTCTTTGGCCACTGGCGCTTAGATACCCTTTCCCACCAAGCGACTCATAATGACACGGATGAAGTCATTGAGTTGTCGGGCAGTGATTTTACTTTATTAATGCTATTTCTTTCTCACCCCAATGAAATCCTAGATAGAGACACTATCTCAGTCGCGACGAGAGGGCGAGAGTCGATGCCTTTTGAGCGCGGCATTGACGTGCAGCTCAGTCGTTTGCGTCATCGGCTTGGTAAGGACGGCAGTAAATACATTAAGACCATGCGAGGTAATGGCTATATGTTTACCGCACCTGTTACGTTTGAGCACTAGCAAATGTTGAAACTGGCGGGGCTCAAACTGCAATGGCCTAATTCATTAGTAGGTAGAACCTTGTGGTTAACGCTGCTGGCTGTTGTGGTCGCGCAGGGCATCGCGACTATGATTTGGTACTCGCAATCGAAGCACCGTGAGCTTGAGGGGATCCGCTCGGCGTCGGCCAGTATGGCCAATATGTTTGCTTCCACGGTGACCTTCTTTCAATCTCTACCCCTAGAGTATCGCCATATCGTGCTGGATCAGATCCGCAATATGGGCGGAACACGCTTCTTTGTCTCCTTTAATCAAGAGCCGCTATTAATTGAACCCGTCGCAGACTCGCAGCTTAAGGCTGCATCGATTGACTCGGTGAAACAGGTCTTGCGCAGTAAATTGCCCAAAGCGCGTGACATTACAGTAGAGTTTTCTCGCCCCGATCGGCTGCGTATCTTAAAGAATGATATTTTTCTCAGTGATTTACCCAAATCTTGGGCGCATCACACTTTAACGTTAGAGCCTCTTAACCCGCCGATATTGGTGGTGCAAATTGAACTGGCGGCCGATGAGTGGCTGTATATCGCAGCGCTACTGCCGGCTCCCTATATTAGCTTGAAAGACGAGATATTAGGCTCGGATCAAATTCTGTTTTTGCTGTTCTCGACCTCACTGCTGCTGATGTTGACCTACTTTATGATCCGTCGTCAGGTTAAGCCGTTAAAGCGTTTAGCCCAAGCGGCCAACGATTTGAGCCTCAACTCTGATCAACCTGCTTTAGTTGAAGAAGGCGCGAGTGAACTTGTTACGGCTACTCGGGCATTTAATCGCATGCAGCTGCGGATCAATCGCTATATTACCGATAGGGAAACGCTGTTTTCTGCGATTTCTCATGACTTAAAAACCCCAATCACTCGCTTACGGCTGCGCACCGAACTGCTCGATGATGATGCCCAGCGTGAAAAGTTTAATCGTGATTTGAATGAATTAGAAATGATGGTCAAAGGGGCGCTGCAATGCGTGCGCGAAACCGACATTCATGAAAACAACGAGTGGGTCGACCTCAATGACATGCTGGGCTCGATTGCAGAAAACCACAACCAGCATCAGATCAAGGTTGTTTTGCCAGAAAAGCCCATTCCCCAGTTATGGGCCAAACCTTTAGCCATGAAACGAGTGCTGACCAATCTGATTGAAAACGGGGTTAAGTATGGTCAAAAAGTGCGGATATTTGCTTACGACAATCATGAGCGCTTAGAGCTTATCATTCTCGATGACGGGAAAGGGATCCCAGAAAGCGAATTAGAAACGGTGTTTGAACCCTATTATCGCCTCGCTAATGACAGCGAAGGGCACGGTTTGGGGCTTGGAATTAGCCGTAATATCCTCCATGCCCATGGCGGAGATCTCATTATTTACAATTCTATCAAAGGTGGGCTGGAGGCTAAGGTCCTTATTCCACATGACTTTGAATAGCAATGTAACACCATTGTTACATTAATCTTACCCTTTGTTGCAATCTTTCGTTTCTAGCCAGATTAAGCTCTAGTCAATCGAGGAAATTCGAGCAGTAACAAGTTTCCTCGTTTTTGGCTTAATCCAAACACACGGACGATGATAATGAAAATGAATAAAACCCTACTAAGCGTCTCCCTCCTCGCCACAATGTCTTCTTTTGCTCAAGCTGGAGAAGTTGAAGTACTCCACTGGTGGACTTCCGGTGGTGAAGCGAAATCTATCTCGGTACTTAAAGACATGCTCGAAGAACAAGGCCACAGCTGGAAAGATTTCGCGGTAGCGGGTGGTGGCGGTGAAAGTGCCATGACCGTATTGAAAACCCGCGCGGTTTCGGGCAACCCGCCCTCTGCAGCACAAATAAAAGGCCACGACATTCAAGAGTGGGGCGGCCTTGGCTTCCTAACTAATTTGGATGATGTTGCCAAGCAAGGTGGCTGGGATGACGCAGTACCAAGCATGGTGACCGACATCATGAAATGGGAAGGCGAGTACGTAGCCGTTCCGGTGAATGTTCACCGAGTAAACTGGCTATGGGCAAACCCCGAAGTGCTGAAAAAATCTGGCGTTGCTGTGCCAACAACCCTTGATGAGTTTTTTGTTGCTGGGGATAAAATCAAAGCAGCGGGCTTTATTCCACTCGCCCACGGTGGTCAGCCATGGCAAGACGCGACGGTGTTTGAAGCGGTGGCTCTGGACGTACTGGGCTCTGAAGACTACGTCAAAGCGTTTGTGGATTTAGATATGGACGTACTCGCTGGGCCTAAGATGGTTGAGGTGTTCACCAAATTCCAACGCATTCACGATTACATTGATTCAAACTCTCCGGGCCGTGATTGGAACGTCGCCACATCCATGGTGATTAATGGCGAAGCAGCCATGCAGATCATGGGCGACTGGGCCAAAGGCGAATTTACTGCTGCAGGTAAAGTGCCGGGTAAAGATTACATCTGTGCGCCAGCGCCGGGTACGGCTGGCCAGTTTACCCATAACGTCGATAGCTTTGCCTTCTTTGAGTTAAAAGACCCAGAGAACATTAAGGCGCAAAAAGCCCTCGCCGCCACCATCTTGGATAAGAAATTCCAAGAGGTCTTCAACTTAAACAAAGGTTCTATCCCTGTGCGTTTGGATATGGACATGTCTAAGTTTGATAAGTGTGCCTTAGATGCGATGGCAACCTTTAAATCGACCGCCAAAACGGGCGACTTAGTACCAAGTATGGCGCACGGCATGTCGACCACGAGCTACGCTCAAGGCGCGATTTTTGATGTGGTGACCAACTTCTTTAACGATCCAAAAGCAGATCCAGCCAAAGCAGCTAAGAAACTGGCTAAAGCGGTGAAATCTGCCATGTAACAAACCCCCAGAAAGCGCGCCTCATGGGGAGGTGCGTTTTCCTCATAGGCCGCCGAGCTGATCGGCGGCTAAGAGGCTCTACGACGGTTTATAGCCAGTGACAGCTTCTTAGGATTGAATTTACAAGGAATTGTTATGGAGCGTACCGTGACGGCACCAACTAATCGCTCAGCGCCGCAGAAAAGCTTCGCTGATAAATTGCAACATTGGCTTCCTAAAATCGTTCTAGCACCCACCATGTTAATCACAGTGGTGTGTATTTACGGCTTTATTTTTTGGACCGCCGCGTTGTCGATGACCAACTCCCGTTTCTTACCTAGCTTTAAATTCGTCGGTTTCGCTCAGTATGAAAAGCTGATGGAAAACGACCGTTGGATGACTTCAATCACCAATTTGGCCATATTTGGCGTATTGTTTCTGGTGATCGCAATTGTACTCGGCGCCTTTCTCGCCATATTTCTCGATCAAAATATCCGTCAAGAAGGGGCGATCCGCACTATTTATTTATACCCAATGGCTCTGTCGTTTATCGTAACGGGTACCGCGTGGAAGTGGATTTTAAACCCCGGCCTCGGTATCGAAAAAATGATGCATGATTGGGGGTTCGTTAATTTTGAATTCGACTGGCTGGTCAACTCGGAAATGTCCGTCTACACCTTGGTGATTGCTGCGGTGTGGCAGTCTTCGGGTTTTGTCATGGCGATGTTTCTGGCCGGGCTACGCGGCATTGATTCATCGATTATCAAAGCGGCGCAAATTGATGGTGCGAGCTTACCCACCATCTACTTAAAAATCATTTTACCTTGCCTGCGCCCAGTGGTGTTTAGCGCGGTGATCATTACTTCACACATTGCGATCAAGAGCTTTGATTTAGTGACCGCACTGACCTCCGGCGGCCCTGGCTACTCGTCTGACTTACCTGCGCTGTTTATGTATGCGCATTCCTTTACTCGTGGGCAAATTGGCCTTGGCTCGGCCAGTGCCATGATGATGCTCGGCGGTATATTGGCCATTTTGGTCCCTTACTTGTACTCCGAATTAAGGGAGAAAAAATGATGAATAGTTCCTTTAACTGGTCTCGCGCGTTTCTTTACTCGGTGTTGGTTTTCTTTTGTTTGATCTACCTAATGCCCTTGTTTGTAATGGTGATCACCTCGTTTAAAACCTTACCGGATATCAAGGCGGGTAACTTAATGAGCTTGCCGCAAGATTGGGTGTTCGGCGCGTGGGAAAAAGCTTGGTCTTCTGCCTGTACTGGCGTTAAATGTGAAGGGGTAAAAGGTTACTTCTTTAACTCGTTTCAAATGGTGATCCCAGCGGTTTTGCTTTCTACCCTTTTGGGCGCTTTTAACGGTTATGTTGTGACCAAATGGCAGTTTAGGGGCTCAAATCTGTTTTTTAGTTTGCTGCTGTTTGGCTGCTTTATTCCCTTCCAAGTGATTTTGTTACCGATGGCAGCGATGCTTGGTAAGTTAGGGCTCGCTAACACCACAGCCGGTTTGGTGATTGTGCACGTGATTTATGGCATGGCCTTTACCACCTTATTCTTTAGAAATTTCTATATCGGTATTCCTGACGAGTTGGTCAAAGCGGCGAAACTGGATGGAGCAGGATTTTTTACCATTTTCTTTAAGATCTTACTGCCACTTTCAACGCCAATCATCATGGTGACCATCATTTGGCAGTTTACTTCAATTTGGAATGACTTCTTATTTGGAGTGGTCTATTCCGGCTCAGAAACTCAACCGATCACGGTCGCGCTCAATAACTTGGTTAATACCAGTACCGGGGTGAAAGAGTATAACGTTGACATGGCGGCGGCGATCATCGCGGCATTGCCCACATTGCTGGTGTACGTATTAGCAGGGAAATATTTTGTGCGCGGTCTTACCGCAGGCTCAGTGAAGGGATAAACGATGGCTACTTTACAACTTAAACAAATTCGCAAAACGTATCGCAACGCCGAGCAAGAGACACTCAAAGGGATTGATATCAGTATCGATTCGGGGGAGTTTTTGATACTGGTTGGCCCGTCGGGCTGCGGCAAATCCACTTTAATGAACACCATTGCCGGCCTTGAAGAGATCAGCGCGGGTGAAATCGTGATTGATGGTGTCGATGTAGCGCAAGTCGAACCCAAAGATCGCGATATTGCGATGGTGTTCCAATCTTACGCCTTGTACCCGAACATGACCGTGTACGAGAACATCGCTTTTGGATTGCGCATTCGGAAAATGTCCAACGAAGCGATTGATGCCGAGGTAAAACGCGTGGCAGAGATGCTGCAAATCGATGTATTGCTTGACCGAAAACCATCCCAACTTTCTGGCGGACAGAGACAACGGGTGGCCATGGGCCGGGCGCTT
>Ga0209379_10002050_pt1 | contig 12524 bp, 9 predicted proteins | sample tdDd001_FD_187124 | JGI IMG/M metagenome (GOLD analysis project Ga0209379, IMG submission 187124) | Marine sediment microbial communities from the Atlantic coast under amendment with organic carbon and nitrate - tdDd00.1 (SPAdes)... | ecosystem: Environmental > Aquatic > Marine > Coastal >...
TGCAACGCGAGGCAGACGGCGGCCACTCTTGGGGGCCCGGATATCCAGCGCCGGATTATCCGATGCCAGCTTCTCCCTGAGCAGGAACTGGTAGAAACGGCGGGTGGCCGAGAGATGTCTGGCAATGCTCCGGCCTGACAACCCCTCCCGGCTGAGTGTCGCGACGTAGCGACGCAGGTCGTGGTTGGTCACCCGTTGCCAGGCAACGAATCCACTGCGGCCCAGCCAGTCCGCCAGACGCAAAAGGTCGCGCTGGTAGCTGTCGCAGGTTCTCGGAGAATGGCGTTTTTCAGAAGCCAGGTGCCGGATAAATTCCGCCAGCGGCCCGGTCAGCTCATCGGGCACTGCCGGAATCTCCGGGACTTCTGACACGTTAGCGGGACTCCGTCGCCATGTCGGTGACCGGAGCAGCCGCTGTGTGGCGCTGCACCATGGGCGGCAACAGGCGGCTTAGTGTGTCGCTGATGTAGCTCAGGAACAGGGAACCCATGCTCTGGTCAAAGTACCCCGGCTGGCAGCTACCGACCGCAAACACGCCCACCAGCTCGTCATGCCTCAGCGGCACCAGGGCGACCGAGGCAATGGGTTCTTCACGGTCCGGAAACAGGAACTCCCGTTCGCTTTCACGGAACTGACCGCACACAGCCCTCTCGCCTTCCAGCAGGCTGCCCAGGCGCTCACGGGCCGCAGAAGGACTGACCACATGCAGGGCGCCTTGAGAGGCCTCAGGCAGCTCAACATCGGTAAACAACAACACGGAAGCGGCGTCGAGACCGAAATCACCACGGATACTGTCATCAATGGCAGCAGCCATATCGTTGAGCGTCCGCGCTTCAATCACCTGCATCAGCAAACGCTTGCTCTTCTCGAACAACCGGTCGTTATGGCGGGCGATGGATACAAGCTCTACCAACTCCCTGCGCAGGGTGTCCCGCTGCTCCCGGAACAGATGCACCTGGCGTTCGACCAGCGAAATGGCCCGGCCACTGTCGTGGGGCAGGGTCAGGCTGCGCAGCAGCTCGTCCTGGTCGATGAAGAAATCGGGGTTGGCGCGCAGGTAATCCGCCACCTCTTCCCGGGTGAGCTCACCGGCCTTCTGGCGGGCCGTTTGTTCTGTCATGGAGTACTCCTGGCTGTCAGGATCGTTGTTTATGGGGGCGAGCGCTCCTGCGTCGACGACCACCAGAATCACCCGGCAGCCTCAACTGCCCCTCAAATACGCTGGTTGCAGGCCCTTCCATCATAACAGGGGTCCCTTCACCCTGCCATTCAATGACCAGAGGGCCACCCCGCAATTCCACTTCCACGCGGGCATCCAGCAGGCCTCGCAGGCAGCCGGCCACCACGGCGGCACAGGCACCACTACCGCAGGCGAGGGTCTCGCCCGAGCCACGCTCAAACACCCGCAGGCGGACATGGGTACGATCCAGAATCTGAAGAAACCCGATGTTGGCCCGTGCCGGGAAGCGGGGATGCCGCTCGAGCTTGGGCCCCAGCGTTTCCACCGGCGCCTGGTCTACATCCTCAACCAGCAGCACACCATGGGGGTTACCCATGGACAAGGCGCTTAGCTCCACGGTCTGGCCGTCCACATCCACGGTGTAGACATCCTTTCGACGGTCGGCGGCGAACGGAATGGCCGGCGGGTTGAACTCGGGCACGCCCATATTGACCATCACCATGCCTTCCCGGCCGACACGGAGCTCGATCACGCCCTTGGCAGTCTGGACGCGTATGACCTTTTTATTGGTCAGGCGCTGGTCCCGGACAAACCGGGCGAAGCAGCGGGCACCGTTGCCGCACTGCTCCACCTCGGACCCGTCCGCATTGAAAATGCGGTAGCGGAAATCGACATCCGGCAGCCCGGGCGGCTCCACCACCAGCAACTGATCGAAGCCAATTCCGAAATTCCGGTTGGCCAGTTCGCGGATCATCTCGGGGCGCAGACGAAAAGGCTGGCTGATGGCATCCACCACCATAAAATCATTACCCAGCCCATGCATCTTGGTGAATCGAAGCATGGGGCCCTGGGTCCGGCGTTGCTGTGTCATCTCCTCGCTCCCGCTCATTCCGGAAGGCAGCTCTCGGGTGCGAGCTGGTCTTCGAGAGTTTCACGGCGGCGGACCACATGCACCTGGTCGCCATCGACCATGAGTTCCGGCGGCCGGTTCCGCGTGTTGTAGTTTGAGCTCATGACAAAGCCATAGGCTCCGGCAGAGCGAACCGCCAGCAGGTCCCCGGCCTGCAGGCGCAGGTGACGGTCCTTGCCCAGGAAATCGCCGGTTTCACAGACCGGACCAACCAGATCCCAGGCCTTGTCCTCACCATTCTGGTGTGGCTTGACCGGGATAATCGCCTGCCAGGCGCTGTACAGGGCCGGCCGGATCAGATCATTCATGGCGGCATCAATGATTGCAAAGTTCCGGTGCTCGGTGCACTTCAGGAATTCGACTCTGGTAACCAGGATGCCAGCGTTGGCGGCAATGGATCGGCCGGGCTCCAGAATCAGCTCCAGTTTGCGGTCACCCAGGCGCTCGGCCAGCGCCTTCACGTAATCCGACGGCTGTGGTGGCTGCTCCTGGTTGTAGGTAACGCCCAGGCCACCGCCCATATCCAGGTGATGAATGTGGATGCCCTGGTCCGCCAGGGAATCAATCAGGGCCAGCACCCGGTCCAGTGCGTCGAGGAACGGTGAGACACTCGTCAGCTGTGAGCCGATGTGACAATCCACACCCTTCACGTCGAGATTCGGCATACCTGCCGCACGGGCATAGACCTGCGGCGCTTCGGCAATATCAATCCCGAACTTGTTCTCTTTCAGACCCGTGGAAATGTAGGGATGGGTACCGGCATCAACATCCGGGTTCACCCGCAGAGAGATCGGCGCCTTTACGCCGAGCTCTCCCGCCACCGCATTGAGCCTGTCCAGTTCGGTATCGGATTCGACGTTGAAGCAGCGCACGCCCACTTCAAGGGCCCGCTTCATTTCCCACTCCTGCTTGCCAACGCCGGAGAAGACCACCCGCGACGGATCACCACCGGCCCGCAGTACCCGCTCCAGCTCGCCGGCCGACACGATATCAAAGCCGGCACCGAGCCGCGCAAGAACGTTCAGCACCGCCAGATTGCTATTGGCTTTCACGGCGTAGCACACCAGATGCGGGTGATCCCGAAGGGCGTCATCATAGGCCCGGTAATGTCGCTCAAGCGTGGCGCGCGAATACACGTAGGCCGGCGTGCCAAAACGATCGGCAATGGCAGAGACAGGGATATCCTCGGCGTACAGCTCGCCGTCGCGGTAGTTGAAATGATCCATTAGTTTCCTGATTCGTTTAACGGGGCCGGGAGGCCATGGCGCTAGTCGCGGGTTTCTTCGCGATCGGGCTGCTCCTGGGCCGAATCCGGCCCGGACGTTATCGAAGCGGCCTGACTGTCACGGTACAACGGACCTTTCTGACCGCAACCGCTCACAACCAGAGCCAGCATCAACGCCATGATCGACAGAGTCCACGCTCGCATATCGGCTACCTACCCCTGAGTTCACTATGGGCGCAGTATACCTGACACCCGCCCCGGGCCGCGAGGTCAGCGAGTCCTCGCGAGATGGCGGTTCAGGGAATCTTCCAGTACAGACCGGTAATACAGGTATTGGCTGGTCTGGATATCCTGCTGGTACACCCGGGGGTCGAGGTCGTGGGGCAGGTGGATATCGGTCAGGTACACCGGGTAGACCTCATCGCTATGTCGGAGGGAGCGGATATAGTGGGCCACTGCCGGAATCAACTGGTCGCCGTACTCCTGGACTCTGAATTCCTGATCACCACAGAAAATGTCAAAGCGCAGGCGACTGTCGCCCTCGTGGATGCCCACGGCCTGCACCTCAAATCCGGGCAGAGGCACTCCCGAATCCGACTCCGGCCGGTACTCGGCCCGCCAGGCCCCGTCCCGCCGGACAATCTCGTAGCACTGGACGCCGGCCACAACGCCGGCGGAATCGGTATGGCGCAGCAATCGCCGCTCGATCAGGTTATCCAGGAAACGCAGTACCGGCACCAGCAAATGCCGTCGACTGGTCACCGCCTGTTCCCAGCTGAACACAGAACCCAGTTCGTCAACGACCCAGAGCCGGGCCTGATCGCCGAGAATACGATAAAACACCTGGATGTTGTCCGGTTCGCTGGCCAGGCAAACCGCCCGCAAGGCCGGCTCGTCCTGCAACGCGTAACGATCGAACACCACCGGCAGGTACCGCTCCTGGGGCAGCGCCAGATGCTCCATCAGCGCCTCAAAGCTGTCGAGTGCCACAAACCCCGGTTCCAGGCCGTTGAACTGGAGCAGGAAGTAGCGACGATCCATTTCAATCACATAGCGCAGCGGATGCGGGCCGGTACTTCCGGCAAAAAAGGGCCGGAGGACATCGGCAAACAGCTCCTGAACCCGGCGGGCAATGGCAGAGCCATGACCACGGTTGTGGCAGTGCACCTGAACGGCCGGCAATTCGTCGGGATTGGCTGCCACCGAGGCGAGAACATTCTTCAGGCACTGGATCAGTGTATCGCCCGCTGCGTAATGCTGGAGACTGACTTCATGCCAGCTGTTGAAGGTAATCTGGTCGATGCTGATGACCAGATTCTCCCGCCCGCCGCTAAAGCCCAGGGAATCGTGCCGGGAACTGAGCTTGTGAAGGCCCTTTTCCGTGAGGTGGGCCTGAGGGTCAATGCCGACGTTCACCAACAGCAGATTCCTCAATGGCCGGACGCCCCGGGACAACGCTTCCCGTTCCGCCGGGGCAATCGGAAATGGCAGGAACGCAGACAGGGCATCAAGCATTTCACGCAACTCGCTGACGGACGCAATACTGTTGCCCGACCGCACATTCAGCCGAGTCGAGCGGGTCAGCAGACCGTTGCAATAGCACCAGACCATCAGTTCCGCCAGATTGCCAGAGCGACGGATAACCGGCTGCCAGAAAGCGTCTGCCGGGTCTTCGAGGTCCCGGTAAAGCAGCCAGCCGTCGGCGTCGCCGCCCTGCTCCGACTGATGATGAAATGCCAGGTTTTCCTCCGCCAGCGACGGGGCCAGCCCGGGATTGATCTGCTCGATCTTGCCCGCCTTGCGCTGAAACGCGGCATAAAGCTTGCGGCCGAGGAGATTGATATCGTTGGCGCTGATGGCGGCGCGTTGGCCATGCTCCCTGGCCATTTTCGACAGCAGGCGGTAACCGTGGGTCAATTCGTTGACGATGGTGCGACGCAGGGTGGTGACATCCTCTGCCCGCCAGCGTTGACGATCATCCAGCTCCGCCAGCGTGTTTTCACTCCAGCCCCAACCTGTCACCAGCTGGCGCAGCAGGCGGGCACGCCACTGCTCACCGGATACCTCGGACCGTGTCAGTGGCAAACCGGCTTTCAGATACAGGCTCCGGCGAATCAGGTCCAGCCTCGACGCCACTTCCGGCCCGGTCAGCCAGCCCTCCAGCCGATTGTAGAGCATGACGTAAGGGTCCAGACGGTCGGCATCGGTTTCGCCGCGGAAAACGGCCCGCTTGAACTGGCTGGACAACAGAGCCTCACCGGTGGTCCGCGCATAACATTCGATCAGAAGGAGTTTCAGAATCGACTTCCAGGGCGCATCAATCCCCTTGTACAACTGCCAGACGCCCGCACCAAGAAATTCTTCCTCCGGAATCGCCGGCACCGGGCCAAAATCGATATAGTCCTCGGCGCGCACAAACCGGTAATCCACCAGCTTGCGCATGCAGTCATCGTAGGTTTCCTCCCGCTCCGCAGGAATCAGCCACCACATGGGCCAGGCACCGGCCAGATGGATGCTGGTCCGGTAGAACTCGTCCAGCAGCAGGAAATGCTGGGCGCTGCCACAGTTCTCGCCGGTCACCTCTACCCGTTGCCGACCGGCACGCCAATCCGAAGCACAGAAGACGAATACGTGCAGTTCGACGCCGAAAGATTCCGCCCAGCGGGCCAGCTTCTCGGCTTTGCGCTCAAGACAGCGGATGCCCCGCTCGGGCAGGTCACTGCGGTGACAGAGCCAGACGTCGAGGTCACTGGCCACGGAATGGCCAAGGGTTCCCGGGCTGCCCATCAGGAACATGGCGTCCAGATCCGGTTTGCGCTTGCCTTCATCCTTCAGCGAAAAAGTCCGGGCCAGTCGACGAGCCGCATTGATGGTGGCCGGTGACGGCTGATAGTTGCTCAGGCCGTAGGGGCAATCGCTGTCCAGGTAACCGGGCAGGGCCGGATGATTGAGATGAAAAACCAGTGGCAGAATCTCCAGCACCATTTGCTGGCGATAGGACAGGGCCGAGTGGGCACGATTCCAGCGCTGCTGATTGACCAGCAGAAACCGGTCCCTCAGGCGACGGAGGGTCTTGCGATCTATTCCCTCCTCAAAGTCGAGGGAAATCGGGGCAACGTGGGCGGTCAAGGCGGCTCCGCAGAGAGGTTCTTTTCAGCATCAGTATGAGTATGATGTCGGCATCGTGGCAAAACCTTTAAAAAAATAAAAGCTGCAGGACACGCGAGGCTTACCCGCTGTGAAAGAATTCATCATTCGCCGCTACCGTTCGGACCAGTCCGCGACCTCCGGGCGCCAGACCGTTTTACGCATCGACGATGAAGGAAAAGTACTGTTCGCTGACCACCAGGCCGAGGCGGTGCTCGGTTATGAGAGCAGCGAACTGGAAGGCCAACCGGTGCACCGGATCCTGGCATCTCGCCAGGATGATCCCTTTGCACCGGCAAACCGCCACCGAATCGAGCGTGGCCAGAACGTCCTGGTGACCTTCCGGCACAAGGAAGGTTTCTTCTACACCGCCTGCCTGAGCCTGCGACTCGACGTTCGGGATTCCGACAAGGCGGCGAGTGCCACGATTGCCCTGTGCGACAGCTCATGCAGGGATTCCCGTCTGTTGCGAGCAGCGGAGAGCAGTGCCGGTTTCGGGATCTGGGAACTGGACACCCGCACGAATGAAATGACCTGGACCGAGGGAATGTTCCAGCTTCTCGAGCTGAGACCGGGCGCCGAAATCACGCCCGAACAGGCGCTTTTCTACTGCCAGACCGGCCAGGCCAGGGTCCGGGCCATGTTCCGCCGCTGCCTCCGAACCGGAGACGCATTCTCCCTCAACCTCGATATCGTTACCTCGCAACAGAACCATCGTCGGGTGACCCTCAGTTGTCGGGCTCTGAAACAGGGCGGCCGGATTACCGGGCTCGGCGGCACCCTGGTAGACCGGACCGCCGATATGAAACTCGACAGGGCTCGCCAGCACGCAAACACCATGCTCGCAGCGGTCACCAGCGCCACCTCCGATCTGGTTGTGGCAGTCGATCTCTCGTTCAACCTGCTCCACTTCAATGACGCCTGGGCCAGACAGTTTGCCGAAACCTTTGGCGGGCGCCCGGAGGCAGGCGACAACCTGAGCGACCTGCTTCAGGAGTTCCCGAACGAACGCAGGCTGATGGAACGGCTCTGGCACCGGGCCTTCGAACGTGACAACTTCGTGGTCGAGATGCCCATGGCCCAGCAGTCGCGCCAGCTACCAGTGCATGAGTTCCATTACCAGCGCCTGACCAACGACCAGGGCGAAATCACCGGCGCGGTGCACGTGGCCCGTCGCATTGAGCCCAGGCTGAATCACGCCTCCAGTGAGGAATACCGGATACGTCACGATCCGGTTACCGGCCTGATGAACCGAAAGGCATTCATCGCTCGGGTATTAAGAACCCTGGAGCAGAAAACCCATCGGGAATCCCGCGACAGCCTGCTCTACCTGGATCTGGATGAATTCGAACGCTTCAACGATCTTGCTGGCAGCGGCACCTGTGACCGCTACCTCAGGGAGCTGGCCGGCAACCTCGGCGTGCGCGTCCGGCAGCGTGACGCCCTCGCTCGCCTCGCTGGCGACACCTTCGCCCTTCTGATCGAGAACTGCCCGGAAGCGCGGGCCCGCAAGATTGCCCAGGAAACCCTTGATCTGATCGGCGACTTTGTCTTCGACTGGCAGGGTCACAGCCTCCAGACCACCGCATCGGGCGGCCTGTTAATCCTGGACAACGACGTCCCCGCGGATCCGGAGCAGCTTCTGGGCCAGGCTGCGGATCTTTGCCACACCGCCAAAACCTCCGGACGCAACCGGGTTCACGCGGCCAGGGCCATTGCCAACCAGACGGACGATTCAGTCGCCAGCAAACGGGTCGAGCAGATCCGCGACGCGCTGGACAAACAGTCGCTGATTCTGGAATACCAGGCCATGAGGCCGGTGGCCAGCCCCACCTGGGGCGATCACATCGAAATCCTCTGCCGGATTCCAACAACGTCGGATGATGAGGCGACACTCCTGCCCGACGATTTCCTCCCCATTGCGGAACGGTTTGACCTGGCAAAGCGCCTGGATCGCCAGGTGATCCGGCAAACCCTGGAATGGCTCGGTAACCAGCCCTTGCTGGAACCCCGATTGAAGTACTGTGGATTTAACCTGTCACTGGCAACTGTGCTGGATGACACCTTCGCCGACTTCATGGCCGATGCCCTGAACCAATCCCCGTTTGCCCCGGACTGTTTCTGCCTGGAAATCCGTGAGGCCCACGCCACCCAGTATCCCGACGACGTGGCCGTGCTGTGCGATGCCCTGCATCGGGCAGGCTTCCGTGTCGCCCTGGACGGTGCCGGCGCATCGGTGGAAAGCTACAGCCTGGCGGCGAGATTACCCGTGGATATCATCAAACTGGACCGGAGAATGGTTCAGCAGCTGGAGGAGGACCCGGTGCAGCAGGTGATGCTGGAAGCACTACACCGGATTGCCGAGGCCGCTGGCAAAGTGACGGTGGCCACGTTTATCGAAAGCGATGATGCCCTTCGCAAGGTCCGGACTCTGGGCATTCACTACGGACAGGGCTACCGGCTATGCAAACCTGAGCCACTGGACGAACTCACGCCGGCGGCGGTAGACCTCGCTACGGGGCGAATTGGCGGTTAACCGTTTCGCCCCGCTGAGCGCGCCGGCTCAGCCCAGCTGGTTGCGGGCCCGACCGACCGCCGCACGCACCTGATCCGGCGCCGTGCCGCCGAGATGATCACGGGCCTGGACCGAACCTTCCAGGGTCAGCACATCGAAAACATCGGCGCCGATATGATCGGAGAACTGCTGCAGCTCTTCGAGGGTCATATCAGACAGGTCACGACCTTCAGCCACACCGAACGCCACGGACTTGCCCACGATCTCGTGGGCGTCCCGGAAAGGCACGCCTTTCTTGACCAGGTAATCCGCCAGATCGGTAGCGGTTGAGAAACCGCGCTTGGCTGCCACTCTCATGTTGACCGCTTTGGAGCGAATGGCCGGAATCATGTCGGCATAGGCCTTCAGACAGCCCTTGATGGTATCAACCGTGTCGAACAGTGGTTCCTTGTCTTCCTGGTTGTCCTTGTTGTAGGCCAGCGGCTGGCTTTTCATCAGGGTCAGCAGGCTGATCAGGTGGCCATTGACACGACCGGTCTTGCCCCGGACCAGTTCCGGCACGTCGGGGTTCTTTTTCTGGGGCATGATGGACGAGCCGGTGCAGAAGCGGTCCGGCAGATCAATGAAATCGAACTGGGCGGAGGTCCAGAGCACAAGCTCCTCGCTGAACCTGGAAAGATGCGTCATCAGCAGTGCCGCAAAGCTGCAGAACTCAATGGCAAAGTCCCGGTCGCTGACAGAGTCCAGGCTGTTCTCGGTGGGCCGGTCAAAACCCAGCAGTCGGGCGGTCATCGCCCGATCAATGGGATAGGTAGTGCCGGCCAGCGCAGCCGCGCCCAGGGGCATCACGTTCACCCGCTTACGGCAATCCTGCAGACGTTCGGCATCCCGGACCAGCATTTCGTACCAGGCCAGCAAGTGGTGCCCGAAGGTGACCGGCTGAGCAGTCTGCAGATGGGTAAAACCGGGCATGATGGTATCCGCCTCGCGCTCGGCCAGATCCAGCAGACCCGATTGCAGGCGCTTCAGTTCTTCGGCAATCACGTCGATTTCGTCCCGCAGGTACAGACGGATATCCGTTGCCACCTGATCGTTGCGGCTTCGGCCGGTGTGCAGCTTCTTGCCCGTGATACCGATACGGTCGGTGAGGCGTGCTTCAATGTTCATGTGCACGTCTTCAAGGCTGACCGACCACTGGAAGTTGCCGGCCTCGATGTCTGCCTTGACGCCTTTCAGGCCCTCAATGATCTGGTCCCGCTCGTCGGTGGTAAGCACGCCAACCTCGGCCAGCATGGTGGCATGGGCAATGGAACCGGTGATGTCGTGATGGTACAGGCGCTGGTCAAATCCCACAGATGCAGTAAATTTTTCAACAAAGGCATCGGTGGGCTCACTGAAGCGCCCGCCCCAGGGTTTTTCAGAGCTTGTGGTCTGGTCAGACTTTTTCTGATCCGTCATGGTCTATCTTTCCTGCTGACAGCCCGGCATCATCTGGCGGGAACTGGGTACATTGAACGTGGCGGGAGTATACCATTCTGACCCGGGTAAAGGAGACACCCCGTAACGGGGACAAAGGTGTGACAGAGAGCGAGTTCTTCGTTCCGGACCTGTGCCGGGTACGGGCCGTGTTCCTGTTGCTGGTCACCAGTGAACTGCTGGTTCTGGTGCTCGCCATTGTGCAGGCGGAGCGGGGCTGGATCGACTGGAATTACTTCGGGCTGTTGTCGCTGTTCGTGCAGTGGACCACCCTCACCAGTGCCGCCCTGATCTGCCTTTTGCGCACCCGGCTTGCACGGATGTCCGTCTCCGGTGCGACAACCACCATCGTCGCCATTGTGCTGTTGGATGTGCTCGCCTTCAGCCTGTTTGCAGACAGCGTCCTGCACCCCCAGGACGGCGTGGCTGTCTGGCAGGGCGTGGCCAAGAAGATGCTGCTGGCATTGCTGATCGTGCTCATGGTGCTGCGTTATTTTTACCTGCAGCACCAGTGGCAACAGCAGCGGGAAGCGGAGATGCAGGCGCATCTGGCATCACTCCAGGCCCGCATTCAGCCGCACTTCCTGTTCAACAGCATGAACACCATTGCCAGCCTGATTGCCATCAATCCGGAACGGGCCGAAGAAGCCGTTCTGGATCTTTCGGAACTGTTTCGCGCCAGCCTTCGCACCGGCGACCAGCTGATCCCGCTATCGAGGGAACTGGCTTTGTGCCAGCGATACCTGGCCATCGAAGCACTGCGCCTGGGCGACCGCCTGAAATTGGAATGGCAGATTGAAGAAGGCCTGGAGCACCAGGCCATTCCCCCGCTCACACTGCAGCCATTGGTGGAAAACGCCATCTACCATGGTATCCAGCCGCGCCCGGACGGTGGCACCGTCAGGATTGAAGCCCAGGCCAAAGGCGAGTTTGTCTACCTGCTGGTACAGAATCCAAAGCCGGACCAGAATAACCAGCAACATGACGGCAACCGAATGGCGCTGGCCAACATTCAGTCACGGCTACGGGCGCTTTTCGGTGAGCCGGCGGTGCTCAAGCACAGCCACCAGCACGATGTGTACACGGTTACCCTGCGACTGCCGCGACGGAAGGCCGGCGAGCAGAGAGCCCGAAAACAATAAACCCCTGACCAACGGAACCGAGACAAGACATGACTGATACCCGCAGCGTTCTGATCGCCGATGACGAACCCCTGGCCCGGGAACGCATCCGCCGGTTGGTGGAGGCGGTTCCGGGGTATCGGGTCTGTGGCGAAGCTGCAGACGGCGACAGTTGCTTGAAACAGGTGGCGGAACTGGAGCCAGACATACTGTTGCTGGATATCCGGATGCCGGGCATGGACGGCATGGAGGCCGCCAGCAGACTGAGCCAGCTGGCCAATCCACCGGCGCTGATCTTCTGCACGGCCTACGACCACTACGCTATCCAGGCATTCGACGTGCAGGCCATCGCCTACCTGCTCAAACCGGTTCGCAAAGAGGCCTTGGCGGAGGCCCTGGCCCGGGCCGGCAGGGTCAACCGGGTACAGTTGCAGGCACTCAACGGCCAGGCTGCCCACAGCCAGGAACAGTTGGCGGTGCGCACTCACCGCGGCACCGAGCTGATCGATCTGTCGGAAATCCTCTACTGCGAGGCAGATCAAAAATACGTCACCATCCATCACGCCCGGGGCGAAACCGTGTGTGACTACACGCTGAAGGAACTGGAAAACAGCTACCCGAGCACCCTGCTCAGGATCCACCGGAACACCCTGGTGGGGGTTCGCTTTATCCAGGCACTGAGACGGACGCCGGATGGCCACAACCTGGTCGCCCTGAGGGAAGGCCGGGGCGAACTGCCGGTCAGTCGCCGCCATGCCAGCAATGTCCGCCAGTGGCTTCAGGAACATCAGCCGGGCTGAATCAGCAGCGCGCCTGGGGCGGGAGCTGCGGGACTTTTCTGCCGCCACAAGGTAACCTTGGCGGACATTTTTCCGAACCGACAGTGAGTGTCATGTCCAAACGTACCCTTCGCATTGCAACCCGCAGCAGCGCCCTTGCGCTGTGGCAGG
>Ga0209379_10002051_pt1 | contig 12520 bp, 12 predicted proteins | sample tdDd001_FD_187124 | JGI IMG/M metagenome (GOLD analysis project Ga0209379, IMG submission 187124) | Marine sediment microbial communities from the Atlantic coast under amendment with organic carbon and nitrate - tdDd00.1 (SPAdes)... | ecosystem: Environmental > Aquatic > Marine > Coastal >...
GTTCCACTAGTTGGTTCAGGCGTTCTTAAAGTACGTGATGTTTACCCATTCACTTTGGGCGCTAACATTGGTACGTGTATTACAGCACTACTTGCAGCAACAGCAGTGTCTGGTGAGTTTGCAGTATTCGCACTACAAATTGCTCTGGTACACCTAGTATTCAACGTAATGTCTACCGTCTTTATTTTCGGCATTCCTTTCCTACGTGAATTACCAGTAAAAGCAGCTGATATGATTTCTGATATGGCTGTTAAAAATAAAGCGGTTGTCGCTGGTTACCTTATTGCGGTATTCCTTGTACTGCCAGGTTCTATCCTAGCGCTGACAGCTTAATACCGACACCATTGCTTATTTAAAAGCCCGCTACTTAGGTAGCGGGCTTTTTCGTATTTAGGTTAAGGAAACCGAAAGCGAGTAGAGACTCCCTACTCGCTCCTTCGTCACTCTATGGAATGACTCAATATGGTATTGGTGATCTAATTCAAGATGAAGCCCGCTCCTTCAGACACAAAAAACCGCCCTATCTAAGGCGGCTTTCTCAATCATAGTGTGTAATTACACCGAGAACGGATACTGAATTGGATCGTGGTGCTCGTAACCTTCTGCCCAGAAATCATCGAGTGTCACCCAAGTTTCTAAATCTTCTAGGGACTTAATATCTGGATTAATATGGAACGTTGGCGCATTTAGAGGCTCACGTTTCAGTTGAACATCACGCATCAACTCTAACTGATCTTCATAGATATGAGCATTCACAATCTTATGGTATGCCTGACCCGATTTTTTGCCAGTGATCTGCGCCATAATTGCTAAGAACACGTAAACCTGAACCATGTTGAAGTTTAGGCCGAGAGGAACATCACATGAACGTTGAGTACTATTGAGGTACAGGGTATCACCTAATAGCGAGAAATGATGACTGTACATACATGGACGTAAACAGCCCATATGAAATTCACCCGGGTTGTAAAAATTCAGAATTTCACCACGGTCATCAACACCACGCGTTAAATCATCAACAATCTTACGTAGCTGATCGATATGACCGCCATCAGGTTTCGCCCAAGCACGGCCTTGTACGCCGTTTTACCTTTTGTCACTTTTTGTTGTCCATATCACAAAGAATGACTTTCATAATCCATTATAGCCATAAGCACTCCTGTCTACCATCAGGCACCGAGTAAGAACTGGGAGTATTTTGCTCGAATAAGAGTTAGTTCCTTTGGTACAATTGAATAAAAGAAATGTAGGAATGAAAAGTGAAACAATATCTAGATTTATGCCAGCGCATTATAGATGAAGGCGTTTGGGTAGAGAACGAAAGAACAGGTAAACGTTGCCTAACAGTAATAAATGCAGATTTAACTTACGATGTCAGTTCTGGTGAGTTTCCTTTAGTAACGACACGTAAGAGCTACTGGAAAAGCGCCATTGCAGAAATCATTGGCTATCTTCGAGGCTACGATAATGCCGCAGACTTTAGAGCACTAGGCACCAAAACATGGGATGCAAATGCCAATTTAAATGAGAGCTGGCTTGAGAGTCCTCATAGAAAAGGGACAGATGACTGCGGTTTCATTTATGGAAAGGTTGCCAGAGCGTTCCCGAAACCTGATGGCGGCGAGGTGGATCTTGTAAAAAAAGTTGTTAACAACCTAAAAAATGGAATTGATGACCGTAGTGAGATAATAACATTCTATCATCCGGGTGCTTTTCATTTAGGTTGCTTACGTCCTTGTATGTATAGCCATCATTTCTCAATTTTAGGCGATACTCTGTATCTAAACAGTACACAACGTTCTTGTGATGTACCGCTAGGCCTGAACTTCAATATGGTTCAATGCTACTTTTTACTAGCGATCATGGCTCAAATCACAGGCCTCAAAGCGGGGAAAGTTTTTCACAAAATAGTAAATGCACATATATACGAAGACCAATACGAGTTAATGCGTGATGTACAACTTAAGCGTAGCCCATTGAAATCGCCAACATTCCATATCAATCCAGAAATCAAATCTCTAGAAGACTTGGAAACGTGGGTTACTCTTGACGACTTCAAAGTAGAAGGCTATGAATATCACGAACCAATAGCTTACCCATTCTCAGTATGATTATAGCAGGCCGAGATCACCAATCTTGGCCTTTAATTCTAGTATGATGGCAATATTGAAATAGCCTTTAAGGTGCTCTGAATCATGCACGGTCTGATTGATCACATATAGTGCAACTTAGTTGTCCTCCTGCGCTCTACAACAGCTTGTTTATCAATTTGAATTAAACTTCAATCCAGACCAATCGTCTATTAGTCCTTTAGGCAGTCCATTCACACCATTCGTTCTGTAGTGAGCAACAAGTAAGTGACGATACGTTTCCGATATTTCTGGCGGAAGATCATTATCGACTAAGATTATTTGACATAATTTGCCTCCAGTCGAAAACTCTTGAGCCATATCAATCAATGATTTCTACAGATTCTTATATTTTTCAGGATATGATACACCTTCCAATCACATACACCTTCCAATCCCCGCAGCTCACATTTGGACATTTTCGTGTTAGTGAATCTACTAATTTAGGTATTTACGGATTACTTCGAGTAAGGCAAACCGTGCCATAGTCGTTTGTTATATTTTGAGAACGTTAGTGATGAATTTATTCACTTCTTCATAAAACTTAGACGGTTCATTTTGGACCCAGTGGTTGGCCCCTTCGAACGAAACATTATTTAATGTAGAAATGAATTTTGTAGCGCGTTCACAACCACTTAAACTCTGTGTACCCCAAAAATAAACTTTCGGTATCGACAAGTTTTCATAAACTTGCCCCCAACTAACAACCCCTCGCATATCTTGGGTTGCGTGCTGAGCATAAATTTCACTAGCTGTATTACCTAGGACGACTGGTTCACAGCGCCTAACAGACGACAGATACTTAATACCAGCTCCGTGACTCCAAGACATAGAAAAACGTTGTGAAAAACCTGCACCTTTCACCCATTTAGAAAATTCATCACTACTTAACTCAGAGTATTGTTCAGCAATAATCTGGGACAAAATTATATTTTCTTCGTGGATCCCACCTTCGGCATTAATAAAACCACGTACAATACCTTTAGTATCGTACTTGCAAACCAAGGTAGACGTATCACCTCCCCAAGAGTGCCCAAGGAGAAAGCAATCATGAATCTTTAATTGCTCAAGAGCTTTTAATATGCGCTTTGCTTGAGTTTCCGTTGAGTGGGAGGTAACTGAAGCAGGAGAATAACCGTAACCGCATAGATCAAACATTATGAGGTTGTAATTCGGCAGCCAGTCGAAAGCATCCGCAAAACAGAGATGCGATTCGCCTAAACCGTGAATCAACACTAGCGTTTCTTGAGATTCTTTGAATTCTGTAGATAAACAATAAAGCTGGTCACCATCGATATCTAACCATTTTTCTACTAACACATTAGCCTCGCACTTCTAACAACTGAATTGAGATTTATCATAACTAATTCAGCCCGAAACGAAAGATGGAATCGAAGAAAAATCTAACGCTTATTAGCCGACAAATTGTCGTCTTTTGCACTTATATAATGCACTCTTAGTCATATCGCTTCAATTAGTAATCAATAGGTTAAAGTACTTATAGGAATACTAGGTTGCAAAATGTCGCCTAAAAACTGGAATGCTAAGCTATTAACACCATCGGATAAGTTTGAGCAAGGAAAACGCAAGCTCTATGAGTCATGCAGAGTATCTGCACTAAGTGGTGTTGGGGCAAAGGTGTGTTTGCCGTGATCGGCGCTGGCACACCTCTGGACAAAAACGATTTAGGGTATTACGGAAAATCGTTTCTATCTGATTAGTAAAAGTAATTTTGTTAGGCTTCTGTGCGTTGAGGCAGGGTTAGGACCATACAATGCGAACCAATATGGGATTAATAGCCCAAATGCCATTGCTCCACCGATAAACGTGGTTGGGAAGCTTTGTAGCACTAATTCAAAAACCTTACCGTACTGCTCTGCACTTAACGTTGACTTACTTACGTATATCTCATAAGAAAAACAAACTGGCTGATATATCGACATTCGTAAAAACCAACTCAAAGCACTAACAGGAAGCAAAAACAAAAACGGTCTCGTCCATACTGAAGGCAATATAAAGTGAATTGCAGGAATCAAGAACAGAAAAGCCACGTACAAGGCATTCGCTGATATGTTCAGGGTACTGAGTGTATAAGACTGACCTTCATACATCATTAGGACAGAGACCCCGAATACACTAATTAGAAACAGCTTCCCAAATTCTTTTGTGCGTGAAAAACGAAGCAAGCAGTAGCCTACGACCAATAGCAAGACTGTAAACCAAATGTAAGCATCCCAGTTCATTTCGAGAAACCGAGGACGAGAGGTTTGAATAATGATCAAAAACGCATACGCTACGGGCAGGTATAGAAATAAAACAACTACAAGACGTAGAAAAGCCCAGGCCGCCTGTCTTATCATCATAGTACTCCTCCTAGAAGCCTAACTCTTATTAACCGACAAATTGCCGTCCTTTGTCCCTCTATTGTGCAGCGGTTCACATACCAATTCAATTAATAATCAATAAGTTAACTAAAATGAAGGACAATTAGGCTGCAAAATGTAACCTAATAAAGGGAATTCTGATTTATCAACTCGTTCGGATAAGATTTGGTAGGGGATACACTCCTTGATAAGCATGTCGCGAACTTCTACCCTAAGAAGCTTTGGGGCAGATTTGTGTCAGCCCAAATAAAATTACACAAAATGGTGAGGATTTCTTACTAGTTGTGAGAGAGCTTGGGAAGTTAAGCTAACGATCATTAGCCTAACGATCATTCGCTTAACCGCGAGGGGGATATCTTATGTAATCCGTTGACGAGCTTACCACTTTCTAGTCAAACAAATGATTTTTGGCCAAAGTACTCGGTCGACAATGTTTTTATTGAGCAATTATGGCGAAGTCTGAAATATGAGGAGGTTTACTAAAAGCTAACAGCACTTCCCGCGAAGTAGAGCTTGAAATCGTGCACTACATGAGGTTTTATAATGAGGAGCGTAATTATCAGGGACTCAACGGCCTCCCACCTGATGAAGTCTACTTTAGCAAACAGAGATATGCCGCATGAGCCGGATTAACCACCAAAGGTATTGGCTTATGTGTCCAACCATTAGACTCCACTTCTCTAATCTGTTCATAAAAATAAGTTTTGTAGATGCGTAGAGATAATAATTTATACACCTTTGATAGCTGGCCCTTAGGTACACCAGAACGCTTAATAAATGGCTATTGGGAGTTGGGCATGATGAGGTTTCACACATTTGATAGTGAATGCGGTAAAGAGCTTCAAGATATCTACAACCGCGTTAACCATGGACGGGGTGCTAATGTTGTGTACATAGACCTAACTTCAATGGGAGATGGGTATCGATACAAGTCAGAAATCTTAGATATTATTCGAAGTGATCAGCAAACATGGGTGTGGTTCGTGGGCTGTAGAGCGCTTTTGGAGAATTCGTTGGCAGGTTGGTTACGTTCTGTTTTAACGACATACAACCTAGACCACGTTCGAGTTGCTTTTGTGCTTGATAGCCGTGAGCAATACAACCAAATCTTTCAGGATTACTCAGCTCCGTTCTATCAATCGACCATAACTCTAGATCTCTCAAAGAACAGTTAGGCTTACCCTTAGTTGCTTCTTTAGCTAATTCGTATAAATCCTGCCATAAATGAACCAATTTAAGTCACTGAAGCGTAGCTTTTACGCTGATATCAGCGCTAAATTTAACTCGATGTTATTCGGTCGGGTAACAGCTCAAACACATGAAAAGTTGATACACTTTGGAGTAAATGCGAGTTAGCGCTAGCCGCCCCAACACGTCTCTGGACAAAAATGAGATATTACATTTCCTAAATTAGCAAATTATGGATAACCACAGGTATGGAAAGTCGCTTAGCTTTGTGTCCAGTCTTTATATAAGCCCTTTGACTACCTCGTTTTAACAACATCCCAAAACTCTTTGTGAAACTCTCGATAAACATGCGAATTGAGCATCACAGAAAATTTTAGCCGGAATCAGTATGTCTTAACAATCCTAATGAACCGGACGCTCAAGTTTCTTCCATAATCGATCTCTGATTTGTGAGACTAACGCTAAGATAAGTGGCTGAAAACAGCATACTATGCTCAAAACAACTGGAGTAAATCCGCCACATCTTTGAAGTCAACATTTAGCGCCTTGTTATATTTAAATTGCGACAACTTGCTGTTCATGAGTAACCAATGTACGAATTTCATTACCTAGGTAAGAGGGCGTAACCCGCTCCATCGGACTAGGTATAGCAAATTTCCCTAAAACCATTATGTTTTTGTTAAGTCTAAAATTTGTACTAGGTAACTGTTTAGCTAATTTTAGCGTTGTATATATTGGCTTACCTTTCCCGGTCGTTTTAGGACTACATTCAATGAAACGAAAGCCTCCTTGGTTCTGGTTAGGCAAACCTATAACACTGACTTTTACAATAACTGCTGCTTGAACTATGCCCTCGCAATGTAACCTCGATTTTAGACTACCTAAATGGTTAGTCGAATAAAAAAAGTCTACCCATTTAACTAGCCTCCCCCCAATTATTAACTTTATTTTTGCTCGATCATTTGGGTTCTGCCGACCATGATTGTATATATCTAATAAGCTATTCATTGTACGGACGTATGTAGACCTACGACCTTTTGTACGATATTTGCGTTCAGTAGTATTAGTTGGAGGAAACTGGTGGAAAGAGTCTGACTTATCTTTAAGCTTTTTTCGTTCTTCTGCATCCATAACATGAATTCGAAACAACAGCTCTCCTTTAGCCAAAGCATCTTTTACTTCATGGTCAGACTCACCAGCAACAATCGTATCCCTCCCTGATGCTTTATAAGTACAATGTTTACTATGGTCAAAACCCTTCTCAAGACGAAAAAAAGCTGGGATAAACTGCTGTTTCCCATAACTTTCCCGTTTGTAGCCGTTTACATGTTCAACAAAAGCATTGCAGTTCTTATCTGGACAGCTTAAAGGATAAGCAATCGGAAATGCACCATAGGTATTAGCATTGACCCTAACTCCATTTCTATCATATGCAAAAGTAATTTTAATTCCGCTCAAAGTTACCTCTTAAACAATAATGCCCCAGTCAATGGCGGCTTGTTAGGCAGCATTTAGCCACTTGCTTAGGTCTAGTTCTGGCTTCACTTTGTCTTGCATTACCTTAGAGCTAGGCAGCGATGTAAAGTCGATTTCTAACACTTGCTTAAGTGTTTCGCTAGGCTCATACGCCAATTCAAAAGAGCAAGCATCATTAACGATATTTGCCACTTTTTGAATTTGAGATACAAACAACTTTATATCGCCATCTTGGACGATTATCTGCACACCATCATACGTTATACTACTGCCACTACTTCCAGCATAAGAAGTTAACAACAATGAATCGGCAAACTTTCGAACAGTATGTTGCATCTCAACCAAAATCCGATTTTGATCAGGTTTTGAGCATGTGGTAAGTTCGGTCGATTGCTCAACAAAGCGTGTAACCATAGAGTTGAAACTTTCCCACACACTATCTGCAATAGAAAAATCCCCATATCTCGCATTTGGAAACAGTACTTTATGCATTTTCCTAGGGGAGGATGTATGAAGCTTGCTATTCCATATCTTGTTTAGGTATTTTTCAAACTCTTCTATGTGTTTGTAGTAATTAGAAAAACTATTTTGTTCATTCGCAACGCGTATCTGTTCTTTAGTTTGCTCTGAACGATGGTTCGCAGCAAGTAAAGCAACGATTGGTATAATTAGAGCTAAGATAGCCAAAGGAACACGAAATACTACAAGAGCGTGATTAAAGCCAGCATATGAATAATCTGGGGTTATCTGAGAATTCATACCGACGATCAATGCAACAACAGTTGCGAAGCAAATAAAACCACCTACCACAAACCATAGAATCTTAAGCTCAATTAGGCTTTTTTGAGGGTCAAAACGCAATTTGTTCTTCATTGTTTTCCTGCTGCTTAACAGTTTTAGACAGACAACGTCTATCAGAACTTGTCCATCTAAAACACCTTACGTAGTCCTTTAAACCATTCAGCCATCCTGACCTATACTGTCGTTCGGATACACCATAGTTAACTAGGTGTATATTTAATCATTACCAAAAGTAGGTCAACTAATGACAACAGTATCGAGTCAATATTGCAGAGCTAAACAACTTTGGGGCAAAGGTGTGTTTGCCACGATTAGCTTTAGCACACCTCTGGACATTAACACGTTAGAGTTCTTAGCCTAAATACTGACGTCGGATAACCTCTGGTATGGTAAAAACCAGAGGCATGCTTCGTTGGTTATTACAATTAAGTGCTGCATTTCAAACTTAATATCAGGAGCTCTTTTTCGCGATAACCAAACCATGATTACTTGAACCCAATAACGATGGCTCATCGCACACCGACAAGTGATAGTTTAACCACGCTTGATACTGACTTTCTGTTAGTTCATTTATCTCTTTGCCTATATATCTACCAAAACCATCAGTAGCAATATGCTTAATCACACCAAAACCGTTACTTTCAACTAAGGCCTCTATTTCGCTTGGCGAAGCAAAATAACCAGTTCTGAAAAAAGCATCCACCTCAGATGTAGTAACCATTCCAGTTTCATTCAGTTCACTTAGAACCTCTGGTGTTACTAGAGACGATGACATTTTAGCGAGCAAACCAGCAACAAAGAATCGGCTAATATACGCTACAGCAACGGTACCACTATCTTTAAGGATTCGATGAGCTTCTTTTAGGACAGCTTCACGCTCACCTTGGCTTTGTATGTGATAAAGAGGCCCGAGGATTAGAACAACATCCTGAGAGCTATCTGAAATAAAAGGTACTTTAGTTGCGTTCGCTTCATGGATATGAACATTTAGACCTTTTATCTCTGCATTTTGTTTTAATTGTGAGACTAATTCTGGGACAAGTTCAACTGCTGTTACCTCTACTCCTTCTTGGGCATAGAACAACGAATAACGACCTGTTGCAGCACCTAACTCTGTCAGCTTTTGGCACTGTTGAGTATACTCAGCAAGCTGATTAATTGTTGTGTCAAACTCAATTCTTGTGATGTTTTGACAAGTAAGCCGCTGTTCCTCATCAAAGTTTGCATAATAATCTAAATACTCTTCTTGCACTGATACCTCCTAGTGCTGCTAACTGTGTATTAGGCAGTACGCTCGTTTTCACGCATCTACCGAACTGGTTATTTTTGTACACTATAGCCATAAAAAACACTTTTTTTCAATGAGTTAAACGCCACGAATGTTCAGGTAAATATTCAATGGATTCGGACAAAGTAAGCATTTTATTGAATGGCTTCTGGCGTTTTTAGCAAAGGCCATTACTAACCTGACATGAGAGAAAGTATGGAAAATCGGCTTACGCGATCTGCTACTGAGTAAATACGTTAACTCGCAAAGGGGCAGATCTGAGCTAGCCAAATCAGCTAGCTCGAAGATGGACAAAGACGTGTTAGGGAATCTACTAATTTAGAGATATACGGATTACTTTGAGTAAGGCAAATAGTGCCATAGCCGCTTGTTAACACTATTTTTTCTGCGGAATTTTTTCTTTAGAGTTCGTAATTACATGCCTTGTATCATTACGAATTGGTTGTGGTGGCTTAGGCATAGGTGGTTTCTTTTTATCTGACACTGAGTGCTCCTTATAGGTAATAACCAAATGAAAATACTATAAATGTTATACATGTAAAAACTGCGGATATGATAGCTAGAATGGAAGCTATACGTAATTTGACACCTCGGTTTTGGTTGGTTTTGCTACCAACACTACAAGCTGAATCTATTTTTCCCAAAAGTGTGGTCATCTCGGTTTCATAGACAAACGGTTCTTCAGACTCCCAACGGTCATAAGCGTTATTTGCATAGTCAGCCCAACTATTTTCATAGAGCTTTGAGTAACCACCAATTGCAGGAATAGAAAAAATTGCAAAACCAAATGCAACGACTCCAAAAGTTATTGCAAATGAGATAATGACTAGGCATGCAACCATGACTGAAAACAGTTCAACACTTGTAGATAACTTCGAATGCATCCATTCTACAAAAGCAAAGTCAAAACCAATTAATACAACTAAAAGCCAGAGAATAGCTCGACTGACAACAACCTGATGCCTATTAATATCAACCATTTGCACATAATATTCTTTCTCTGCTAACGTCACCAGCTTCTCTAAAGTCTTACTATACCCCTCAGAGTCGTAGTTCATATCATCCGCCATTTACTGACTGTCCTCCTTATTATTGATAGTGCTAACGAATGATATGGACTCCCTCTCCCTGAAACTCCGCATACCACCTTAAACAGATTGTTATGTTTTTTGTTGAAGTTTGCGCATATCATCGATAAACATGCGAGGTTTCCATCCTTTCAACAACTCAGTGACTAAATACTCATCTGCTAAATCAAGCGCAAAATCAGCAGCAGGAACCAATGCCTGACCAGCTAAACCACCCACAGTTGTACCAATTGGCCCCAGAAAACTACCAATGCCAGCCCCAATAGCGGTCATAGTAATATTTTTGGTTAGACGGCCTTTTTTAGTTTCGAAGAAGCCTTTCGAATTTTCGATGGCATCTATATAAGCCATTGATACTTCAGCTAGCTCTTTGCTATCGCTAACTTCATTTAACCATGAACGAAACTTACGTGTATTTCTCTGATTTCTATACTTTGGCACCTTGTGCAAAGGGTTACCCAATTCCAAGCTTAAGTTATGCAAATGCGGAAAGTTTTCCAACTCAGCAATCTGGATAGCAGCATCTGTACGACTAACTTTCTTTATGGAGTCTGTAAACAATGAGTTAAGCGCCTTAGTCTTATGAGGCGTCAAGTTTTGAGAAACTAAGAACTTATATTCCAACAAATCAGATGCACATCCGGAGAGTAACTTCTTCTGTTGGGTGTTTAACTTAAAAATATCTAAGACATCGCAATCTAGCCCGGATTTTTTAAGCTTACCTGACTTATAAGCCGACATAACAAAACTTGATGCGTCGTTCTCTAAACCTTTCTCTGGCTCAGAATATAAGTCCCTAACTTTCCGAATAAGAGTGTTTCTCTGAGCTTTGTTCGGCTTATTCATCATGAAGTTAAAGGCTGACCTTATCGATGCTTCAGGATCTGTATGAACTTCACTGTTCACTCGCCCTGCAACAATTGGAATGACGCCATCAATAGGTTCGACAAAGTGCATGATTGTAGGTGTCCAATGAACAAATCTAAGCGCGTCTTGTTCAATCAGGCTCTCAACACCCTTTATGGTCATTTCGTTTAAAAGAATAGATAAAGGTAAGTTTTCCCCATAAACTTTAAAGCTTACAGAGTCATACAACATCATAGCTTCAAATATATCTGCTTTTAGAGATGAATAACGAGATTCAAACAAATAGATATCTTGCTTGCTGGGCTCAATTTCACCTTTAATAAAATATTTTCGGCAAAGCTCATTGAGCTCTGGAACATATACTTGACTCAAATTTCCTCCCAAAACATCACGCCTTGTTAAATGCAATTTTTAAAACATGCTGTTTTGTTTTTGTGCGTACTGATGGTCAATGACTTTGGTTATGATTTTTTCTACTTTCAAACACGTTGGCGTTTGAGTTTGAATCACGTCCATTTCTACTAACAATATGTCATTTTTACCGAACCGTTCCTCACCATTGTCAACACGCTCTAGAAACTGCTCATCTGTAATTTCAGCGTAAAAGCTTGATTGTCCATCGCTGAACTTCCACTTGTTACCATCTTTGAATGATGGTGACTCAATAACCAAACCAGTTTTAATTGAGTTAGTGAACAAAGGTGTTTCAAAATCGATAGGTTTGAAATAATCACACTCGTTTGCTGCGGCATGAGCTTCAATTTTATGAACCGAGGACTTTACTTTGACTGCTTCTAAACCTTTCGATAGCGGTTCTCGAATGAAACAATCTAAGGAGTTAGCAGCTTTGGGATCAGCTATCACATTAATAGTTTCAATATGAAAAACTTGTGTGTCGCCTTGTTGATTTGTCACATGGACTGACTTATCGACTGTGTCTTTTTGCACTTCTTTCGGCTGCTGCCCTTGAAGGTGTATACATGCTTTAATGCAGTCGGTTGCTAGCATAATCAGGTCTTTTGGAGATCCCGATGTAAACATCGCCGCAGCACCTAAATTTATGACTTGAAGAGCGAAATCAATATCGAACGATTGATTTCTAAAGCCAGAGACATCAAAAGTAAGCTCGGCATCTTTTCCATATGCATGCTTGGTGGTGATAGCCATAAAATCATCAATAGCCGATATGTACTTTGCTACATCTTTGGCTCGAAGTTGCCCGTTCGCAACTTTATCACCGTGATACTCTAGAGATAACAAATCTCTGATATGTAATTCCAACGCTTTTTCTCCATCGTT
>Ga0209379_10002055_pt1 | contig 12508 bp, 5 predicted proteins | sample tdDd001_FD_187124 | JGI IMG/M metagenome (GOLD analysis project Ga0209379, IMG submission 187124) | Marine sediment microbial communities from the Atlantic coast under amendment with organic carbon and nitrate - tdDd00.1 (SPAdes)... | ecosystem: Environmental > Aquatic > Marine > Coastal >...
GCAACTGAACAAACGGCTGCACGAATTTTAATTTTATCCATATGACTTCAATCAGATCATACCCCTACCCCAAATAGGTTTTCAATATTTTAGATCTAAAAGTTGATTTCATTTTCTTAATCGCCTTCTCTTTAATTTGTCGAACCCTTTCTCGCGTTAGATCAAACTCTTTCCCTATTTCTTCTAAAGAACAAGGAGGATTACCTTTCAATCCAAAATACATACGAATAATCGTCGCCTCTCTGTGCGATAAGGTTGAAAGAGAACGCTCAATCTCAATAATTAATGAATCTCTTAACAAGGTTTTGTCAGGTCCAATATCATCGGTACTCAAAAGAATATCGTATAACGTATTGTCCTCTTCTGAATTTATAGGTGCATCCATAGATACCTGTCGCCCTGAAGCTTTAATCGCCTCTTTCACATCTTTTGGACTCATATCCAAAACATTCGCAATCTCATCAGGAGATGGTTCACGTTGATACTCCTGCTCTAATTGTGCAAGGGTTTTACTAATTTTATTGATAGAACCAATTTTATTGAGAGGCAACCTTACAATTCTCGATTGTTCAGCAAGTGCCTGCAATAAGGATTGACGTATCCACCAAACAGCATAGGAAATAAATTTAAAACCTCGTGTTTCATCGAAACGTTGAGCAGCTTTTATCAAGCCCAAGTTTCCCTCATTAATCAAATCGGACAAACTCAAGCCTTGATTTTGATACTGCTTAGAAACAGAAACCACAAACCTCAAGTTAGCCTTAATTAAGCGATTCAATGCTGTTTTACTACCTTTTTTTATTTGCCGGGCCAAAGTCACTTCTTCTTCAGCTGTTACAAGGCCTACCTTGCCAATTTCTTGCAAGTAACGATCCAAAGAAGGCGTCTCTCTATTGGTAACTTGCTTTGTAATTTTAAGTTGTCTCATATTCAGTTAGGGGATTTAGGTCGTCTGGTAAAATTTACTGTTTTTCAGCAGCATATCTTAAAGGAATAAATTATATTGTGAAAATCAAAATCATAAACCCATAATTTTCACCTTTTTAGCTAATTTAGAATTAAATCGCTTTTTCTCTTACCATAAACTTTCCAATGCATTTTCACACTAGAAGATTAATCTCATAACACTCTCTAGAGCTGAACTTTAGTATCCTAAACACAATAACAATCTAGCATAATTATTTTAATATTTACAAGTGAAAATATCGTAGATAACTCAATAATAACATTATGAGCCCGTTTTTTTTTGTGTTTTCTAAGTTATTGTGTAATATTGCAAGTGAATTCCAGTAGATCTTACTTTCTGAGATCGAAAAATCAAATCCCTAGAAGATAATATTTCTATCAAATAATAAAATCCAAAATATTTAATAATATTGTTTATGTACGACATTCTTGAATTAAACAAGAAGCTTGTGCCTGAATTGAAAGAGATTGCTAAAGAACTTAATATTAAAAAAATTGAGTCGTTTAAAAAGCAAGATTTAATCTATAAAATTCTTGATCAACAAGCTATTGTAGCTTCAGAAATGAAAAAATCTGATAAAAAAGCTATACGCAAACGCAGTAATAAAAAAGATGACGAAAAGGCGACTAAAGAGGAACCTAGAAAATCTATATTGCGAAAAAAAAGAAAGCCTGCCGAAAAACCTGAAGGCGAAAAGGTAGATGAAAAAACAGAGGCTGCTGAAACTCCAGCGCCAGATGAAAAGAAAGAGGTTAGAGAGGTTCGTAAACCTAATCCTCGTAGAAGGCGTGAAGAAACTCGTTCTGCTGAAAAAGTGGTAAAAGAGACCGAAGCGCCTAAAGAAACAGTTGCTACAGAACAAGTGAAGCCAGAACCTGTTTCTCAGGAAACTAAAAAAGAGGAAGCTGCTCCTGTTCAAGCTGAAGCTAAGCAAGAAGTTGTTTCTAAAGAAAACACAGCTCAAGAGAAACCTGCACAAGAGAGAGCTCCGAGAGAGAAAAGTAACGACAGACCGCAGCACGATAGACAATCTCAAGGCAAAAAGCGTTTTGAGCGTCGTGAGAAAGAAAGACCATTTGAGTTTGATGGAATCATCAGCAACTCTGGTGTTCTTGAAATTATGCAAGATGGTTATGGTTTTCTTCGTTCATCCGATTTCAACTATTTGAACTCTCCTGATGATATTTATGTATCACAATCACAAATCAAACTGTTTGGTTTAAAAACAGGTGATACGGTTCAAGGAACGATCCGTCCTCCCAAAGAAGGCGAAAAATATTTCCCACTTATTAAAGTTGAGAAGATAAATGGTCGTTTACCTGAAGTTATTCGTGATCGTGTACCTTTCGATCATTTGACTCCTTTATTCCCAGACGAGAAATTCAATCTTACTGGAAAAGGTAAAAGCAGCCTTTCAACTCGAGTAGTTGACATGTTCGCCCCAATTGGTAAAGGTCAGCGTGGTTTGATCGTAGCACAGCCTAAAACAGGTAAAACGGTATTATTGAAGGAAGTTGCCAATGCAATTGCTGCTAACAACCCAGAAGCTTATATGATCATTCTATTGATTGATGAGCGTCCTGAGGAGGTTACAGACATGGCACGATCGGTAAATGCTGAAGTTATTTCTTCTACTTTCGATGAGCCAGCAGAACGTCACGTACGTGTTGCAAACATCGTATTAGAGAAAGCAAAACGTATGGTTGAGTGTGGACACGATGTGGTTATCCTATTGGATTCGATTACACGTTTAGCTCGTGCATACAATACCGTATCTCCTGCATCAGGGAAAGTCCTTTCTGGTGGTGTAGACGCAAACGCACTTCATAAACCTAAGCGTTTCTTTGGTGCTGCTCGTAATATCGAAGATGGTGGTTCATTAACTATCCTAGCAACTGCCTTAACTGAGACAGGATCGAAGATGGATGAAGTAATTTTCGAAGAATTTAAAGGTACAGGTAATATGGAGCTTCAGTTAGATCGCAAACTATCTAACAAGCGTATTTACCCTGCTGTTGATCTTACTGCATCGAGTACACGTCGTGAAGATCTGTTACTTGACGAAGCTCAATTGAACCGCATTTGGGTATTAAGAAACTTCTTAACTGACATGAACTCTGTTGAAGCCATGCAGTTTATTAGTGACAGAATGCGCAAAACGCGTTCAAATGAAGAATTCTTAATTTCAATGAATGATAAATAATTATTTATGAACTAAGGTTCCACATAAGTCTAACACGAGTTACAAAGTGTTGAAACTAGTGAATCTTAACATTCATAATTGATTTATAAAGCGTTAAGCTTATTACATAAAAAGGAACAGTGCTAAACAGCATTGTTCCTTTTTTATTTTTATCAAGTATAAATTCCAATTTAAACTAGAAATTGTAATGTCAACATTGCAATTACGGGTTTTTATTTTTTAGATTTGTAAGGCACAATTTATAAAAGATGAATACTTTATTACAAACTCATAGCAGTTTACTCAAAACTAAAAGAAGTACTATTAAACGTGAACTCAGTAAAGAAATAGACTGGAGTCAACGCTTAATTGCAATTAAAGGATCTAGAGGTGTGGGAAAAACCACATTCCTACTGGACTATATTAGAGATAATAATCGAGAGGACGACAAGTCTTGCTTATATATTAATCTTAACAATTTATTTTTCACAGAACGAGGTTTAGTTTCTTTCGTAGATGAATTCTATAAGAAAGGTGGAAAAACCTTACTTCTTGATCAAATTCATAAATACCCCGAATGGGCAGAAGATCTTCGAGTTTGTTACGACAACTATACTGATTTACAGATAATTTTCACAGCCTCATCGATACTAAGAGTTAAAAGGAACGAACATTTACAAGACTGTGTTTCGATCTATTACTTGAATGGTCTTTCGTTTCGTGAATTTTTAAACCATGAAGCTGGTTGCGATTTTAAACGCCATACTTTAGAGGATATCGTTGAGAATCATGAACAAATTGTTGAAGACGTTTTAACAAAAGTGCGCCCACTAGCCTTTTTCAATGATTATTTAAAATTTGGATATTACCCTTGTTATCTGGAAGAGAGAAGCTTTATTGATAATCTACTTAAGATTATCAATCTAATGCTTGAGTTTGATATCACCTATCTGAATCAAATTGAATTAAAATATCTAACGAAGCTGAAAAAGCTTTTATATATCATTACTTGCAATGTCCCTTTTCAACCCAATGTAAGTAAACTAGCAAACGATGTTGAAACATCGCGTGCCACCATAATGAATTACCTTAGGTATCTTAAAAATGCCAGACTAATTCATTTATTGAATACCTCAGAAGAGAAAGACGAAAAATTAAAGAAACCGAATAAGGTTTATCTTCATAATACAAATTTATTATACGCTATTTCACCAGATAGTGTAACAGATAATAGCCTTCGTGAAACATTCTTCTACAATCAAGTAGGTGTAAGTAGTGTTTTAACAAGTACAGATAGAGGCCATTTTAAAGTTGATAAAAAATACAACTTTGAAATCAAAGGAAGCTCTGTTGAAATAGAACCAAAGTTTAGAACAGAAGATTTTTTTGTTGCTGCTGATATGATTGAACGTGGTAAAGGCAACACAATACCTCTGTGGTTATTCGGCTTTCTTTATTAGTGAATACAGACACTTTAATGTGTCAGTGAAAATTGATATTTATTTAAAATAAATATATAATCTACCATAAATAATATTTTTAATTGGAGGAGTAAAATGGCAAAAGAGAAAAAATTCATTACCTGTGACGGTAATGCTGCTGCTGCACATATTGCGTATATGTTTAGCGAGGTGTCGTGTATCTATCCTATCACACCTTCTTCGCCTATGGCTGAGAACGTAGACGAATGGGCTGCACAAGGACGCAAAAATCTATTTGGCGAAACTGTACAATTAGTAGAAATGCAATCAGAAGCTGGTGCGGCAGGTGCCGTTCACGGTTCATTGCAAGCTGGTGCTTTAACTACAACTTATACGGCATCACAGGGTTTATTGTTGATGATCCCTAATATGTATAAGATTGCTGGTGAATTATTACCATGCGTATTCCACATTAGTGCTCGTGCTCTTGCGGCTCAAGCATTATCAATCTTTGGTGACCACTCCGATGTTTATTCAGCTCGTCAGACTGGATTCGCAATGTTGGCTTCAGGTTCAGTTCAGGAAGTTATGGACCTTTCCGCTGTATCTCACCTAACTTCAATCAAATCAAGAGTTCCTTTCATGAACTTCTTCGATGGTTTCCGTACATCTCACGAGATTCAGAAAATCGAAGCGATCGATATGGAAGATGTAAGAGGTTTAGTTGATTACGAAGCGCTTCAGGCATTCCGCGATCGTGCTTTAAACCCAGAAACTCCTGTAACTAGAGGTACTGCTCAAAACCCAGATGTTTATTTCCAGGCTCGTGAAGCTGCAAACCCATTCTACAATGCGGTTCCAGATATGGTTGCTGAGTACATGAACGAAATGACTAAGATCACAGGTCGTGAGTACAAGCCATTCATGTATTATGGAGCTGAAGATGCTGAAAACATCATCATCGCAATGGGATCGGTTAACGAAACCATTAAAGAAGCTGTTGATTTCAAAAATGCAAATGGCGAAAAAGTTGGTTTGGTTTGCGTACACCTGTATCGTCCATTCTCTGCTAAACACTTCAAAGCAGTAATTCCTGCATCTGTTAAGCGTATTTGTGTTCTTGACCGTACTAAAGAAACGGGTGCTAACGGAGATCCATTGTATCTTGACGTAAGAGATGTATTCTACGGTGAGGAAAATGCGCCTCTTATCATTGGTGGTCGTTACGGTTTAGGTTCTAAGGATGTAACCCCATCTCAAATTATTGCGGTTTATAAAAACCTTGCAATGAGCGAGCCTAAGAATCAATTCACTTTAGGTATTGTTGATGATGTAACTTTCACATCTCTTCCTTTATTACCAGAAGTTAAGATGAACTCTGAGTCACTTTACGAAGCGAAATTCTACGGTTTAGGTTCTGATGGTACTGTAGGTGCTAACAAGAACTCTATTAAAATTATTGGTGGTTCAACTGATAAGTATTGTCAAGCTTACTTTGCTTACGATTCAAAAAAATCAGGTGGATTTACTGCTTCTCACCTTCGTTTTGGTGATGAGCCAATCCGTTCTACATATTTGGTAACCACTCCTGACTTTGTAGCATGTCACGTTCCTGCTTACGTTTATTTATATGACGTATTAAAAGGATTGAAAAAAGGTGGTTCTTTCCTATTGAACTCTATTTATGACGCTGAAGAGACGATTAAGAATCTTCCAGATCATATGAAGAAGTACATGGCTGACAATGAGATTAAATTCTACATTATCAACGGTACTAAATTAGGTAAAGAGTTAGGTCTTGGTAACCGTACCAATGCAATTATGCAGGCTGCATTCTTTAAAATCACCGGCGTAATTCCTTTCGAGCAAGCTGCTGAAGAAATGAAGAAAGCCATTGTTAAATCATATGGTAACAAAGGTGAGAAAATTGTTAACATGAACTTCGCAGCAGTTGATGCGGGTGGAGAGAATGTTACAGAAGTTAAAGTTTCTGCTGACTGGAAAAAACTAAGCGCTGATGTTGCTGAAGCTGGAACAAACGAGCGTCCTAAGTTTGTAGCTGATGTTTGTGATCCAATGAATGCTCAGAAAGGTGATGATCTTCCTGTTTCTGCATTCTCTGGTCGTGAAGATGGTACATTCCCTAACGGAACAACTAAGTTCGAGAAGCGTGGTATCGCTGTAAACGTTCCTGAGTGGCAAGACGAATCTTGTATTCAGTGTAACCAATGTGCTTATGTTTGTCCTCACGCTGCTATCCGTCCGTTCTTATTAACTGATGAAGAGTTAGCTTCTGCTCCTGCTGGAACAGCTGTTAAACCAGCAACAGGTAAGGATCTTAAAGGGATGCATTTCCGTATTCAGATTGCAGTTGAAGACTGTACTGGCTGTGGTAACTGTGCTGATGTTTGTCCTGCTCCTAAAGCGAAAGCTCTAGAGATGAAACCATTAAATTCTCAGGTTGCTGAGAAAGAAAGATGGCATTATATGGACAAAACGGTTGGATATAAGGAGTTAATGCCTAAAAACAACGTGAAGAATTCACAATTTGCGCAGCCACTATTCGAGTTCTCTGGAGCTTGTGCTGGTTGTGGTGAAACACCATATATCAAATTAATCACTCAATTGTTTGGTGAGAGAATGATGGTTTCTAATGCAACTGGTTGTTCTTCTATCTATGGTGGATCTGCGCCATCTACACCTTACTGTAAAAACGATAAGAGTGGTAAAGGTCCAGCTTGGGCTAACTCTCTATTCGAAGATAATGCTGAATTCGGTTTCGGTATGAACGAAGGTGTTCGCAAAATGCGTAATCGTATCGAGCTTCGTATGACTGCTGCTATTAACGACGTGAATGCTGACACTAAAGTTGCATTTACAGAATGGTTAGAGAACATCAATAATGGTGAGGCTTCAGTAGCTGCATCTGACAAAGTTCTTGCTGCTCTTGAAAACGAAACTCACGAAGTTGCTAAAGAAATCAAAGACCTTAAGAACTACTTAGTTAAGAAATCTCAATGGATTTTCGGTGGTGACGGATGGGCTTACGATATCGGATACGGTGGACTAGATCACGTTCTTGCTTCTGGTGAAGATGTAAATGTTTTAGTAATGGATACTGAGATTTACTCTAACACGGGTGGACAAGCTTCTAAAGCAACTCCAGTTGGTGCTGTAGCAAAATTTGCTGCTGCTGGTAAAGTAATCAGAAAGAAAGATCTTGGTATGATGGCTGCATCTTATGGTTACGTTTATGTAGCTCAGGTTGCAATGGGTGCAAACCATGCTCAATATATGAAAGCGGTTAAAGAGGCTGAGGCCTTCCCTGGACCATCATTGATCATTGCTTATTCACCATGTATTTCTCACGGTTTGAAAGCTTCTATGGGTAAATCTCAATTGGAAGAGAAGAAAGCTGTCGAAGCAGGATACTGGCACTTATTCCGTCATAATCCATTATTGGAAGCTGAAGGAAAGAACCCATTCACTCTTGACTCAAAAGAGCCACAGTGGGATAAATTCCAGGATTTCTTGTTAGGAGAGGTTCGTTATACTTCATTACAGAAATCATTCCCTGAAAGAGCTAAGGAGTTATTCAAAGCTGCTGAAGAGAATGCATTGTGGAGATACAAATCATACAAGCGTCAAGCTGCTTTAGATTTCTCTGAAGAGGAATTAGTTAAAGCTTAATTGACTAGCTAAATAATAAAAACGCCCAATTCGGAAGAGTTGGGCGTTTTTTTATCTATCTAACAGTAAAGATCCTTACACTAGTTCTAACACACCCCTCTGTCCTTCGGATATCTCACCTAAAATGGGAGAATAGCTTACACAAAGAGTTGAATAAATTTTCAAGCTTAATTAATTGAACCTTCCCTTGAAGGGAACCGTAGCGAAGCGGAGCTCGTGAACACATCTTTTTTAAACAAGAGTGAACAAAGTGCTGGCAAGCGATAGAGTGTATCCAAAATAAAAAAGAACAAGTTTCTTCGGGCGAAAGGGTGCAATAGAAATTGATCAAGCCTTCAAAGAATGAAAGTGCACTCTATTAAACCATTCCAATTAATTTTATAAAAGAGTTTATCTCAAATAAGACCTCACAATCCTTTATTCTCAACCACATCATCATGGCATACTGATTACCAACAATTAAAGACATTTTTCTGCTATTGAATTACTCACTTGAATTGATTAATTTAGATGTACCCGAAAACTTTAATCCTAAGACATATGGCAAATTTAAATGTAGAATTCATGGGGCTTAAGCTAAGAAACCCCATTATTGTTGGTGCTTGTACACTATCGGCAACAGTTGAAGGTGCAAGAGAATTGGAACGTGCCGGAGCTGGTGCTATTGTCTATAAATCTCTTTTTGAGGAGCAAATTCAAATGGAAAGAGCTCAACTCGACGACGAATTAGATTTGTATACCGAGCGAAATGCAGAAATGACCTCCCTGTTCCCCACACTTGAACATGCTGGACCAACCTCCCACATTCTCAAACTAATTGATGTTAAAAAGAATGTATCGATTCCTGTTATTGCAAGTTTAAATTGTATTTACGACGTAACATGGTTCGAATATGCAAAATTGCTGGAGGAAGCGGGTGTTGATGCTCTAGAATTGAATTTCTACTCTATGCCTACAAGTATGGAAAAAACAGCAGCAGAAATTGAAGATGAAAAGGTGAAAATTGTAAAAACTCTAAAAAAACGACTGAAAATTCCATTTAGCATCAAGCTGAGTCCTTATTATACCAACACAATGAATTTTGCAGGCAGGCTAGATAAGGCTGGAGCCTCAGCTTTTGTCTTATTTAATCGCTTGTTCCAACCAGAAGTGAATATCGATAAGGAAAGCCATATCACACGATTCAATTTAAGTCAAAGAGGTGACTTTAAACTTGGTCTGCGCTATGTTGGTTTATTGCACAACAAAATTAAAGCAGGACTATGTGGTACAAATGGTATTTACACCTACGAAGATGTTGCTCAAATGATTTTAAGTGGAGCCAATGTTGTTCAAATGGTAAGTGCAATCTACAAAAATGAACCTTCCTATATTGCAGAAGTTCTAGCTGATCTTGAAAGCTGGATGGACGCTAAAGGATATAAGTCAATTAGTGAATTTAGAGGCAAACTATCCGATAGTCAACTCAAGTCTTCAGACATTTATTATCGTGCTCAATATCTAGATTTTTTACTAAAACCGGAAGAAATAATCAACAAATACCCCATGCGCTAATTTGCGAATAAAATTACAAACGATAGCCGGTCAAATGATCGGCTATTTTTGTGTATAATCATGAGAAAAAGGATATTAAAGTCCTGCAAACGTTTGAAAACAGGAAGTCTAATTCATTTGAAAAAAGAGAGTTAGAATGTCGGCTTATAGCTTTTATTTTAAGAAAAAGAAACTTACTTTTGTGTACAATTTTCAAGCCCCAATACTGACAAAAAGCCTTGTTAATTTAAGATTTAGAATATTATAAATTAATATATAATTGTTATTGAATGCTTTAATTAACAAAGCAGAATAACATTTAAAAACTTAAAAGCGATAATTATGAGTACTAAGTACGTTTATACTTTTGGTGACGGTAAAGCCGAAGGTAAAGCAGACATGAAAAATTTGCTTGGAGGTAAAGGTGCAAACCTTGCTGAAATGAACCTAATCGGTGTACCAGTTCCTGCTGGTTTCACTATCACTACTGACGTTTGTACTGATTACAACAAGCTTGGAAAAGAAGCAGTTGTAGCAATGATTAAAGAGCAAGTTGAAGCTGCTGTAGCTGACACTGAAAAAGCTATGAACGCAAAATTTGATGCAAAAGAAGGATTTCCTTTGTTGCTATCAGTTCGTTCTGGTGCTCGTGCTTCTATGCCAGGTATGATGAACACTGTTCTTAACCTTGGTATGAATGACGATACAGTTAAAATTGTAGCTGAGCAGTCAGGTAACGAGAAATTTGCTTACGATTCATATCGTCGTTTCATCCACATGTACGGTGACGTAGTAATGGGTGTTGAGGCTGAAGAAGGACAGCATAACCCATTCGAGGTTGTTCTTGACAAATTGAAAGAAGCTAAAGGTTACAAATTAGATACTGAACTTACAGTAGAAGATCTTAAAGAATTGGTAGAAGGTTACAAAGTAGTTGTTCGTGAGCACGCTGGTGTTGACTTCCCTACTTGTCCTTGGGAGCAACTTTGGGGTTCTGTATGTGCTGTATTCGATTCATGGGATACTGAAAGAGCAATCCTTTACCGTAGAATGGAAGGAATTCCTGACGATTGGGGTACTGCAGTTAACGTACAAGCTATGGTATATGGTAACATGGGTGAAACTTCTGCAACAGGAGTTTGTTTCTCTCGTGATGCTGCAACTGGTGAAGACCAATTCAACGGTGAGTACTTGATCAATGCACAAGGTGAAGACGTTGTTGCTGGTGTTCGTACGCCACTTGAAATTACTTTAGTAGGTTCTAAGCGTTGGGCTGAACGTGGTGGTGTTTCTGAAGAAGCTCGTAAAGCTGATTTCCTTTCAATGGAAGAAGCAATGCCTGAGCTTTACAAAGAACTAGACACAATCCAACAAAAGCTAGAAGATCACTATTCTGATATGCAAGATATGGAGTTCACCATCCAACAAGGTAAATTGTGGATGTTGCAAACTCGTTCTGGTAAGCGTACTGGTGCTGCTATGGTTAAAATGGCTGTAGATATGTTAGAGCAAGGTATGATTGATGAGAATACTGCTATTCTTCGTCAAGAGCCTAACAAATTAGATGAGCTTTTACACCCTGTATTTGAGCAAGCTGCTTTGGATACTGCTAAAGAACTTTCTAAAGGTCTTCCAGCTTCTCCAGGTGCTGCAACTGGTCAAATCGTATTCTCTGCAGAAGCTGCTGAAGAGTGGGCTGCTGAAGGTAAAAAAGTAATTCTTGTACGTAGAGAGACTTCTCCAGAAGACTTGAAAGGTATGTACGCTGCTGAAGGTATTCTTACTGAGCGTGGTGGTATGACTTCTCACGCGGCTGTAGTTGCTCGTGGTATGGGTAAATGTTGTATCTCTTCTGCTGCTAACACTCTAGTTACTGGTTCTTCAATGACTATCAACGGTGTTGAGTACAAAGAAGGTGATTTCATCTCATTGAACGGTACTACTGGTGTTGTTTACGAAGGTAAAGTTGCTACAATCACTCCTACTTTAGATGGTGATTTCGGTAAAGTAATGGACATGGCTGAGCGTAACACTCGCATGTATGTTCGTACAAACGCTGATACTCCAGCTGATGCTCAAACAGCTCGTGAATTCGGTGCTAAAGGTATCGGTCTATGTCGTACAGAGCACATGTTCTTCGAAGGCGATAAGATCTGGAAGATGCGTGAAATGATTCTTGCTGAAGATGTAGAAGGTCGTAAAGCTGCTTTAGCTAAATTACTTCCTGTTCAACGCGAAGACTTCTCTGGAATTCTTGAAGCTATGGACGGTTTTGGTGTAACTATTCGTCTACTGGATCCACCATTGCACGAGTTTACTCCAAACGATGCTGAGTCTCAAAAAGAAATGGCTGAAAAATTAGGTGTTTCTGTTGAAGAAGTAGCTAAAAAAGTAGAATCTCTTCACGAGTTTAACCCAATGTTGGGTCATAGAGGTTGTCGTCTAGGTAACACTTACCCAGAGATTACTGAAATGCAAGCTCGCGCTATTCTTGAAGCTGCTTGTGATCTTAAAGCTGCAGGAAAAAATCCTAAGCCAGAGATTATGGTTCCATTGATCGGTACAATCAAGGAATTCAAGATGCAAGAAGAAATTATCAGAGAAATTGCTGCTGCAGTATTCGCTGAAAAAGGTATCGAAGTTGATTTCTTAGTAGGTACAATGATCGAGATTCCTCGTGCTGCATTGACTGCTGATCAAATCGCTGAGCATGCT
>Ga0209379_10002056_pt1 | contig 12506 bp, 12 predicted proteins | sample tdDd001_FD_187124 | JGI IMG/M metagenome (GOLD analysis project Ga0209379, IMG submission 187124) | Marine sediment microbial communities from the Atlantic coast under amendment with organic carbon and nitrate - tdDd00.1 (SPAdes)... | ecosystem: Environmental > Aquatic > Marine > Coastal >...
ACTATATGTTTTCATAAAGACCTAACGTTTAATTATTTAGACGTATAAAGATAATAAAAAACTATTACAATTAAAAGATAAGTGATTAGTATATTGGTAATTACAGACTAACTTAATGACATTGCCTCAAGGAGAGGGCTAGGGTGAGGTGTTTATACCAATAGGAATCAGAATGATTCCAATGTTTATATTTTTTAATTAAGGCAGAAAATATGATCCCATCGGGATCACATGTATTTATTGTAGCATATTCAATAAATATGAAATCCCTACGGGATTCAATTGAGAGAGGTAGATTGGTTATTTTGTTCATACCTCATCCCCCTGTCGGGATCTCCCCTAGAAGGGGAGAATTAAAAATTAAAGGTTGTATAAATATGCAGCAGTCATTTCCCTCTTCTTGAGGAGCAATGTCATTAAGTGTAGCCTCGAAGAGGCGTTAGCAATAGAGTGGGGCAACGCCCTACTTTGTAAAATATGGCAATAAAAGCCCTGAAAGGGCGTAAGCTTGCGCGCTTTCAGGGCTAAAGAATTACTACATATCCAATCAAAGGGCGATACCCTTTGCTAATGCTTTAAGACTTTCAGCCTTAAATTAATGACATTGCCTTGAGGAGAGGGATAGGATGAGATGTTTTCACAATATGAAATTTGATTAGAGACATGTGTAAGTAAACCATATATTGTAATATATCAAAAGCAAAGCGTGAAATTATATACAATAAAGAGTAGTTCAAATAAAAAGCCTCCCTACGAGTTTTGTAATTGTTGAATAAAAGACCCAGTAATCCCAATAGGCTCGAAAGTCAGGCTAGTTAAGCTTTAGCTGGAATATTGAAAAACGAAAATCTAAATTAACTCGAAGGGAATTTAACAATAATTCGCGTGAGAGCTCGTCAAACGCGCGGTGGAGCATCTCTCCCGCGAGTTTGAGCACTTTTTTCGGGCGGTGGAGCATGATTTTCGCGCGAAAAAAGTGCTCAACACGCCGAAATTTATCCATAAACGCACGAATATGATCAGTTTTTTTGAGAATGACGAGCTCCACCGCGCGAATGAGGAGCTTCACCGCACGTTTGAGGCAGATTTTCGTACGAATGAAGCCATAAAACTTGCGGAAAAAGTGCTCAAACTCACGAATGAGCATAATAAATTCAAGAAAAATAGCATAAAACGCTCGGGTGGAATGTTATATAAGCAAATTATAGTAAAATGAACAATAAGTGAGAGTGTGTAGATGTTAGGAGTGGTGCGAACAAATGGCACATATTAATAAACGGTATTGATTGTTCCTGATCAGACTGCCACATTAGATGTGGTACTGAAATACATAGAAATAGAAGAAGCAGTGCCAGTGGAATAGCCTGCTCTTTACTCTCTGTTGTTTTGCCTAAACTTTATAGCCGCCAAGTAATTGGTGGCTTTTCTTTTGGAATGAACATAGGCTTGAAAAGATAGTACGATAAATAGTATACAAACTTATTAATTATTTATAATGAATCTATGTATTATTAGGATAGATAGATTGGAGGGGAATGGTTAAATTAGAGCTTGCTTATTGCTAAGCGTTACATGATTTGTTTGTTGCAAAATGGAGAATGGAATTCCTTTAGAGAAATATATGTAAAGACTTGTGTGTCAATGGTAAGTAAAAATAAACAGATAAGGGTTATAAAGTGCATTGCACTTTAGCCGCAATTGTTAGCAACAAAACTAAAAGAACAGCAGTGCAATTAATTAAAGATTCAAATAATGAGTAATAAACGGAAAACAGCATCTGACAACCAAAATATGGTGTTATTCGAGGAGGTTGATGGAATATGTCCTCTTTGCTCAGCTTCATTGATATATGATAAAAATGGAAGTAAGTACAGACAGTTTGAAAATGCACACATATATCCACTAAATCCTACTGGTGAAGAAAAAGAGCTTTTAAAAGATGAGGAAAGATTAAGCACTGATGTAAATAGCCTTGATAATTTAATAGCATTATGCAAAGATTGCCATGGTCAATTTGATAAGCCACGAACAGTTGAAGAATATAGAAAAGTTTTTGCTATCAAGGAAAAACTTATAAAAAATGGTAAAAGTAAGAGTGTCTGGAATTCCTTTAATATAGAAGAAGATATTAATAAAATAATTGAAGAATTAGCATTTGAAGACAACTTAGATATTTATGAAAAAATTGAATATGACCCTAAGACAATTGATTCAAAAGTAGATGATACACTTTCAGTCTTAACAAAGAGAAAGATTAAAGGTCATGTTTCAGAATATTATAATGTAGTTAAATCAAAGCTTATTGCTGTTGATGCTATTAAGCAATCTTCATCAGAATTAATCTCTAGTCAAATAAAATCATACTACATAAAAATGAGCCAAATTCACGATGACCAACAAAGCATTTATGAAGAAATGGTGACTTGGCTTAACAAAAAAACGAATTCGGTTTCTTATGATGCATCAAGTATTATTGTTTCATTTTTTATACAGAATTGTGAGGTGTTCAAATGATTTTTCCAAATAAATTTATAAAATACGAAGAATCAATCTTATTCAAGATGTTAAGCATACTTGTAATATGCCAAGAAAAAGAAGTTGTAGGAATTTCAGAACTGTATTCTCTTTCTGAAAAGAAATTTGATGGTATTGATGAGTTTCTTTATTCAATTGATGTTCTGCATATTTTAGATACAATCGAAGTAGATTTTAAAACAAATCAAATTAGATATGTTAAAGCAAATTAGCTGTGAATTATTTCGCACGAAAACTATAATTTTTAATGAGCATTTAAATGTTGTGCTTGGGGATAATCAAGCGACCAATTCTATTGGAAAGTCAACATTGCTAATGATTATTGATTTCATTTTTGGTGGCTCAACATATCTTGAACACAACAAAGACGTAGTTCAAGAGTTTGGAGACCATAAATACAAAGTTGAATTTATATTTAATGGAGAATCTTATTATTTCATAAGGTCAACAGTTGATAAATCTGTAGTTTCTAAATGTGATTCAAATTATAATATCCTCAACGAATTAACTGCTAGTGAGTATACAAGTTTTCTTAAAACTAAATATGATTTAGATGCTATCAACTTATCATTTAGAGAAATTACGAGTTTGTATTTACGAGTTTGGGGTAAACCTAATTCTTTTGTAAAAAAGCCTTTACAGTCATTTGACAAGGACGTTGATAAAAAATCTATTATTAGGTTATTAAAGCTATTCGAAAAATATAAACTAATTGAACAGCTAAACGATAAAATCAATAAGGAAAAAGAGTTAAAAACAAACTTTAACAAAGCCGTTAGAGATGAACTAATCCCGAACGTAACAAAATCCGAATACAAGAAGACTACAGAAGTAATTAAAAATGTCGAAGCTGAATTAGAAGACATTAAGAATAACCTCTTAAAATATACTATTAACACAAGCGAATTAGTTAATAAAGAACTAATAGAGTTAAAAAAAGAAAAAGAAGATTTACTGAAAATAAAATTTCGACTTAATAATAAGAGAGAAAGATTGATGTCTAATCTCAATCAAAAAAATCCAATCAAAAGTCGTCAATTAAATCAACTTACAGAGTTTTTTCCATCGAGTAATGTGGATAAGATTGCTCAAATAGAACAGTTCCACACAAAAATATCGAAGATTCTCAAGCATGAATTTATCGCAGAAAAAGAACATATTGAAGAACGTTTATTAGTAGTTCAAGATGAAATTAATGGCGTTGATTCAAAAATTGAGAATTTATTAGGTGATACTGGAAATCCGATAAAGGTTGTAAATCGAATATATGATTTGACGTATCAAGCAAAAGACCTTAAACAAAAAGAAAAAACATTCGAAAGGAAAGATACAATTAAAACGAATATTACTAAATGGAATGAAGAATTAGAAGAAAAAGCAAAAAAACTAACAGATGATATTTCCGAATTGATAAATAAGGAGTTGGTGAAAATTAATAATAAAGTCCATGATGAAATAAGGACTGCTCCAGTATTTCTATTAAACAAGGATAAATACTCGTTTGAATTACCTAAAAACACAGGAACAGGTAAAGCTTTTATTGATTTAGTAATCTTTGATTTGGCTATATATAATTTATCAAGACTGCCAATTCTAATACATGATTCTTTTCTTTTTAAGAATATTGAAAATTCAAGTTTAAGTAACCTTGCAAAACTATATGAATCATATAAAAAGCAAACTTTCATTGCAATTGATGAGATTAATAAATATGATATTAACGCCCAAAAAATATTTAAAACAAACAAATGCATAGAGCTTGATAATAAAAACCTATTATTTACAAAGGATTGGAGAGAGAAATTGTAAAAAAGTTCAGTTGCTAATAATGTATAAAAATAATAGCCGTAACAGTAGTAAAATCAGAGAGTGTAGCCCGCTTTAAATTTTGTGTGATTTGACAGAAAAGTGCCACGCAATCGGCTACATATTCTTATACTCACCATTAAAATGAAGTTTATAGAATGAGTAAAATAGTAATATCACATATAATTCACCGAAATAAAAATTGCCTAAGATTAAATTTTGATTTTGACAGAGAATTGATCTTACTCTTGAAAAAACTAGGGGCCTTATGGAGCCAACAGCTTAAAAGTTGGTATATCCCGTATGATAAAGACACACTTGAAAAAGTACAAAATACTCTGTCAAAAGAAAATGAACTGACATACATTCCAGAGGGCGAAGATTATGAACCATTTAAAAAAGAAACGGTAAAAGCAGAAAGAATAAACCCTTATAGAGAATTCTGTAGTTTATTCATATCATACAGTTTTGAAGACAAAGAGTTTGCCAATGCACTAAATAGTCAATTAAAGGCACATGGACTTAAAACATTCTTATGGGAAAAAGACGCACCTTTTGGAAATGCTTTGACAGATATTATGTATGAGAATATTCATAAATATGATAAAGTTCTTTTTATTGCTTCTGAGAATTCCATAAAAAGCAAGGCTTGTCACTTTGAATTATCACAGGCAAGAGAAAAAAATGCTAAAACCTGGAAAAACGTTTTATTTCCTATTCATATTGACAATTTCCTTTTTGAGGTTAGAAAAACTATGATTAGACCACTTGAAAATCAAGATGAATATTGGAAAAATATTAATGAATTACGACTTGTTAATTCAGCAGATTTCTGTCAATTTAAAGCAACTTTAGATGAAAAAGAATTAGGACTTAAGGTTAAAACATTAATTGAAAGTTTAACTAAATAACCCCAGCTAGCGCGAGCTTTGCAACTCGTGCTTTGCGAAAGCAAAAGCTAGCAATTACAACCAAAAATTGTAAACATGAGAACCATATCACAACTCCTACTCCTATTGATGTTAAGTTCATTATTCTCTTGTCAGAATAAAGCAAGTCAGGAAAAGGAAGTTGAACCCATGCCTAAATTAATTGACTTTCAACTTAACAAGTACGAGAGTATTATTGATGAAAAGGTTAATCAGTATAAGGGGCAATCAAGGGTTAAAGAAAATCCACTGATTGTATTGGATGGTAAGCCGTATCGATATGATGATTTGAAGAAAGAAAAGGCTCTTAAAGTGTACGTAGATACGATAGTAAGCATTGATACTTTGCCATGGGAAACGGGTGAGGCTTTGTATGGCAATCGTGCTGAAGATGGGGTGATCATCATATCGACAACAAGGTGAAAATTGAATGAGTATTACCCCAGATAGTTATATGCTAAACATGTGTATGGTTTCGCTAGGTGGCAACACTTGATGCTCTCACTCAAAGTGAGGGTATCAATATATAATGAATGAGAGCCTCAATTGAAGTAAGACCCTAATGTTATACCATATATAAAAAATAGAGAGTTATTTTAAGCTCTCGAATAGTTTAGGTATAATGCCGATATGTAATTTATTAGGTATTAGAAGTGAAGCGCACTAATGGCTTATACAAATTAATAATCGGTATTACATGCAATATGAATCCTCCTGCTGGTGCTCGATTCTATCGCGTTCCATTTCTAAATAGAATTACACGAAAGGATTCGTTCGGTAGCTAGGGCAGAGGAAGTAATGTTTTGAATGGGGCAAGTTCAGAATTGCAAACTAGAACCAGCTATGAGAGCATATAAAAACAAATACTAAACCTGATTGAATGACTAAAATAAAAACCATGAAATTAATCTCATTGATATTAATTGCCTTTATTCTTTTTTCTTTTACTCAAGACAAGGAGGAAAAACTCGAAATCAACATTAAAAATCTTTGTGGTGCTTATGGTGGAGACGAAGAAACAGAAAATGCACATTTTGGAATTTATGAAGATGTGATTTACTATCCTGATGCTGATCTGGAATTGAAATATGAATTAAGAAAGGATACTATAATCACAATTGACAGCGAGAAAAATATGGGAAAGTGGTTAATTTTAAAATTAACAACAGATTCATTGGTATTCTACGATATCAATTATGACCTAAAAACATCATTAAATAGAAGAAAAAAATAGAAAAATCCCGTTAGTTCACGATTCTAATGCTTTCCATTTCTAACATAGAAGCACATGTATGGTAATCGTGCTGAAGATGGGGTGATTATCATATCAACAACAAAGTGAAAATTGAATGAGTATTACACAAGGAAGCTATATGATAACCCAGATAGCGCGAGCTTTGCAGCTCGTGCTTTGCGAAAGCAAAAGCTATCATTGCAACTTTTAATAAATAAGAATAGAAAAGTTTTAATTTCTGCCAAGGCAGAGTACGAGTTGCAAACTCGCACTAGTAAGAGGTGTTTTGCATTGGGCAAGTTCCAACTTGCAAACTCGAACCAGCTAGGATAAATGAATAAAACTTAAATAATCAGTACACAATGGAAAAGAAGATATTCTTAGCATTTATTGGAATCATTTTATCATTTACAGGCATCAGGGCGCAGAGCTCTGCTGATTTGTATAGCAAAGACATTAAGGCAAAAAATTTGAAAGAGCATGTTTACATTTTAGCTTCGGATTCGTGTGCTGGTAGAGATGTTGGAACGGTGGGAATTAAAATTGCCAGAGACTATATTGTTTCTCAGTGGGAAGAAAATGCCGTGCTTCAAAGCTATTTTGAAAATACTTGGTTCCAAGCTTTCCCCTTGCTCACTATTGAAGAGAGAACGCCCCATTTACAAAGCAAGAATACAGAGCTTTTCTCTGATAAAGACTTTATGTACTCAGGTATATTTGATAGTTTCAACGAAGAACTTCCACTTGTTTTTGCTGGATATGGAAGAGAGGAAGACTACAAAAATCTGAACGTAAAAGGAAAAGCGGTATTGACATTGCATCATAATCTAAGGGCAGCAGTCAGAAATGCCAGAATCGCTAAAGAATATGGTGCTGAACTAACAATAGTAGCCAATCCGAAAAGCAGCAATCAATTTGAAAGCATTGTCTTGCAATTCGAAGATTTTAGGAAATTTAAGAAATGCAGGTTGCCTAATAATGTTGCAATGGATAGTTTTATGGTAGACATGCCAAGTTACAGGTATATGACCATTAGCTCAAAAAGTGTAAAGAAATTAACAGGCAAAAGTATACAACATTGGAAAAATGAAGCGATAGAAGGAAATGAGCCTATAGGAGAAATAAAACTTTCGGTTGAACCTTTGAAGGTGGATACCATTATTGAAAACAATGTTGTGGCTTATATACCGGGAAGCAATGCAAATGAATCCATTGTTGTTGGTGCTCATTACGATCATTTGGGCACGGTAGATGGTAAAATATACAATGGTGCTGATGATAATGCTTCGGGGGTATCAGCATTGATAGAACTTTCCAAAGCATTCGCGAAAGCTTATCAGGATGGATACAAACCTGAGAAGAACATTATATTTGCTGCTTTCTCGGCAGAAGAAGGTGGGATATGGGGCTCGAAGTATTTCGCGGATCATCTTGAAAACAAAGAGCAAGTGAAGCTGATGATTAATATCGATATGATCGGACGTGCGGATTATCATCATGAGAATGATCCGGGCTACTTCTATTTTATTGGGAAGCATTTGGCAGACTCTCTTTATACTCAAGAGAAGCAACTTAGTAAAAAATACAAGCTAACCTCTAATTACTCAGCAATTACCGATTATTCGGATAATAAATCGTTCTCGGATATCGGAATCCCAAGCATTTTCTTCTTCGATGGTAAAAATCATGACTTGCACAAGCCAACGGATACAGCCAATAAGGTCAATTACAAAAGAATGGAGAAAATAAGCCGGATGATTTTTGAAACAATTTGGAGAAATGCGGCTGTTGGAAAGAACTAATGAATAATAATACCTTGATGCTCTTAATTAGGGTGAGGGTATCAATATAAGATAAATGGGAGTTTCACCCGCTGGTGCGCGATCAATGTCATTAAGTTAGTAGATTTCGCCTCGCGCTCACCCTTTTATTATTCCTTTTAGTCATGAGACGCTTCGCTTTGTACCCTAAAGGGAACAGCGCACAGGACAAAGCCCCTTTAGGGGTTTGGGGTAATTTTGGCAATGTTTATCAAAAGGATTCACCCTTAACTTAATGACATTGCCCCTAGGAGGGGAGAATTTATAAATTAGACGATTGTATATCTAATTGTTTGTCGAATCATATTTAAGAAAATAAATAAGAATAAAGAATTTCATCCGCTAGTGCACGATTCTATCGCATTCCATTTCAAAAATAGAACCACACGAGAGGACTCGTACAGTAGCAAGGGATCTAAAAAAAAATAAGCTATGTATAAAAATGTAATTACTGTTCTTGCTCTTTTTTTAATGATTATGAGTAACGCTAATGCACAAGGTGATAAATTATTTTATGACAGTATTTGGCGAATTACAAATGAAAAAAATGCTGAATATTATCGTGTAGGTACTGTAAGTTCAGGTTGTTTTACAGGAAAAATAAAGGATTGTTTTATTACGGGTGAACAACAAATGACAGGTAACTATAACAATGGTAAAAAAGAAGGAGAATTTAAGTTCTACTTTAAAAATGGGAAGCTGAGAAAGCAAGGATTTTTTGAAAACAATGAAAGAATAGGGGTTTGGAATTACTATAATTCTAATGGAACTCTAAGACAAAAACTTCAGTTTAGCAGTAATCATGAATTTAAACTTTTAGAATATAATGACAGTTTAGGCAATGAAATTGAAAGAGAAGGCAATAAGCTTGTTTGGAAAAATAGATATGTAGATTACTATACCGATGGATATTCCAGGTTTGGGAAATTCCATATTGAAGGGGCATTTGAAAATAATGTAAAAAGCGGAGAGTGGATTTGTAAGGATGGCAATGGAAATATTTTATATGTAGAGAAATTTTACAAAGGTAATTTTAAGAAACGAACTTCAAGATCCGATCAATTTTCATATAGATATCCAGATAGTCCTATGAAAGTGCCATTCAAAAAAAATGAAGAAATATACAATAAATTACCGGTTGAGAATAAATTTTATAGAACTGAGAATTTTATATACTCACCAAATGTTATAATTAAAGGGTTTAAGCCACAAATGTTCATTGTTTCTGAAGTAATGCCTTCTGCACTATTCACAAAGGATATTTTAAAATCGGTAACGAATCAGATTAAAGAAGTAGTTTCAGAAACACATCCTGATTATAAGAAATTAGAAATTAAATACCTCATTCAAAAGGATGGAACCATATCAAATATTTCTATGGAGAAAATTGAGGATCAAGTGGTTTCCAAGAAAATTAGAAATATTATGAGTGAAAATATTTTCTGGACACCAGGATACCAGAGACAAGAACCAGTTTACATTTCGAAATCTTTGGTTATTGAATTAGAATAATAGTAGTAATTAATACCCCCACGTTGCTTCACTATTCTATCGCGTTCCATTTTTTTAATAGAACTACAATAGAGGACTCGTGCGGTAGCGATGACAAAATGAATGAAGTTATGAATAGCGAAAAAATAGCCTTATTTGATATGGACGGAACCATTTGTGACTATGTTGGTTCGATGAATTTGGAGTTGGAAAAATTGAGAGCACCCAATGAGCCAATTGTAGATCCGTTTATGGTGGGTGATGCACCCGAATATCAGTACCTATGGGACAGAATGGAATTGATCAAATCGGATGAGAAGTGGTGGGCCAATCTACCGAAATACCAATTGGGCTTTGATATTTTTAAGCTGACCAAAGAGTTGGGCTATCACAATGAGATTTTAACCCAGGCGCCAAAGAAGAATCCTGCAGCTTTGGCGGGTAAGCTACAATGGATCATCAATAACATAGATGGAGAAATAGAGTTTACCATGACCCGAAATAAAAGTAGGCATTACGGAAAAATATTGGTGGATGATTATCCTGGTTACATCATACCATGGCTAAAGCACCGCCCAAGAGGTTTGGTTGTAATGCCTTTGAATGAATACAACAAGGGATTTACCCATGAGAATGTGGTGGTGTATGATGGCAGCAATATTGATGAGGTGAAAGAGATCATCTTGGAGCGAATTGGGTGATTGCTTTTGGGAAATGAATAAAAACTAAATATGAGAAGAATAATTGCGTTTAGCATTTTGCTGCTTACATCTTGCTTTGTAAAAGCACAGCATGTTGATGTACCTGTATCATTCAAATACCTAAAATACATAGAGGTTGATGATGGAATGGCTAGCTGTGGTTGGGACCATAACCCAATGTTGTTCTACAATGAGAACATTACCAATTTGATACAAAAACAAGTATTGAAAGGGCATCCTTTGTACTTCGAAAATGCTGAATATTTTTTCATAACCGATGTAGCAAGAAGCAAGATTGATTACAAGAAGGATGAGTATTATAGGATAATCTTTAGTTCGGCAGAAAGTTGTGATCCAATGTATTCCATCTATAAGGAGGCGGGTGATAGTTTGATTAGCATGGGAACTATTGAATGTTTGGATTTATTTGTTCCTGGCAATGGGTATCTGTATTGCAGAGGTCATGCCAATACAACCTATAACAAGCGAAAGAAATATAAACTAATTGAGGATCAACTGGTAGAGGTAAAACAGCCTTATTATCATGTGGGGATTCGTAGTGAGATCATAGAAAGTATTGTTTTGTATACGGATAAAACACTAAAGGAAGAATTGGCAAAATTGCCAAAAGGAGCAGAGGTTGAGGTGCTATTGAATGAGGATGAAATGTTCCTGGTAAAAACTTCGTTTGGTTTGGTCGGCTGGTGGAAACCTGAATCTCTTTATCCTAAAAGTCCGGTGCCTGGTTTGTATTTTCGTGGGGATTAGGAATCTGGTAAATTAAAATCGGCAAAGTGGAATAAAAATTCAAGAGTAATTACTGAATGAGTAGAAGTTTAGAAAATATACTAAGGAAGAACCTGGTTAAAGGAAGAGTTTCGAAGGGGAATAAAAAGCTTGATAACATTATTGTATTCCTATTTATTCTGGGGATAGCTCTGCTGACTTGTGAAGTATACATTTACAGAAAGACATTGATTGAATTGAAAATTCCTTTGATGATTTGGTTAACGCCTGGAATTGTCCTAACACCTATTTTTTACAACAAGCTGAATGATATCGATGGGATGAAGGCACATTGGAGTCTTCACTACATTTTACATAGCTGCATGACAGGTGCGTTTGTATTATTTAGCTTTATGGCAGTGAACTATTTTTTTGCCGATAATGAAGTTGTAAGCAAAAAGTTTAAGGTGCAAGAAACAGGGAGCTTGGCTGGTGGAAAAAGAAGCAGAAACAAAAGATCGCCTTATGTGGTTATAAATTATGAAGGAATGGAAAAACAACTTGTTTTTTCAAATTCGCAGATGGATAAGGTAATGAACTCAAAGTGGGCAGTGCTGAAAGTAAGGAAAGGAAGATTAGGATTTGACGTGTTGGAAAACTACACGGTGAAATAGGCTTATCCAGAATGTGTAACTCACACGGAGTACCAAGTAGGCGGTTTAAAACTGTCTCACATGAAGGCATTATAAATAGATTTGCACATTTAATAACTCATAACATAGATTTTTAAGAGGTCCTTTTGCATCCCATAAACTTAAAGCAGACTTCATACTAAGCAAACATTGCAGTAGAAAAGAGAAACGATATTTGCATTGTACTTATGTCTGATAAAACAGATAAATCATTAGTTCGGTTATTGTTGTTATGTGAGCTCTCAAGCGAGAGCTCTTTTTTATGAAAATTACCAATGCCTGAATAAAACAGATAACGGTACTCTGTACCTTTATTATTTGTTAAATTGAAGAATCTACAAATATTACGGTGCCCTGCACCTAGGCATTATACAATTCATAATCACTAGAAAAGCAGCAGAGCTGCGCAAGATTTGTAGTTTAATTATTAACAAGTCAAGCTAGGTGCAGAGATACTGTGTTAAAATCCTAATAAAATTTTAATAATTTTGTGAATATGAAAGAAGGCTTCAGGTAATTCTTTATGCTGAAGTCTATCTTGTGTAGTGGGAGTTCATACTCTCACTACTTTT
>Ga0209379_10002062_pt1 | contig 12489 bp, 9 predicted proteins | sample tdDd001_FD_187124 | JGI IMG/M metagenome (GOLD analysis project Ga0209379, IMG submission 187124) | Marine sediment microbial communities from the Atlantic coast under amendment with organic carbon and nitrate - tdDd00.1 (SPAdes)... | ecosystem: Environmental > Aquatic > Marine > Coastal >...
GATGAGAATAACGGTAAAGGTCGTATTGACTCATTTGGTTTTGGTTACGATATGACTGACGACATTGATTTTGGTATCGGCTATCAACAAGGTGAGATTGAGAAGAAAAACGAGATCGATCCAAGCAAGTTGGAAGTGACGCAACGTAAAGCGATCACCTTCACGACCAACATTGATGTTGACGATGTATCGTTTAAAAACAAGATTGAATTTAGACAAGACAAAGGTAACGAAAACGTTGACCCGCAAAAGCGCAAAGTCGATCAGTTTGTCACTACCAACCGCTACACCCATCATTTAACCGATGAGTACACGCTGTTTGGTAAATTTAACTACTCTAAGTCTGTTAGCAAATCGACTGACGAAACTCTGGCTCGCTTTGTTGAGGGTTCAGCAGGCGTTGCTTATCGTCCAATCTATAACGATCGTCTCAACTTGCTTAGTCGCTATACCTACATCGCTGACAAAGACAATCTCGATCGTGATGTTGATTACTCGAATGAGGAGTCACATATCATAGAAGTTGAAGGGATTTATTCGCTAAATGCTAAAGTCGATGTTGGAGCAAAATATGCCCACAAAGATAAAACCGAAGACTTTGAGCGCGCTTCTGGCAATGTGGAAACCGTCGAAAGCAACATTAACCTTTATGGTGTGAGTGCCTCGTACCACATTGTTAAAGAGTGGGATGTGACAGGTGAGTATCACTGGAAAACCGATACACAAAACGATGAGCTTGAGCAAGGCGCACTCATTTCTGTGAATAAACACCTTTCAGATAACTTTAAAGTTGGGGTTGGTTATAACTTCTCAGGCTTTGATGGCAATCTGGCAAATGATGACGATTACGATGCGCAAGGTGTGTTTATCAATCTAGTGGGTAAGATTTAAGGAATAACCATGAAAAACAGTATCATTGGATTGTTGGTTGCAAGCTCTACTATGTGGTTAATCGGCTGCTCAACGGATGCGTACGTCAGTAAAGAGAACATCGACAAATTTGGTGATCCAAGGGTCGAAAAGTTCTTGATTCAAGAATGTATTGTTCCTGAAAGAGATATTCGTATCGCGATGGCTTCTCACTTTGACTTCGATAAATCAGAGTTAAAAGAGCAGGACAAAGCGTCGATTGATAAGCTTATTGATAGCATCCGTCATCTCCACGGCCAGGTAGCCATTGTTGCCCATACGGATTATCAAGGTAGCGACGATTACAACGTGAAACTGTCACTGCGCCGTGCTGAAGCGGTAAAAGCGTATATGCAGAGCCAGTTAGAGGCGGAGCGTTATGACTGGGAAGTGAAGTACTACGGTGAGTCAAAGCCATTGGTGTCAGGTACATCGACTCAAGCCAACGCTGAAAACCGACGAGCGTATGTCGTCTTTGAACAAACGCAGACCAAACAAGAAAACCCATTTTGCGATCCTCCAAAGCCTGAGCGTAAAGTGTTCGTCGCGATGACGTCTCACTTTGATTTTGACGAATCTGAATTGCAATCGATAGATAGACCGTCGCTTGATGAATTTGCAGAGAATTTAAAAGGCTTAAATGGCCGTGTAATGATAGCGGGTCATACCGATTATCAAGGTTCAATTAGTTACAATGAGACGCTTGCAGAGCGCAGAGCGTACTCTGTGCAACAATATTTGCAAACCAAACTAGATCCAAACCAATATGTATGGGAAGTTAAGTCTTTTGGTGAACTAAACCCTATTACACAAGAGCAGTCGGTGGATGCTAATGCTTTGAATCGACGTGCATTGATAGTGTTTAAAGAGGGGCCTTTACCTGAAAACTTGATTGCACCTTAGCAATTGCGAATGACATTATTTAATCTAACCAGAGGGGCATTATGCCCCTTTGATTCTAATAGGAAAGGGAGTAGAGCATGGAGAAAGTACAAGTCGTTATCGATTTTCTTCTGACTCACAAACTAATTTTTACAGCATTGATTATCGTGCTGATCTCGCTGATTCGTCGAATTGTTCTATATAAGATCCGCGGCGATGTGGCTTTTGTTTCCGAAGAGCAGCGCAGTTGGATGTCTCGCACCAAAAATGGCACCTTTGTTATCACGGTGCTATTGCTCTTTGTTCTTTGGCAGTCTGAGATTAACGAGTTTGCACTCTCTGTGACGGCCATTGCAGTTGCGATAGTTGTGGCATCGAAAGAGATCATTCTCTGTTTTACCGGCTCTATCCAACGAGCCAGTTCCCGCTCTTTCCGTATTGGAGATTGGATTGAAGTCGGGAAAATATGCGGTGAAGTGATTGAGCACAATATGATGGCAACTGTGATTCAAGAGATCGATCTTTATCATGGTCAATATCATTTCACGGGTAAAACGGCCACATTGCCAAATAGTATGTTTTTCACCTATCCAGTGAAGAACCTCAACTTCATGAAGCGCTACGTATATCATGACTTTTCAATTATCGTTCCTGGGTTTGTGAATCTTTATCCCATGGTGCCAGGAATGCTGGAAAAGATTGACGAGCACATTAGTTATTTCAGCGATGTTGCTAAACGATACAACAGCATGATTGAGAAACATGCGGGTGTTGATTTGCCGGGTGCGGAGCCTCACATTCACATTACTAGTGGGGCGACGGGGGAGCAAGTAGTGCACTTTATGCTGTTTTGCCCGACTGATAAAGCCACGCACTTGGAGCAAGAAATCAGAGCAGATTTCATGGCGCTTTATGAAGAACATTTTCCAAAGGAAGAGTCGAGTTCATAGTTACGCAAATCGTTTAAAACGTATCGTTCAGAGCGTCATTTTCTTTTGGAAATGACGCTCTTGCTTTATCGGTTCAGCTAAATAGATTCGTTTGTCGTGACGATAAGGCGATTGATTCGATCTCGTTAGTAAAAACAAGTATGTTGCGCCTTGTTGCTTATATCAGTTTTTAAGCGAAAATAGGATAAAATTCGCCCGTAAGACAAAACGATAGAGAAAGGAAATACTACTTTTATAAGCCTTAAGCTTCGTGAATGAAGCATATATCACCGTTCCTAATTGGTGGTTGTCGATTTGATGCTCAAGGTGCAAAGAGAGGCAAATCATTAGCTGATTAGGATTGTACCGACAACTGAAGTGACATTAGGCTTAGTCAATGAAGTTCTTAGTAAATAGTAAGCTGGTATATACGTTTTTTGCTCGTATTTCGGAGAATGCGTATGTAAACGGTTTATGCAATGTATTTGTGATGCTACTACCGGTTTCCCTGCTTTCTGCGTTTAGCATGTTAATCGGTAATGCCATCAATTTATTTGGCTACCCTGAACTCGCCAATAAGATTATTTTTGCCAGTACATTAATTTGGAAGATGTTTCCAATACTGTTATTGGTCTATTTCTCCCAGTTCCTTGGTCGTTACCATAAACTGTCACGTACGACTGTTATCACGCCATCTCTTCTGATCTACGTTATTTTGTGTAACGAGTGGGGCTTGCTGCATGCCGGGTCGGTGATTCCGTCTAACTATCCATTAGCGATTGTGACGCCTTTTATCGTCGCTTATTCAGTACGATGGTTATTACGTCGTCGCTGGATCATTCGCTCAGAGCTACCAAATGTTGTCGACCAGTCTTTGAATTTGGTTTTCGGTACCGTGTTGCTGGTTACATTTTATGTACTGGTTGGTTACGGTGTCGGCTACTGGTTTCAAACTAGCAGTTTTATTCAGAGCCTAATGCCACAGCTCGATACACACTCATTGTCTGATGCGATTTGGTATGAGTTTGCCAGAAACCTGTTTTGGTCGGTGGGTATTAACGGACATATTATTTTTTCACCTTATAAATCGGAGCTGTATGCACTGACTCAATCAAGTTTTGAGCTCAATGCGCAGTTCGGCACGCCACTGCCTATTTTGACCAGCAACTTTTATGATATCTATGCTGCATTGGGTGGCGCTGGCAATACGATGAGCTTGGTGTTCTGCATGCTGTTTTTCTCTCGGAATAAGGGCTATCGCTCTTTAGCACTTGCAGCTTTGGTATTGAGTATCTTTAACATCAACGAACCTATACTGTTTGGCTTACCGGTGATATTCAATCCGGTACTACTGATTCCTTTTATGCTCGCGCCTATTGCAGGTATCTTGTTGGCATATGGTGCGATTTCTCTTGGACTTGTACAGCCTGTTTCAGAGTTCATTAGTTGGATGACACCTCCTGTGATCAGCGGCTATATGGCCACTGGAGGTGATGTGAGTGCAAGTATTCTCCAGCTTGTGATAATTGCCGTTGGCGTTGCGATTTATCTGCCATTTTTTAGAAAGATGGACCGAGTGATTGGTAATCACGGCATTTTCTCGAAGAGCTCCTCTGATGAGTTTTTTAACTACGAGGAAGTTGGAAGTAATCGCAATATCTCAGGATTGTTCCCGCACATGAGTGGAAACTTAGTGGCACAAAAAGAGATCAGCGATCTCCAGCAAAATGGTGATTTTGTTCTATTTTATCAACCCCAATACGATACCAAAAGGCAGTGCGTTAGCTCACTTGAAGTGTTGATTCGACATCGTTCTTACAATGGTGTCATAACGCCACCAAGCTTTCTCACAAGCTTTAACAAGCTAGGACTAACCTCTGATGTTGATCTATGGGTTATTAAGCAAGCGTTAAGTGAAGTAGCGCCACTAGCGATGGCAGAGCCCAGCTTTAAGGTGTCAATTAATGTTTCTCCGGAGACGTTTCTTGTGCCGGAATTTGCCAAAACAGTGACGCATCTAATTGAGCAAAGCCAAGTACAATTTAACCAAGTTGAACTTGAAATAACGGAAGAATTGTTGATTCAAGACGAGCAAACAACTTGGAGCGTTTTACAAGAGTTACGTAGTTTGGGCATCAAAATCGCATTGGATGATTTTGGCTCAGGTTACTCGTCGATTGGTTATTTGTGTAAGTTTGAATTCGACAAGGTAAAAATTGACCGCTCGCTGGTGGCAAACTTGAAATATAAAAATGGACGAGAAATGTTCAGATTGACCAGTGAACTTGTTCGTATTACAGGTGCAGAGATTGTCGTCGAGGGGGTAGAATCATATGAAGAACTGGAGTTTGTTGGCCAGCAAAATATCTCATTGATTCAAGGTTATTACTTCTACAAACCTATGCCATTTGAAGAGGTTACTCAGAATTCGATTTTCTGTTGTATGCAGCACAGTGCTGAAGCAGATTTAGCCACAGCCTAGAAACAATAGTAAAGGAGCCAAAACGGCTCCTTTGTTTTATAGAGTAGGGGAAAGCTCATCGGGCGAGATTGAGTGAATACTTGTTTTTAAGCTTTAATGCAGCATTAACTAAAGCAATCAAAACAGGTACTTCGATGAGTGGCCCAATAACACCAGCAAAGGCTTGGTCAGAGTTAATCCCAAAAACAGCGATAGAAACAGCGATAGCCAGTTCAAAGTTGTTACCTGTTGCTGTAAAGGCGATGGATGCGTTTTTGTCGTAGTCGATACCCAACTTTTTACCAACGTAAAAGCTAACGAAAAACATCACCACAAAATAGATCGCGAGAGGTACGGCGACTCGAAACACATCCATAGGTAGTTCAAGAATCATTTCGCCTTTTAAGCTGAACATCAACACAATAGTGAGAAGTAGCGCGATCAAGGTAATAGGTGAAATACGAGGAATAAAGACGTCGTTGTACCACTGTTCACCTTTTAGCGCGACAAGCCATTTACGACTTAAGAAGCCAGCAATGAAGGGAATTCCAAGGTAGATAAACACGCTTTCAGCAATATCGAGCATGGAAATATCAACAGCAAAGCCTTGGTAACCAAATAGAGGCGGCAATACAGTAATAAAAAGCCACGCCATGAAGCTGTATGTGACAATCTGGAATGCGCTGTTAATTGCGACAAGTGCCGCGCCATACTCTTTATTTCCACCACCGATGTCATTCCAAACAAGCACCATAGCGATACAGCGTGCAAGACCAATCAGTATGATACCAACCATATAGCCCGGATGATCACCCAGGAAGAACAAGGCAAGCACAAACATAAGAATAGGGCCGATTAGCCAGTTCATAATTAAAGAAAGCGCAATGGCCTTTTTGTCTTGTTTTACTTTGCCAAGTAGAGAGTAATTTACTTTGGCTAATGGCGGGTACATCATCAGAATAAGCCCAATCGCTAGAGGGATATTGGTACTTCCTACTGAGAGGGATTCATTCCATGTCGCAACTTGAGGAAACAGTGCCCCAATGCCCACACCTACTGCCATTGCGACAAAGATCCAGATGGTTAAGTAGCGATCAAGAAAACTCATGCTATTCGCTGCGTTTAGCGCTTTAGGTTGAGTGCTCATAAAATATCCTATTCGTTTATCGTCGAATTGCGATAGTAAGAGTGAAAATAATACCAGCCTAATATGGTGGCAAACTTAGCTAGTTAAAGATGGTAGAAAATAACGCATTGAAACCATCTATTGCCTCTTGGTTTGCGCGATAGCAAACTTTCGGCGGGTTTGGTTCGGCAATAATAAACTGCGCTTGTTTCAGAATTCTTAAATGTTCAGAGACCGTCGATTGTGCAAGGCCAAGCTCAGAAACAAGGTCGCTATTTAGGCAGCCACCTAATCTATCCAGTGTGACCAAGATTTTCAGGATGCGCACGCGCGCTGGGTGTGAGAGTGCTTTCGCCTGCTGGGCAAATAACGCTTCTTGCTCTAGTTGAGTTTGGGTTGAAGAGAGCGCTTGTTGATTGGTTAACTTGCATTGATTAGACATAATTTAAAATAGTTAATCGTCGAATTGCGATTAAGTATACGTCGAAAATTAAATCACTGCAAATATGAGAAATTGCTTTATAAATCTTCTTAATTTTATAAACAAAAACATATGTTTGAGTTATATTTGCCTCTAAACCAATAAATAGAAGTATGGCTATGAGAATAATATTACTACTAATTTCCTTTGTTTTAATTGGATGTACTCAGCCAAATGGCGTGACACCGATAGAGCCCGATAATAATTGGGTGACAGGGCAATTGGAAAACGGCGTCAAGTACCACATCTATCCTTCGGACAACGAGCCTGTTTCTTTGCGCTTATTTATCCATGCAGGTTCAGCTCAAGAGACAGAACAACAAAAAGGGTATGCTCATTTTCTAGAGCATATGGCTTTCAATGGCAGTACGCACTTTACCTCAAACGACATGGTAGCCATGTTTGAAGCGGCAGGGCTTACGTTTGGAGCAGACATTAACGCGTATACCAGCTATTACGAAACCGTATATAAACTCGACTTACCAGATAACCAGCAGCTAGAGCCTGGGATGATGTGGTTAAGAGATATAGCAGATGGCTTAACATTGTCTGCATCTGAAGTCGAAAAAGAAAAAGGGGTAATTCAGGGCGAGATCCGACGCACTCGACATGAGCAAAAGAGCTTATCTGAAAAATACTACGATCACTTAATTAATGGGACTGCATTAGAAACGCTCGATCCCGTGGGTAATAAAGCGTCAGTAGCGAATGCGACTTCAGAATCAATCCGAGCTTTTTATGAGAACTGGTATCAGCCACAGTACACGGAAGTGGTAGTGACAGGTGACATCAATGTTGAACAAATTGAAAAGCTTGTTCGGAGTAAATTTTCAGATTGGAAAGCGGCCGATTCCGTTGCAGACAACAGTATCGAGAAGCCTGCTTTAACGCTAACGGATTACACAGATACTATTGGAGAGTTTGACGCACCAAGCTTGAGCTTAGTGATCGAGCGTGCTCCTGCTAGAATTGATACACGTGAGCAGCAACTCGCATCTTGGTTAGATGAAATTGCCCTGCAATTGATTTACCAGCGTCTAGAAACGGTCTACCAAGATTCTGCCATGCCGGTACAAAGTCTAACGGTCACGCCTTACTACATGAATTATCAGCGCAACGCTTTGTTCTCATTGGCGTTTGCGAAAGAAGACCGACAAGTGACTCAAGATCTGTTTTTAGAGACCTTGGCATCATTGCGTGATCACGGTGTATCGCAAACTGAGGCAGACAGCTCAATAGCTTACTACCAACAATTGCTACACGATATTGACTATAACTGGAGTCAGCAAGATGCGGTTACATTTGCTGAAAATCGTGTTTGGGCTATTTCAACCAAACAAAGCAGTCAATCTAAATTAGATTATCAACAGAGCCTTGAAGCATTGTTAAAAGTGGCTGATTTAGAGCGCGTAAATCAACAAATCCGTTCTATCTTAGACGATCAGTATTTTGTTATTTTAGGTGCTGATGAATCTGAATCCGTTGACCAGTTGGCAACGCAAATTTCCCCAGTCCGTAGTAAATTAGCTCAAGAGGGCGCTAAGCCATTATCATTATTAAGTGTTGCTTCTGAACTGACATCACCGACAAAAGAGGGAACAGTACTTAGTCAACAAACGAATGCGTTAGGCTTCCACACTTGGCAACTTTCAAACGGTGTTGAAGTTTGGTTAGAAACCGATACAACCATCGGCGACAGTGTGAATCTTGTCTACGCGAGTCAAGGTGGTAAAGCAAGCTTAGAGCCTGAGCTTTATGCAGCGTCCCAATTAGCGATTCCGGTTGTAGTTCGTAGTGGTCTCGGTGAATTCAAAGGCAATGAACTTGACGCTTACTTACGTCGAAACAGTATCGAAGTTTTCCCATTTATCAATTTCACTCATCATGGAATCGAAATGGGGACAACGAAAGCGAAGATCGCTGATGCGTTTAACGTTATCTACAACATCTCAACCAATATTAATGTGGATGAACGTCAAATTGAGGCCATCCGCAAGGAGAGCTATCAAGATCAACAACGATACTTAGCGACACCTATTGGCCAGTGGGAGCGCGGAATTAACCGTAATAGCTATTTACCGACCAGTCGCCATGCTTTCATAACAGCACCAGAATTGGCGACAGTGACAGCAGATCAAATTCGTCAGGTTCATCGCACCTTATTTACCAAGGATCGTGGTTATAAATTGGTGATAGTCGCTGATTTGGCGCCTGAAGAGCTGACCCCGTTGCTGCGTCACTTTATCGCTTCAATTCCATTAGAAAGTGAAGAAAAGCCGAGTTTTAAAGTTGCATACAACCTAGATCCTCAGGTTCGTATTGATATGCCTGAATACAACGAACAAAATAGTATTTATCTTGTTCGAGTGACTAACCCGCAAGCTCAAACCAGTAGCGCGAAAACAGCGTTTATCGATGACATGATTCAGCGTCTTCTGTCTAAACGATTGACAAGCTATGTACGTGAAGAATTAGGTTTAGATTACGCTCCAGATGCCTACTCGGTGGCGCATGATCAAGAACCAAGCACGGATTGGTTTATTGAAGCGCAAGTTGCACCAGGAGATATCGATAAGATTGATAGTGCGATTGACAAAGTGATTGCGGAGCTACGTAGTGATGTGACTCAGAGTGAGTTAAATACGGTTGCGAAACAGCTGGCAGTGGCGCTCCATCCATTGAAAGATAAGCCTATCGATAGAACTTGGTTCTACACTCGTTATCTGATTCATGGCTACGGTGTTGAATCGTTAAAAGATGTAGATGGTATGACCGCATCCATTACCATGGACGAGTTTAAGCAGCGTATTGAAGAAGCATTTGGTGTTAAAGCTCTTAAGAGCAAATACACATTAACGCCAGCTCAATAAGGTGCAAATAAAAAAACAGCCGCGAATAAGCGGCTGTTTTTTTTAATAGATTATGGTTTGTTGAAACAACGTCCTAGCTTATGACCGATCGCAAAACTCACGATAGCGACGGTGATGAAAACGCCAATCGAGAAAGCAAAGCCGAGTATTTCTGATATGCCAAACCCCCAAACGAAAGAAAATACTAACCCTTGTAACGCTTCATAAGGCCACTGCCAGAAAGGGAAGTGTGAATCCCCAGCGAGAAGATAAATCAGCGCTATTAAGGTAAGTAGAGTAGTGGCTGAACCCCATGCTGTCGCTTTGTTCATAAATTCATCATCGTATGGAAAAAGCTGATTTTACTCTTTCTTTGTCAACGAGTCGAAGCTTGATTTGGTGCCTAATTAAACCTAGTGCTTAAACGCGTCATTGTGAACAAAGTAATCGATTTGTTCAGGTACAAAGGCACTATAGATAAGGCTGGTATGAGTTTTAGGCACTTGTATATGATCACTCATTCCTTCAATTTTCGTTTCTTCGACCGTTACTGTGCCGTCAGAGGGCGCTCGTCTGTCCATCAGCAATAATGCTCTTGCTCCAATGGGCAAAGTGCCTGCGATGCTGCCTAGCTTTTGTGGATAGTGCCACTGGTCATGGTGTTCTTGTAAACCAAACAGTGGTGAATTCCCGAGCAATGTTCCCATGCCTAAGCTTTGTAACCGCGTAACAATAGATGCGCCGCGTATAGGTGTGCCGATGGTAACAACATGCGAGACTTTGTCAGTGCTAGGTTGTCTTGAATGAAGGTATTGCTTAATGACCAAGCCGCCGAGACTATGGCCGACTAAAATATTGGGCATCGTTGGGCTTAAAGCATTGTCGATCATGTTGAATAATCGATGTTGGTTAATAGCGACGCTATTGTAGGTCAACACTTTGGTTCGATAGCCAAAACTTCTTAGCTTGCGGCTGAGTGGCTGCATGACCATTCCATGCATGTAAAGCCCATGTAATATGATGATTTTCATACAACGCTCCATGGAACAAGTTGGTATAACAATACTGCTTTTCTATGTTCGTTATCCAGTGATATTCCTAAAATCTAAGTGATTAGTCTAAATAGCAAAACAGCCAACGTGGTCTCCCAAGCTGGCTCAGTGTTTTTGGTGATTTATGATTTAGTAAATCGGAAGGTTTGCAATTGTTGCTGGCTTCCATCTTTAAATGCGTAGCTAGAAATTGTCCACACGTTTGGTCCAGCAAAACCAAGCTCTACATGTACATCCGCAGTATTAATTTCTTGATAAATTACGTCCGCCACATTGGTCGGATAGAAGTTATAGCGGTTGTTGTTAGGTTGGTATTCACCCGCAAAATTAACTTCAACTTGTTTAGAGTTATTGCTGATATTTAGCTGGTAGCCGGCTTCAGGTGTGTAAGAAAAAGCGGCGGTTAAATTAATGCCTTGATCGTTTGTTACCTTGACGTCTGCTTGCGTTGTTTTTGCGAGAGCGCCAGTTGCTGTAACAGGGTGTACATTTTTAAGCGATTGATCGTGGTTTTGGATAGAAACGTTCCAGTTGCCAACAAAGTTATTGAGTTCGTTCCAGTTCTGTTGCGTGCTGCTTTGATTGTTGTTACTACCGCCAATTGAAGCAATGGCATCATCGCGTGAATTAGCGCGGATTCCATCGCGATTACTTTGAATATCAGCTTGCGCACCAGCTACACCGCCAGTGACACCACCAGCAATTGCACCTTTTACAGCTAACTCAGGCTCACCAGTTAAAGCGCCTAAAGTTAAACCCAGTAACGCGCCACCCGCTGCGCCAGTTTTTGTCATGGCGTTAGCATCATCTTCGCCGGGAGTGACACAACCAGTTAGTAGAGGAAGTGAAATGGCTGCGGCTAATGTCGTTTTAAGTGCTGTGTTCATCGCTGTACTCCGAAATCTTTCAGTAAGAGTTTTAACCTAGTCGACCAAAGTCAGCGAATGATAATGAACGTCGTTTTGTTTGTTACCAAGTGTTGCTGTGTGACGTTTGTCTCGCTAGAGGGCTATAGGTCTTGGGTTTAGGTATAGATTACGGAAATGATTGGCAGGAGGCTAAATACTGGTAGTTATAGCGATGATAACCACCAGTTATTGGGCGTAATTTAAATATAGATTTTGCCATGTGAGTAGAGCACAGCATCACCCGATACAGTGATATGTTCAGGGGTAACATCGCAATAAAGCGTGCCACCGCGTTCGGAAGCTTGATAGGCTTTTAGATGTGTTTTGTTTAACTTGTTCGCCCAGTAAGGAGCCAGACCAGCGTGAATAGAGCCCGTTACGGGATCTTCGTCTCCGCCGTTTGCCGGCCAAAAATAGCGCGAAATAAAGTCGTATTGCTCTGATGCCGCGGTCACAACGACATCATATGGTGCTAATGCTTTTAAATAGTCATTTTTGGTGGTGACATTGAGGACATCTTGTTCTGAACCGTAGATGACAAAATAGGCCTGGCCGTTACGTAAGACCTCTTTAGGCTCAATCGAAAGCCCTTCAAGCAGCGCAGTGGGTACTTCAATCGGCTCAGGAGTTCTTGACGGGAATGTCATCATAATGCGGCCAGAATGATCTTTTTCAACTTGGATTGGTCCAACAAAACGGGTTTCGAATAGGATAGTATCTCCTGCGTCAAAGAAGTGGAATAGAGTGAAAGAAGAAGCAAGGGTTGCATGGCCGCAGAAATCAATCTCACAGATAGGGGAGAACCAGCGAATCTCATAATGATCGACACCAATCTGCTTCACAAATGCGGTTTCAGATAGGTTATTCTCTTTGGCGATGTTTAACATCACCT
>Ga0209379_10002064_pt1 | contig 12471 bp, 14 predicted proteins | sample tdDd001_FD_187124 | JGI IMG/M metagenome (GOLD analysis project Ga0209379, IMG submission 187124) | Marine sediment microbial communities from the Atlantic coast under amendment with organic carbon and nitrate - tdDd00.1 (SPAdes)... | ecosystem: Environmental > Aquatic > Marine > Coastal >...
GTCTTATAGTGCTGGACGCGATGATTTCCTTTATGATAAGGGAATTGTTTTTATTTCGGCCAGGCCATTTCGCCTTTTTATCTTTGTGACTTATGTATTTGGTAATTATGCCATAACTATATGAGCTCAGAGATACGCGCCGCTATAGTTAGATTCATTTGGCTATGTAGCGAAGGGATAACGACCCCAATAGCCATCGAGCAGCAGTGACACAGGACAGTTCAATTCCATGCAACATTTCTCCCGCACGTTTTTAGCGGCTTCTATCAGCACCGCTCTGTTTGTACCCACAACTCACGCTGAAGCTAATATGCATGATAGTGTGCAGGAAATGCCCACCACAGATCAATGCTTGGTCCAAACCGACAATGAAGATACGCAAAGCATTCCTGTCAAAGTGGAAGCCGATAACCTCCAAGCCATAAATGGTGATAAAGCAATTTATTCTGGCAATGTTAAAGTCACTCAGGGCCGTAAGCGTATCACAGCTGACAATGTCACTTTACATCAGCAAGACAATGTCGTCGTAGCTGAAGGCAACGTAACGTTCAATGATGGCGAAGTAAAAGCGAACTCAACACGTGCTACCAACGACATAGATCAAAACACTTTTTCGCTAGAGAACACTGACTACAAGTTTTTATGTGAATCAAAGCGTGGTAGAGCAGCCTACATATCTAGAACTGGTCAATCTTTGTATGAAATAGAAGATGGCTCTATGACAGCCTGTCCTGAAGGTGATAACTCTTGGCGCCTCGTTGCATCAGGTATTGATATTGACCAGGATGAGGAAATGGCAACGCTTTACAATCCTCGCTTTGAGATACTAAACATACCAGTGATGTATTCTCCGTATCTTACCCTTCCAATCGGTGACACACGCAAAACCGGTTTCTTGTTCCCATCGATCTCCTATGGCTCGAGTGATGGCTTAGAAGTAGAAGTGCCATTCTACTGGAACATGGCCCCGAACTATGACATGACGATCACTGCTCTATACATGCAGGAACGTGGAACTAAGCTAGACACAGACTTTCGCTACCTAACGGATGGATGGGGAGGTGGCTCTTTAAAAGCAGAGTATCTTGCGGACGATGCTAAGAAAAAATCTGAAAATTCCCGCTGGGGTTATCAGTTTAAACATGCTGGAATAATTAACGAAAACTGGTTAGTTAGAGCAGATTACTCAGAAGTAAGTGATATCGACTTTTTCCAAGACTTAGATTCAGACATTGGTAATCGTGAAGATGGCCAACTGATTCATGAAGGGTTCGTCCAATACCGCGAGGAAAACTGGGACGTTAGCCTTACTGTACGCGACTTTCAGATTCTATTAGAGAACGGTAACAAGCCTTACCGCCTTCTTCCTCAACTAGAAGCAAACTACTATGCACCTCTTTGGAAGTCATACCTAAACTTCGATATTATCGGGCAAGTGAGTCAGTTCGATACCGAGGATCATGCAAAACCTGATGCTACACGTGTTCACATTGAGCCGGGCTTAACGATTCCTCTTTCTACCACGTGGGCATCATGGACAACTGAAGCTCGAGTACTTTCAACCTATTACTCACAAAAGTTAGACAGCTTAACCGACGTGAATCTAAAACAAACTTTGGACGAGAGTGTAAGTCGATTGATTCCTGAGTTTCGTTCCCACGCTCGCATTTATTTGGAACGCGACACAAGTTGGTTAAAAGGCTACACCCAGAGTTTGGAACCCCAAATTCAGTACCTATATGTTCCTGATGAAGATCAAAGCAACATCTATAACTACGATACAACCCTGCTACAAACCGACTACTATGGTCTGTTCCGTAGCCGTAAATACAGCGGTATAGACAAAATTGCCTCAGCTAACCAGTTAAGCTATGGTGCCAGTACTCGTTTCTTTGATGATGACTATAAAGAACGTCTAAACATATCTTTTGGCCAAATTTACTATTTTGACAAGAAGACCAAGCTAAGCAATAACCCAAGCTTACCAGACGAAACATCTAACTATTCATCATGGGCTGTTGAAGCTGACTTTAACTACGATGACTACCTTTTTTACCATGGTGGCATCCAGTACGACATTGATCTAAGCGCAATGCAACTTGCTAATAGCACCTTGGAATACCAGTTCCAAGGAGGCTTTTTACAGGCGAACTATCGTTACGTTACAAGAGATTACATAGAAGATACCATTGAGCTACCCGACTTAGATCGAATCACCAAAGATGGTATTTCTCAAGCAGGTTTGATCGCGTCGTATGAGATAAATAGAAACTGGTCAGCTAGTGGTCAATACTACTACGATCTAAATGAGAAAACCGACTTAGAGTGGTTAGCAAGCTTGAGATATACCTCTGATTGTTGGTATGTGGGCCTAACATACACAAATCAGTTGTTAGGTTGGAACAACGCAATCATTGGTGCAGATGGTGCAGATCCGGAGTATGACAACAACATCAGTGTCAACTTCGGTATTCAAGGCTTCTCAACAACGCAGCAAGGTGTAACCGCATTCAATGAACTTTCTCAAGCCGACAACGCGATCAAATACGGCCGACCATTCTATCTGAACAATTAATCAAATTAAGCGTCATATATATCGATGACGCTCAATTTTAACAACGGAATATTTAATGAAAATTTGGAAATCCATCTTATTCTCCACCCTACTATCTTGTGGTGTTGTAGCTGCACCTGTTGAGCTAGATAAGGTTGCCGTAATTGTAAACGATGGTGTGATACTACAAAGTGACATCAACACCGCGATGAAAACACTTCAAGCCAATGCTAGACAGAGCGGGCAAAGCTTACCTTCTGCAAGTGTACTGAAGGAACAGGTCGTTGAAAAGCTCATCATGGATACATTGCAAGAGCAAGAAGCAGAACGTATTGGTGTCCGCATTGACGACAACCGCCTAAACCAAGCCATTGCGGAAATTGCGCGTAACAACAACCAAACGATTGAGCAGCTAACGACTTCAATCCAGCAAGACGGCTTAAGCTACGCGGAGTTCCGAGAGCAAATTCGTAAAGAAATTGCTGCATCCGAAGCTCGCAACGCGCTAGTACGTCGCAGAATTAATATCCTTCCTGCAGAAGTAGATGGTCTTGCTGAGCAACTTGCACAAGAAACCAACGCGACGGTTCAATACAAAATTGGCCATATTCAGCTACGATTCTCCGATGACAAGCAAAAGTCAGAAGTTGAAGCGCAAGCAAAAGAACTGGTCAAAGAGTTGAACAAGGGTGCCGACTTTGCAGAAATGGCATACGCGTATTCTAAAGGCCCTAAAGCGTTGCAAGGTGGTGATTGGGGTTGGATGCGTAAAGAAGAAATGCCAACCATCTTTGCTGACCAAATCAAAATGCAAAATAAGGGCAGCATCATCGGTCCATTCCGCAGCGGCATTGGTTTCCACATCCTAAAAATTGAGGATGTAAAAGGTCTTGAGACTGTTGCAGTCACCGAAGTAAATGCTCGCCACATTCTTATTAAACCAACGGTTATTCTCAGTGACGATGGTGCGAAAAAACAGCTAAACGAGTTCATTCGTCGTATTAAAGCTGGTGAAGCAACGTTTGCTCAACTGGCAACACAATACAGCCAAGATCCTGGTTCAGCAGCACAAGATGGTGAGCTGGGCTACCAAACTCCGGATCTTTACGTGCCAGAGTTCAAACATCAAGTTGAGACATTACCAGTCGGCTCAATCAGTGAACCGTTCAAAACAGTACATGGCTGGCATATTGTTGAAGTGCTAGACCGCCGTCAAGTAGACCGCACTGACTCAGCGATGAAGAACAAAGCTTACCGTATTCTATTTAATCGCAAGTTTAATGAAGAAGTAGGCGCATGGATGCAAGAGCTTCGAGCGAGTGCATTCGTTGAAATCGTGGATGACAATGATGAAAACTAATTCGATTCGTAGAATCGTCGTCACCGCAGGTGAGCCTGCGGGGATTGGCCCTGATTTGGTGCTGGCCCTATCTAAGGAAGACTGGGCACACCAAATTGTCGTTTGTGCAGACAAAAATGTATTGGCAGAAAGAGCCAATCAGCTCGGCATAGACGTTCAACTATTTGATTACAATCCAGAAGAAGCACCTAAAGCACAACAAGCAGGTACATTGATCGTTGACCATATTGAAATCGCGGAGACTGCGGTGGCTGGTCAACTTAATGAAGCCAATGGCCACTACGTGTTAAAAACGTTAGAAAGAGCCGCTTTGGGCTGTATGAATGATGAATTTGATGCTATTGTCACCGGCCCTGTACATAAGGGGGTGATTAATCGCTCAGGCGTTGCGTTCAGCGGTCATACTGAATTCTTCGCCGAGAAGTCCAACACACCGTTGGTCGTGATGATGCTGGCAACTGAAGGTCTGAGAGTGGCACTTGTCACTACACATATTCCTTTAGCTTATGTTTCAAAAGCCGTCACGGAAGAGCGATTAGAGAAAATCATCGATATTCTTCATAAAGATCTTGTAGAAAAATTTGCCATCTCTCAACCAAACATCTATGTTTGCGGGTTAAATCCACATGCGGGAGAAGATGGCTGTTTGGGTCGCGAAGAGATCGAAACCATCACTCCGACATTGGAAAAGATTCAAAAAGAAAAAGGAATCAATCTGATCGGCCCTTTGCCGGCAGACACCATTTTCAATGAAAAGTATTTAAACGATGCTGATGCTGTTTTAGGTATGTACCACGATCAAGTGTTGCCTGTATTAAAATACAAAGGCTTTGGTCGTTCAGTAAACATTACGCTTGGTCTACCATTTATTAGAACGTCGGTGGATCACGGTACTGCATTAGAACTGGCAGGGACAGGTCAAGCGGATACAGGGAGCTTCCGAACAGCGCTCACGCATGCGATAGAATTGGTAGAGAAGAAACAATGAGAAATGATGTCCATTTAGGACACAAAGCGCGTAAACGTTTTGGTCAAAACTTCCTGAACGACCCATACATTATTGATGGCATCGTATCAGCAATTAACCCAAGACCAGGTCAGAACCTTGTTGAGATCGGCCCAGGTCTTGGTGCAATTACTGAACCTGTCGGCCGTGAAGTCGATAAGTTCACCGTAATCGAGTTAGACCGCGATCTAGCAGAGCGTCTACGCAACCATCCAGAATTGGCTGACAAGCTGACTATTCACGAAGGCGATGCGATGCGCTTTGACTTCACTCAATTAGTGAAGCCAAACAACAAGCTACGTATCTTCGGTAACTTGCCATACAACATCTCTACACCATTGATGTTCCACCTATTTGAATTTCATAAAGACATTCAAGACATGCACTTTATGCTTCAAAAAGAAGTGGTAAACCGTTTGGCAGCAGGCCCTGGTAGCAAGGCTTACGGCCGTCTAACGGTAATGGCTCAATACTACTGTAAAGTTGTACCGGTACTAGAAGTACCGCCGACGGCATTTGTTCCGCCACCGAAGGTAGATTCAGCTGTGGTTCGCTTGGTTCCTTACGAAGTCCTTCCTCACCCAGCAAAAGATTTGCGTTTGCTGGAGCGTGTATGTCGCGAAGGCTTCAACCAACGCCGTAAGACAGTACGTAACTGCTACAAATCACTGTTGAGCACAGAAGTCTTGGAAGAGTTGGGCGTAAACCCAAGTATGCGCCCAGAGAACCTGACGCTACAGCAGTTTGTCGCCATGGCAAACTGGCTTGCGGATAACCCGCAGCACCAATAACTCAAACGATGAGCCAAACCCTTTGCGGTTTGGCTTATTATTATTGAGATAGTCGTTTACGAGGAGTGCACATGGACGTCATTCAACCTTGCATCAAGATTCAAGTTCATACCAAATACATTGAAGAACAGTCCAACCCTGAACTACAACGCTACGTTTTTGCTTACGTCATTACGATAAAAAACCTCAGTCAACAAACCGTACAATTAATCAGCCGCCGCTGGTTGATTACCGATTCCAATGGCAAGCAAATGACCGTAGAAGGCGAAGGTGTTGTCGGTCAGCAACCTTTTATTCCTGGTAGCGACGAATACACCTACAGCAGTGGCACCGCACTTGAAACCCCCGTTGGTGTCATGCAAGGGCATTACATACTTCTGGACGAAAAAGGGCAGGAATTTATCACCGAAATTGATCCATTCCGCTTGGCTGTTCCCAATGTTTTAAATTAATCAGGAGAGTCAGTGGCTACCTATATTGTTGGTGATATTCAAGGCTGTTTCGATGAGTTGTTACAACTGTTAGAGCAGATCAACTTCTCAGCCAACCACGATCAACTGTGGTTAGCAGGCGACCTTGTCGCTCGCGGGCCTAAGTCTTTAGAAACACTACGCTTTGTTAAATCTCTCGGAGATAACGCAAAAGTCGTACTGGGTAATCATGACTTGCACCTAATGGCCGTCTCTCAAGGGCTAAAAAAAGTCAAAGATAAGGATAAAACCGCGCCTATCTTCTCAGCGCCAGACAAAGATGAACTGCTAACTTGGCTATCACAACAACCACTGTTGGCAGAACACGATGACTTTGTCATGTGTCATGCGGGCATCTCTCCGCAATGGGACTTGGTGACCGCTAGAAGCTGCGCTCGTGAAGTGGAAGCAATTATTCAAAGTGAGCAATTGCCTTGGCTGCTAGAAAATATGTACAGCAACCAACCTGACCTATGGGATGAATCCCTATCAGGGCTCGACCGTTACCGCTACACCATCAACGCCTTTACTCGTATGCGTTTTTGCTTTCCAGATGGCCGCTTGGATATGGATTGTAAACTGCCACCACAAGAAGTGTCAGAAGATGAACTTGTGCCTTGGTTTAAACTGCCACAACGAGTCCCTCTAGAAAAAGCAATTCTATTTGGGCACTGGGCAGCCCTTCAAGGTCATATCGATGAAAGCATTATTGGGCTTGATACAGGCTGCGTTTGGGGTGGCTCGCTCACCATGATCCGTTGGGAAGACAAGCAAGTCTTCACTCAACAAGCTCTCAGTTAACGGCTCTGATTGCCGGACTAGAAAACAAAAAGCACCGCATTGGCGGTGCTTTTCTAATTCTATCCGATTACTTTTCTAGGACAGTAAAACGCATGCTGTAAGCGTTTTTCTCATCCGCTTGGTACGCTTCAGAGTATGTTTCTTTGAACTCACTTCCCCAATCTGGGAACTGAGTATCTCCATCAATTTCGGCTTCAATATGAGTGACATACAGCTTGTTAGCCATTGGTAAACAAGCAGAATAAATCGCCCCGCCACCAATGATCATCACTTCGTCTACCTCGCCAACAACGTCAAGCGCATTCTCAATCGACGTAACAGTCGTTACCCCTTCGATTGTAAGCGATGCATCGCGGCTGATGACAATGTTCAAACGACCAGGTAATGGACGCCCAATCGATTCATAAGTTTTGCGTCCCATCACTACTGGTTTACCCATGGTGCAACGCTTAAACCATGCAAAATCGGCAGGAAGATGCCAAGGCATTTGGTTATCTTTACCGATAATACGATTGTCTGCCATCGCGGCAATCATGCTGATGATCATATTGGGTCCTTAAACTATTGGTCGACGGCGATAGAATAGCAGCCCCGGAACTGCCAAGCCAACCGCTAAGCCTGCAATAATAAACATCGCCTTAAGAAAGTTTTCCATGCACGTCGCAATAAGTTCAGGTGAGTAACCCAAGTGGTTTATCTCTACCATGGCAATCATCGCTTTATAAGCAAATACCCCAGGAACCATAGGGATCAAGGCTGCAACAGTGAATACTTTAGGGTGAGCAAGAAAACGATGCGACCAATGAACACCAATCATGCCAACCAGAGTAGCGGCAAAAAAAGTAGCCCACTCAATCGGTAAGCCAAAATGCATCATCAAATATCGACTGCCATGGCCAATAGCACCACCCACTGCACAATAGACTAAAGCTCTCTGTGGCACATTGAACACCATAGCAAAGCCGACAGCTGGAATCGCTGCAAAAAACATGTCATTTAAAAGACCTAAAGCCAGTTCAAACACACTCATTAGCTCATCCACCCCCAAATGCCAGTCACCTCCATTGCCGCCACAATACCAAGACAGGTTGCTAAAGTAAGCAAGCTCGCCATAGTGAATCGCGCGATCCCCATGTTGATGTGGCCTTTCAACATATCAGCAACCGAGTTAATGAGTGGAAAACCCGGAACCAGCATCAGTACTGATGACGCCATAGCGACCGTGGGCAGATTTCCGATATCAAAGATAACCGCTTGAGCAGAAACAAGAGTGGTAACAAAAGCCGTTGCAGCAAAGTTAAGTAATGGGTTGAAGTGACGATGACCTATCTCTTGACGTACAGTCATACCAACTGCTGAGGCTATAAACGTCATAGCGAACACCCCCCAATCCCCTCCGGCAAGGCGACTAAAGGCAGCGCACGATAGGCCAATCATAAATACCACCAACCATCTGTTATAACGTTCAGGGCTAATATGATTGAGCTTTTTTTGCGCCATATTGAAATCCAGCAGTCCACGCTCCATTAGGATACAGATACGCTGAATTTGGGTTATCACACGCATATTGATGCCGCGATCAGCACAGCTCCGCGCAGTGGTGATGCAGTGATCTTCCATAACAGTGGTCACAACAAGTGCATTAGCAGAGAGTGCTACAGCAACTTCAGATACTCCACATGCAAGACCGATACGACGCATGATGTCACTCACCAAAGTGCTTTCTGCACCATGGGCCAATAACATCTGTCCAGACTGAGCGACTAACCTAGATATCGCTCTCTGCTTTGATGACATAGAGACTTCCTAATTCCTTTTATAAAAGCGTGTAGACGCAAACAGTGCCGCCTACTAAATATGTGATTAAGCACAATTTGATATTGTGCCGCAAATCACATCGGCTAAACATGATTTAGATACAAAAAAAGCCGCAATACACATTGCGGCTTAATGAATTAGCTAGCGATTAGTCGCGGACGTAAACAACGTGACCGTCGTCTTCTTCGTCGTCCCAGTCATCCCAATCGTCGTCGTCATCTTCAGTGATCACGTCTTTACCAGCCATTGCGTCTTTATGGTAGTCATCCCACATGAAGTTAACTTTATCTTCTTCAGCCACTTCTTCCTCTTCACGAGGTAGGTTTTCCATAAAGTCTGCTAGCTTGTAGCAAAGCTCTTTTGTACCGTTACGGTTGATCGCCGAGATCTTGAAGTACTCGTCTTCCCAACCTAGCGCATCCAAGATCTCTTGGATCTTTTCATTCGCTTCTTCTTCCGGCATCAGATCCGTTTTGTTGAAAACGAGCCAACGAGGTTTGCCTGCTAGTTTTTCACTGTACTGCTCTAGCTCATCAATGATGGTTAGGGCATTTTGAATTGGATCTGACTGATCGATAGGCATGATATCAATCATGTGCAATAACACTCGGCAACGCTCTAGGTGCTTAAGGAAGCGAATACCTAGACCTGCACCGTCTGCTGCACCTTCGATAAGACCAGGAATATCAGCAACCACAAAGCTCTTCTCAGGAACCACACTCACAACACCCAAGCTTGGGATTAGCGTAGTAAATGGGTAATCTGCTACTTTTGGCTTTGCTGCGGATACTGCGCGGATAAAGGTTGATTTACCTGCGTTAGGCAGACCTAGCATACCAACGTCAGCCAATAGCAATAGCTCTAGACGGATTTCACGGATTTCACCTTTAGTACCCAACGTTCTCTGACGAGGAGCGCGGTTTACTGAAGATTTGAAACGCGTGTTACCAAGACCGTGCCAGCCGCCTTTAGCGACCATCACTTTCTTACCGTGTTCTGCTACTTCTGCAACGATTTCGTTAGTGTGGATATCAACTGCGCGAGTACCAACTGGCACGCGAAGCGTGATGTCTTTACCACGTTTACCAGTACAGTTACCGCCGCGACCGTTTTCACCGCGTTCTGCTTCGTAAAAGCGTTGGAAACGGTAATCGATCAGGGTATTTAGGTTTTCATCGGCTTGGATGTATACATCACCACCATCACCACCGTCGCCACCATCTGGGCCACCTTTAGTGATGAATTTTTCACGCCAGAAACTTACAACGCCGCTACCGCCGTCACCAGCCTGAACTTTTACTACCGCTTCATCTACGAACTTCATCTTTTACTCCGACTACTTCGTGCGTGGATTAAATCTGACTTGTCATCAAACAATTTTAGCAGATGACAGATCTAAGCTCCCAGATACCCAGCGCTCAGGGCTAAAACGAGAAACTTCGATATGTCGACTGCTACAAATAAAAAACCCCGCCGAATCGGCAGGGCTTTTGAATTCAGCTGTAAAGCTTTAATAATTAACCTAAAAGGTAAAATTACTCAGCTTCGATGCTTACAAACTTACGGTTCTTAGGACCTTTAACCTCGAACTTCACCTTACCTTCAGTAAGAGCGAATAGAGTGTGGTCTTTACCGATACCTACGTTGTTACCAGCGTGGAACTTAGTACCACGTTGACGAACGATGATGTTACCTGCAAGAACAGATTCACCACCGAAACGCTTAACACCTAGACGTTTGCTTTCTGAATCGCGGCCGTTACGAGTAGAACCACCAGCTTTTTTGTGTGCCATTGTTAAACTCTCCTAATAGATTAAGCGTTGATACCAGTGATCTTCACTTCAGTGAACCACTGACGGTGACCCTGTTGCTTACGAGAGTGCTTACGACGACGGAACTTAACGATTTTAACTTTATCGCCACGACCGTGTTGTACAACTTCAGCAACAACTTTGCCGCCCTCTACAAGAGGAGCACCAACTTTGATGTCTTCGCCGTTAGCAACAAGAAGAACTTTATCAAATTCTACAGTTGCACCAGTTTCAACGTCTAATTTCTCTAAACGAAGAGTTTGACCTTCGCTTACACGGTGTTGTTTACCACCAGATTGGAAAACAGCGTACATATTTTACTCCGCTTTTTCCGCACAGCCTTTTCATGAGGGTGTGCGCTAAACTAATCATCAATAGGGCGCAGATTCTACAGAAGAGATGCTCCTATGACAAGCCATATTTTGAAAAAATTGGCGAAAAGCTAATCGCCAAAGAAAAGTGCGGCAATCATGCCCTTTAGTAATGTATTAATCAACGTTTTTTAGTGTATTATTCGACAATTATATAAATCGAATAAGCCTTGCAGGGTCTAACTTCAGCCGGATATACGATGGATTTTAAAACTATCCAAGCGCTTACTGCCGATGACATGGCAAAAGTGAATGAAACAATTCAAGCCCAACTAAATTCTGATGTCTCTTTAATCAACCAACTCGGTTTCTATATCGTGAGTGGTGGGGGCAAACGCCTGAGACCACTTCTGGCAATATTGTCAGCACGTGCTCTTGGTTACCAAGGTAACGGTCATACTATGGCTGCGGCGTTTATCGAGTTCATCCATACAGCAACTTTGTTGCACGATGATGTAGTTGATGAATCTGACATGCGTCGTGGTAAAGCGACAGCGAACGCTGCATTTGGTAATGCGGCGAGCGTGTTAGTTGGGGACTTTATTTATACTCGCTCATTCCAAATGATGACTGAGCTAGGATCAATGAAGATCCTTAAGCTAATGAGTGATGCTGTTAATGTGATCGCAGAAGGTGAGGTTCAGCAGTTGATGAACTGTAATGATCCTGACACGACTGAAGAAAGCTACATGCAGGTCATCTACTCGAAAACAGCACGTCTGTTTGAATCAGCAACACAAATTGGTGCGATTCTTAATGATGCTCCAGAAGAAGTAGAAGTGGCGTTACAAAACTACGGCAAATACCTTGGCACCGCATTCCAACTCATCGATGACGTGATGGACTATACGTCAGACGGTGAGGATATGGGCAAGAATGTTGGTGACGATTTAGCTGAAGGCAAACCAACACTACCTCTATTGCATGCGATGCGTAACAGTACACCAGATAATGCGCAGATGATCCGTGAAGCAATTGAAAAAGCGAACGGTATGGACAGGTTAGAAGAAATTCTTGCCGTCATGCAAGCTGCAGGCTCTCTCGAATACACCACGCAAAGAGCGCTGGATGAAGCAGATAAAGCCATTGCTGAGCTCGCAATCCTGCCAGAGTCTGAATATAAGCAAGCACTCATCACACTAGCCCATATGGCTGTAAAACGTACTAACTAATAAAGTAGACCCAAATATAAAAAGGAAGAGCCCGCTCTTCCTTTTTATTATCTGTTGTTTTTAAACGTTGAACATCATTCTAGTAATACTGGTCACTACTACCGTGGAGTTGAGGGTTATCTTCTATTTCATCGAAGCTAACCGCTAATTGCTCTTCAGAGCCTTGCTTAGCCAACAGTACCGTTTCCGCTTCTTGGTCAACCACCAAAATGGTCCCTACTCCCTGCTGACACTCTACAACCATACCTTTACGGATTCGACTTGCTTCCATCATCTTCTCCTTCACAACGCTGCTTGGTTCTGACTCTGATACGTAA
>Ga0209379_10002067_pt1 | contig 12465 bp, 12 predicted proteins | sample tdDd001_FD_187124 | JGI IMG/M metagenome (GOLD analysis project Ga0209379, IMG submission 187124) | Marine sediment microbial communities from the Atlantic coast under amendment with organic carbon and nitrate - tdDd00.1 (SPAdes)... | ecosystem: Environmental > Aquatic > Marine > Coastal >...
CTTGTAGTTTTATATGACGGTTAATAAACCTAGCGTTGCTCACTTCACCATTTATATGAATTGTGTTGGATGGGCAGTGATGTAAACATGCAAAACACATGAAACACTTATTATCCAGTGAAATGTTTTTACCTTTCTTATCTACTTTAATATTATCTACAGGACACACTTTTGCACAGACACCACAGCCAGTACAAGAATCCTCAAGTCTCAGATAATTCTCAATCCCTTCACCATATACATGAACCTTTAGCCTTTTGTCATTAAAGGGTTTGTTTTCTCTCTTACTCATGTAATTAAAAGATGCCTTTCTAACAAATGATTCTCTAGGAGTCCATTTCTTAGAGGCTTGAATATCCTGTTTGATCATGTGTAAGTGTTTTTCAATTTCTTTTTTAGATTCTTTTTCGATTTCTTTATCCATATCAAATGTAGGAAGATAATTGTCCACCATTTTTATGCGGTTGATGTAGTCAAAACGATAACCTGCTTCGTTGCCTATGTCTGTTAAGTGTTTAGCTACAGCACCTGAGTAAATACCAAAGGTACTAATAGCAAATAGATAATCACAATTGAACTTGGCTTTTTTTAAGAAGTCTACCACATAAGAGGGTACACCCCAAGCATGCAGTGGAAAAACGATCCCAATTTTTTCTCCAGTAAAATCATATTTACCTTCCTTCACCAACTGGGGGATAGATAGTAGGTCTCCACCCAATGATTTAGCGATATATAAACTATTACCTGTAGCAGTAAAATATAATATTTTCATTTTTAACCTTCCTATTCTTTGTTTATAACTTACCGAAATTATCTCTTAATGAAAGAACCCTTTTCCTTGTTTTCTATACTTCTATATTAGTGCAAAATAAATGACACATACATTGCCGTATGTGCCAAGTTCATTGCATGTTATGCCAAGAGTTACTCTGTCTCCATCTGCTTTACTCTAAACTGTTTTACCGTTAGTCCAGTCCATTGTTTAAAGGCTCTCATAAATACAAACATGTCACTATATCCTAAGAGGTAGGCAACCTCTTCAGTTGAAAGCACTTTGCTCATAAGAAAATTCTTAGCCATTAACTCCCTCGTATGATTAACTTGTTTTGCAAATGTTGTATTTTCCTCAGATAATTTTCTCTGTAAAGTTCTTTTTGACAGCGCCATGTCTTTAGCGACAATATCAATATGTCCATTTCCTGCTGGAATTAACTCCATAAGCAGTGTCCTAACTTTTGCAGAGAAGCTGTCGTCAAGTTCAAGTTCATCTAGTCTTTTTTGGAGCTCTGGCTCGAGATACTTCCACATAACATTATTTTCAGTGATAAAGGGTTCATTTACATCACTGATATTAAAATGAATCCGACTTACATCAGACTTAACAGGTCTTATACCAAAGTAGTCAATAATCTTCTGCGGGCATTCGTCTTCCAGTTCAATTTTTGAAGGTATAATGTTTAAACCTGTACCTGTGCGGATCAAGTTTATGAAACTCATTTTTTCTGTTAGTGCAACTAACCTTGGAAGTTTAGTTTTTTCAACGTCGTCAAATGTTATAGTAATGATTAATGACGTGTCACTGACTTCAACATCCATACACAAAGGGCCAATCAACTTTTTATACGCGGCAACACGTTTAAAACACTCCATGCCATTTCTGGCACATAAACCCGCAAAAATTGGTGGGGAAAAGGTAAACACTTGAGAGATGTCACTATACCTAATCATGGAATCGTCATCCATACTTTCACCAATAGCATCCATAAATTCTATATATTTTTCTCTGCTTATATATATGCCGTCTTTTTCCATGTTTAGAGGTAAGCCAGCTATTTTATATACTCTTTCTGATGGGATGCCGTAAGACTCTAAATATATTTTATATTCTTTACCTATCCAGTATTCCCGTTTCATATAATCAACTCCATCTTCAGTGGCTAATGCAACAAGTTAGATCCTATTTGCAATCACTTGAAACAAAAAATGTTTGGACTTCACATACTAATTCTATAACTTTTTAACTATAAATCACATTGCATTATACGCCATTTTTCTGTCCAAACACGCCACAACAAAGAACGACCTAACACCGAGCTTGTTTTTTCTTCTTCACACCTCTGGCTTCCATCTTCTCAATATAAGGAACTATGCGTGGCACTTTACATGCTGTATTCCCCATATCTACATGCACTTTTCCTATTTTCTCACCATAGGTTTTAGCCTTCTCAGCCAGCTCTGGAATATAACCTCCCGCACTAATCACAAATCCATTCATTTCATAACGCACATAGTTTCTTTCCTCATGAATACACTCAACAATTTTATCTAAGATTTTGTCAATCTCTTCAATATCCAGCTCTTCATTGGATTTTGTGGCTATAAGGCTTATATACGTAGCATAACCTCCAGCTGCTATTATTTCATTTTCAGATGCCATCCATTCTCGCGCTAAAGTCAGACCATAGTCACTTTCGGCTGCTATCCATGCAACTGTATTGGTTGAAATTCCTTGAAAATCGGCTTTCTCCATCCACTTGTCTAAATCTTCTTTAGTCATGGCTTTTTCATCTGCAATTAGACCGGCTAAATACATTGCATCATAAATTCCTGTGTCATAAAGCTTCTTAGAAAGCTCATAATTTTTCTTAACCTTTTTTTGAACCTTCTTTAAGTCAGCCACTTTAACGCCATATACTGGACCTGTTACGCCATGGTTACGGTAAATCTTTTGAATTTGCTCACTTCCATGTTCTTTTAAAAAATGAATAATTTCATCAAATGTCATGATGTGCCTCCTTTAGTTTTTTAGATAGGTTTTGCATATATACCCTATTTGGTTAGTGATAAAAAAAGCCTGCTCGTTTTGAGCAGGCTGGGTGATGTTTTTTATAATGCTATTTACTACATATACTTTTTTACATCTTTTTTAGTATCTCATAAATTTGATCCACATCATCTTCAGAAATAGGTAATTCGGAGATCTCATTCTCCATAACTGCATCTACCTCTTTATGTATTTGCAGTCCTGTCTTTGTAATAGATACTTCAACAATTCTTTTGTCTTCTTTATTTTTAGAACGTGAGACAAGACCCATCTTTTCTAGACCTGCAATGGATCTAGATACATTCGGACTGTCATCCACCATATTTTCAATTATTTCATTAACGGTCATATACTCTCTAGGATAATACTCCAAGGCGTGTAATATCATCAGTTGAGTATTAGATATACCAAATGGTTTTAATAGTCTAGCATTTTTTGCTTCAATTTCATGTGCTATACATAAAACTAAGGCTAATACTTTACTCCTTTTAGGATAATCTGCATCTATAATTAATTGTTTGTTAGCCATGTACATCTCCTTTCACAATCTGATTATAACATACAGGTTTCCATATATTGAATCCTCTAAATGACAAAAGACTCAAGTATAAATTGAGTCTTTTAAAGTCGATTTACTTATTTCCGATTAGGATACAAACCGGCGTACAAATGTTTCCACCTGTATGTTTGCAAATTGCGCACCATGACCTAGTAAAAGGCATATAAGGTGATTTTCTTTTTAGACACTTTTGGGGTAGTCCCTTCGGTGGTTCTGTGTACTTATACTTCATAATATTTTCTCCTTAAATTAACTTAAACATTAACTACTCACTAAATGAAAAATCTCTTTCCATAGTTACTTTAATGTTGTACGACCCATACTCTTTGGAAACCATTTGAATAATTTCTTTTTTTAATACCTTAAGATCATTACATTCAAAATCAGCGACCACATCAAATGCTAAAATATTCATTTCATCATAAATAATGAATGCATGAATCTGTAAGACCATCGGATGGGATAATGCAATTTTTTTAATATTTTTCTCAACTGTCATAACATGTGGGTCTGTTGTGTTGACGGAGTAAAACCCTATATATAAAATAACTCCATATTCTTCAAGCATACGATGTCTAATTGGCTTTAGTATCACATATGCCTCCTGAATAGTCATAGTATCAGGCAATTCTACGTTTACATCTCCAATAAAGATATTGGGGCCATAATTGTGAAGCGCTAAATCATATGCTCCTATAATCCCATCTGTTGCCTTTAACTCATTAACAATTTTTCTCGCTAAGTCTATATCGTTTCTTTCACCTAGTAAAGATGAAATAATCCCGAGTAACATTTCAAAACCAGCTTTTAATAGAAACAAAGAAACTATGACACCTATATAACCATCTATATTTCTACCTGTTACAATGTTTACTAATGCTCCCATCAGAGTGACAAATGTAATGATTGCATCTCCTAATGCATCTTGTCCAGACGCAACTAGCGTAGGGGCATTTTCCCTTTCACCCACATTTTTTGTGTATCTTCCTAAAATGATTTTTGCCACAACAGCAACAACAAGAACAATTAATGAAATATAACCAAAATTCGTAGAGAGTGGGTTTCTAATACGAGAATATGACGAAGTTAAAAACTCCACTCCAGTTAGAATTACGATGATTGATATGATAGCACCTGAAAAGTATTCTACACGTCCAAATCCAAATGGGTGTTTTTTTGTTGCACCAAGGGAAGCTAATCGTATAGTTATTATAGAAACAATCGACGCTATACTATCGCTAAAGTTGTTTACCGCATCAGACATGATTGAAATAGAGTTTGCACTCAAACCTATAATAATCTTTAAGGTCCCCAACAATAAATTTGCAGCGACTCCAATTAAGCTGGTCTTGATTATGTTCCTAAACCTATTCATAGTTCCTCCCTAGTTGTAGTTTTACTTGCTTGACCCATTTCTAATTTTTTTCAAGGTTTTCTTTCTTGAAATTTTGAACATTAAGCGAATTATTGGTCGGGGTAGATGTAATAAGGCCTTTTTATTGGCAGCTTTAACCGCTGGTCGTCTGCTAATTTTTTTATACCACTTTCTTATATTTGGATAGGCACTTAGCGAAACCTTATTTAACTTTATAAAGGACAAGACTGCGTATATGGCCATATCTGCTATTGTGTAGGCACTCGAGCCCACATAAGTGTTTTTTGTGAGTTCCTTTTCTAAATTTGAAAGAAAATCTGAAACATCATTTAATACTTTAGCTTTTTCGCTTTCGCTAAAACCATTCCCGTATTTTCTGTAAAATGCGTCTAAGTCTTTATTAACATCTTTAATCACTTTTAAGTGTGCTGGTGTTGCAGGCCTTCCCATTTCTTTTACATAAAATAGTTCTTTGAGGACACCTATGTGCATATCTGCTGATAAATCGACCCACTTATGCACCTCATTTTTAGCTGCCTCATCAGTTGGTGTAAATGATGGTCCTGGTCCGAATTTTTCAAGATACTTCATTACATCTTTTGAATCTGCAACAGCCACCCCATCATAAACCATTGCTGGTATAAGCCCTTGTGGGTTAATTTCAAGGTATTCCTTTTCAAACTGTTCCCCTTTTATCAAGTTTATCTTGTGTTCTTCAAAACTTACGCCTTTCTCTTCAAGTAATATGCCCACTCTTAAACAATTTTGAGATATTACGTTTGTATAAATGTGGATTCCCTTTAAGTCTTTAACTCTTGGAACTGGATTTTCATATATTGGCATGTCTAACTCCTTCAACTCTTCAATCGATCATTATCGTCCGCGGATTATATTCGAATAAAAAAATATCTTCCGCGGATTACATATAAAATATCATGATCTTTTTTTATTGTCAATAACTTTCATAAACTTTTACCATTCCATATCATTCTCAACCTTGTTACACTTCATATAAATTCGAAGAAATAATGAGGTGAACTTATGAATGCATTAAAAGAACTATTCATCATTAAAGTACCACAGCTTGATCAGGAAACACCCCGCACTGAAATCATTCTTCCCCATTATGAGTTTTATACCTTACTAGTAGAAGACTACAATATGGCGCTTGATCTTGGCAGTAAACTTGTACAAGAAAAGAAGATTCACGCTGTTATTTTATGTGCTGGTTTTACTAATGAAGAAGTGGGGGATTTAACCCGTGAACTCGGACATGATGTTGGCGTTTTGATTGCTCGAGGAGATGGACGGACCAGTTCGATTGTGAATCAGGCAATTGAAAACGCTGGTTGGTAACTATAAACCTAGGTGTATCGGTGGTCGAAGCAGAAAATGCTAAGTTGTACTTCAACAATAAAAGTCCTAAAGGATTTTAACTTTAGGACTTTTTTACGTTCATTTTCTGTGACTTTTTTGTAGAACAACTGCAGTTTAGTAGAACAATCTATACTTAAACAGACTTGTTAATCTCCCGCTTCTAGTTTAGCTAAGGCATATGCATCTGCAGCCTTCTCATAGGCATTTGACCTGAACTCCATAATAAATTGTTCCTTTAACTTTGACTTCTCATTTGGACTTGCATTTCTAATTTCCTGTCCCAATTTAACTAACACCCCATCATAATCCCTAACATCTAAACTTTCACAGTATTCCTTTGGGCTTAATCCAGAATCTAAGAAATGTAGCCAGTGGTGTTCTTCATGATAGAGGAGAAATTTTATCAAGTCCACATCCGATCCACTACTCACGGCTTCTATTTTTTGTATTAGGTTGTCTAATGCTTCGATTTGAAAACTTCTCATAATTTGTGCTACTTTTGAAACATCCCCATCAATAATGTGAATACCTAACTCCTGCTTGTTAAATACATCCCGCTCATTAAATATACACATAAAAAATCTATGTTTAGCAATAAGGGTATCAAATTTGAGATATGGAGTCACCCTCTTATCCATGATTTTTAGTGCTAGATCTTTTATTCTCATATTACTGCTCCTGATGATATGTCTTAGGATAGTTTCTTTAAAATATCCGGTAATATTTTATAAATTAGAAAATGTCCTTGATTTTTATAATAGTGTTTAACTGCATTTGGTATATGGTCACACATATACGCACTTTGGTCACCGATTGAGTGGTCCTCATGTCCCCAGTAAATATGAACTTCTTTCTCTATAGATTCAAGAGGTATATTCCAGTTGGCAGTAAAAATTACATCGTCACTCATGGGATTCTGATCACTCCTCGTAACACTTTTTAATCCATCAGGATAAACCTCCGCCAGTGACTGAGCAAACTCATTCTGATCTAACATATCATAGTCTGTTCCTTTAAGCTTCTTCTTCCCTAAGTTTATAAATTTTACTGGATCTTTTAGAATCAACTTAGTAATTAAATGATTTTGCAATCTGATAATACCTGGAAAGATCTTTGCCATACGATATAAATATCTATTTGAGTTCATATGACCAATCGCCTCTTTAACATAAGGACCCACACAACTCACAAGATGTACAGACTTTAGTAGATGTGGTATTTCTAGCGCACACTTAACCATATAAGGTCCAGCTCCTGATACGCCAATGAGAGATACCTGTTTTACTTCTAAATGTGCCAACAAACTTTTTATGTCATAATGAATCTGGTCAACAGCACCATTTATGTTGTAATCAGAATCACCATATCCAGGCCTATCAATACATATTCTATAAAATGCATCGTTATTAAATCCGTTCATATTATGCCACATAAGTGAAGATAGAGGGGTTCCATGGATAAATAACACAGCTGGTTTTGAAGGATTACCCGATACAGTAAAGGCCATTTTCCGACCATCTGAAAGTATTATACTCTGTTTTTCCATCTCTAATCCTCCTTAAAAGTTGATACATTAATCAGACCTTAAATTTTAATCATAGGCCCCTTATATTGTTTGTAAGGTCTTTTACCCTTTGCACTGAAAATCCTTATAGCACAACTGGGACAGGCATTGATACATCTTAAACATATTGTACACTTGCCCTTTACTGTAAGTTCATCACTTTGAAACTCTAAGTTCTGAGTTGGGCAAAGTTTGATGCACTTTCCACATTTTATACATAAAGAATGGTTTATTTTAACATCGTACTTACCCATGGCTTTTTTGTTTGGTTTATTCTCCAGCTTTCCCAGAAATCTATGAAAGTTCCCTGTCTTCTCAAACGAAAATGATTTATAGTTGATGTCCCTTACAATTTGCTCTTTTTTTTTCTCTGCTTCACCTAGTAATTTGTTTTGCTTTTTATCTGATGCAATATTAAAACCTGGAATAGGGGTATTGAAATTACACGACATAAATACATGATACCCGCCGAGTTGGTTCATTTTTAGTTGATTATATTGTTCGTTTCCAGCTAAAACGCCATCTGCAGCATAAAGTGCTGGAACCACTATGCTAATAACGCCAAGGTCTTCAAGTGGCCCCCACTTAACAAGTTCATTCAAGTAGTTAGACAATATTTCAGGCATATCGTTTCCGTATGCAGGATATAAAAGCATAAATAAATCTGCTTTTTTCATTTCTTTATGAGCGGACTCAACAGAAAGACCCTCAATTGAAATCACTTCAACTTCATGTTTATGGCTCAACTTTTCTTGAACTTGCTCTGATACCCATTTCGTGTTTCCAGTTCCACTAAAATATAAGCCAAAAATTCTCATTTATGTTTTCTCCCATTGTCTAATGAAAACATCTTCACTTTTCGTCTGTTATAAAAGCACTCGTTCTTGTTTTAATTAAGTCTTTGTGTCCAAGCTTCAAATGTCCACCACTTTCTAGGGACAAAAGCTCACTCTTATTGATGTTTCCATGCGCATTTTCTGCCATCGCATATGGAATTACAAGGTCATCTTTCGCATGTATTATTAGAGTTTGGCACTGAACTTTTGAGAAATCATAGGTTTCTTCCCACTTGTTCTGGTCTGCCCACTCATTCACATCAATAACAAGACCATCACTTCTTAAGTCAATTGGATTCATTGATTTAAAAAGTCCATCTAAGTTTGATTTTTCTTTTTTGCTCATCTGTATATACAAACGCTTTGTTACACCAATTTGCTTTAAGACCTGTTTTCGAAAATATTTAACAACCATGTAATACAAAAATGGGTGAGAGTAAATCTTTAAATCTCTTTTAGGGAGATAAGCACTCACTGCACAAGATAAAATAAGTTTATGACATTTTTCTGGATGTCTTATTGCAAACTGAATGGCCGAAGGTCCACCACCAGAGGTACCGATAATTGAGGTTTCGGTAATGCCTAGTTTGTCTAAAAGTTCAGCATAAACATCAGCCTGCAATCTTGCGTCTGCCCCTTGAGGCAAGTCTGATCTTAGGTGACCAAATCTAGAAACCGTAATAACTTTAAAACCATTGTTTAAGTGGAAGTTCGCAGTTAGCAATCCTTGGTCATAGCCACCTGCCCCACCATGGCTTATTAAAACAGGTGCACCTTCACCTATGATACTGTATTCAAAGGTCCCACTTGAAAGCTCCATGACTAAGCTGTTTGACACCAACTCACTCTTTAAGTGTTTCATTTCACTTTTATACTGAGTAAAAAGTAAAACGACTGCCAAAGTAATAAATAACAAGAACCAAATCATAAAACCTCCTGATTCTGCACATAACATGCTCACTCAACATTTAATCCTTTAATTAGGTAAAATGGCTGATCGAACTCTGTTCCTACTAAATAACCCATAATGTCATTAAAGACTTGGAGTTCATCTGTTATTACTTGCGTCAGCTCACTGGATTTTTCAGATAACAAGTAGTCTGCAATGTCTTTGTTCATACCTTTAGTAGTAATAATGATGTGTTTTAGGCTTCCATTTAGGTTTTTTATTTTGAACACACCAGAGGCTTGTCCTTCAATTAAGATGGCTTCTATTATTTTCATATAGGCCTGCTCTAAAGAGTTGGCAACCATTTCTATAAATGATTTATTCTTAGGGCTAAAAATTGACTGGGCGTCCTTTTCCCCCTGATCGCTAAACTCATACTGTCTTTTAGAAGAAACATGGTAAATTGCTACCAGTTTGTCTTTTGCACACATGGTTTTGTGGTTTTCAATATCTCTTAATGAATGGATAAACTTTTCACTTAAAAAAAGAAATATACTATCCATTAAGGCTTTTTTAGATTTGTAGTAATGAAAGAAGTTCCCCTTAGGCATATCCATCTTCAACAGGAGTTTATTCAAACTAAATGACGCGTATCCCTCTTCTGTTATGAGTCCAATAGCAGCTTTTACTATTTCTGTTTTCTTTTGATTACTCAGTTTTTCATTTTTTGTTCTAGCCATAATATTTACCTCATTTTATAATTAGACCAGTGGTCTATTTAACTATATCACATTTTTCTCCCTTATCAAAATCACATAGAAGCATAACGCAGAACGTAAAAAACGCTAATACACAAAATCATATATTGATCTTTGTTCATTAGCGCCTTTCGACTTATTTGTGTTATGCATTATTGGTAGATTTATAGCTGTATTGTTAGGTTCATGCTGTACTGATAGGTTATTAAATGATAGATGGCTTGTTTGCCTTTTCATAGTGATGAATCGTATAAATCAGAATCAACTCTCATCATCAATACGCATTCTTACATTTCATCCATTAGGATTAATACATCTAATTTGGTATCCTCAAAAAAACTTCCTGGTTGTCATCAATAATTGCCCGAATAAGCGCAACACCCTTCTCTTTTATAATTTCTATTTCGCCCCTTAGTCTACCGCTTAGAGGTATACGCCAAACTTCATATACGTCTCCTGACTTTAAGCTAAGGGCAATCAATTCTCTTTTAGATTGGTCTGGGACAATTAACAATACTTGACTGGTTTTCTCATTTTCAAACACAGTATACATATGCATTTCTCTTGATCCAATATCATGTGTTGAAAATCCAGATAGGCTGGCTTCTTTCTTTAATTTATTAGCTTCCTTGTCCCAACTGTAAAAGCCTACTATGCCTCCAATATGTGGCGTTTGAACTTCTACAAGCAAGTTTTGACTTCCTTTATTTTGTTCAGGATCACTAAAAGGAGCAATTTCAAGGGCATGTCTCCATCTATAACCAGTACCAATTGGATCACTTTCAGCCAGTACATTTCCAAGTTCATCATATAAAGCGAGTTTTGCTCCACTGGTTTTATTACTGAGCGTTAAAACAATTTCTCTTTGCCCATCGCCATCCCAGTCACTCCAAATTGGGAGAATACTTTCAATGACCCAATCTGTTGGGACAAAAAATTTACCTACAACTTGGGGGTCTTCAGACAGCTGGACAAACGTTACAGCTGTTGCTTCTATGCTGTCCCCTAAAATTCCATGTTGGTATTTTTCTGAAGGATCAGAGAGGAGAAGCAAGCGGTTGTTTTTATCTTGAAGAATCTGAGCGTCTGGTAATGCATTCAACTTCAATACGATGGATTTATTATTTCTATTAATAATTAAATCTCCATCAGCATTAATCTCAATTTTTTGATCAACATTTATATCCACATTACTCTCATTAATGTCTTGGTTCGAGTCTTGGTTCATGTCTTGGTTCATGTCTTGGTTCATGTCTTGGTTCATGTCTTGGTTCATGTCTTGGTTCATGTCTTGATTCAACTCTTGATTCGAGTTATGACCCCTTTCTTCATCCATATTTTCATATGTGGATTTTGCCTCTAAATCTGCATTTGCATGCTGGGTAATCATACAACCTGAGGTTAAAGCTAATATCATAATCAAGGAAACAATCATTATATTTTTTCTCATGGGTACTCCCTCGCTTCACTTTTACTTATTTTAACTGTAGAAAAATTTAAATAAATTGAGTTACTTATTTTATTTCTTATGGACAATTTTTATTTCTCACTTACTTCTTTATTACTCTGTACCCTAATTTGAACACTTTTAATGAAAATCAATGCATCTCATTAGGCTTATGTTGATTGTGGATGGTTTTAGTGTGGTATAATTAATTGAGAATAGTTATCACAAGGAGGTTGTATGTTCAAATTCAAAAATACTTATCAGTCCCTTCCAACAACTTTTTATGATTATGTAAAACCATATAAATTTAATGATCCTCAGATTTTATTACTCAACGAAAGTCTAGCTGAAGACTTAAACCTAGACATAAATAAATTAAAGTCACAAGGACACCTTTATCTTTCAAGTAATCAAATTGTTAACCAACCAATAGCACAAGCCTACGCCGGTCACCAGTTTGGTCACTTCACCATGTTGGGTGATGGCCGCGCCCTTTTACTTGGTGAACTTGAAACATCTAAGGGTCTGATTGATTTACAACTTAAAGGTTCGGGACCAACAAAATATTCCCGTAGAGGGGACGGCAAAGCTACCCTTGTTTCCATGTTACGTGAATACATTATTTCAGAAGCCATGCACCATTTGCACATTCCAACTACTCGTAGTTTAGCGGTTTTAACTACCGGTGAAAATGTAAGAAGAGAAGAAACACACGATGGTGCCATATTGGTTAGGTCTTCCAAAGCCCATATAAGGGTTGGAACCTTTCAGTATGCAGCGGTCAAAAAAGAGGTCAAAGAACTGGCAGATTATACAATTAAAAGACTTTATCCCTA
>Ga0209379_10002069_pt1 | contig 12462 bp, 9 predicted proteins | sample tdDd001_FD_187124 | JGI IMG/M metagenome (GOLD analysis project Ga0209379, IMG submission 187124) | Marine sediment microbial communities from the Atlantic coast under amendment with organic carbon and nitrate - tdDd00.1 (SPAdes)... | ecosystem: Environmental > Aquatic > Marine > Coastal >...
ATTTATGTCGGTAAGGGTGCCAAAGACGTTAAGTTTGAAAGTGTGTCGGCAGAAAAGCCCGCACGTTTCTATGTAAACAGTGCACCAGCCCACATGACGTATCCAACGCGCAAGATCACGCGTGAAGATGCGTCCCCCGAAACGCTAGGTAGCCAGGAAAACTGCAACGTACGTACCATCAATAAGTACCTTCATCCTGCAGTACTACCAACTTGCCAGCTGCTTATGGGGTTGACTGAGTTAGCGCCAGGCAGCCTGTGGAACACCATGCCTTGCCATACCCATGAGCGTCGTATGGAAGTGTACCTGTACTTCAACATGAAAGATGACAACATCGTTTTCCATTACATGGGTGAGCCGCAGGAAACACGCCATATCGTAATGCGTAACGAGCAAGCAGTGATTAGCCCTAGCTGGTCGATTCACTCTGGCGTGGGTACGGCAGCCTACACCTTCATCTGGAGCATGGTGGGGGAAAACCAGACCTTCCATGACATGGACCATGTCGCGATGAGCGATCTGAAATAACCTTCTATCTCAATTTGCGGTATGGCAAAAGGCTCGAAAACAGATTCGTCCACTGCCTGCCATACCGCAGCCTTTTTAACTAGGAATTCCAAATGAATATGTTTGATTTATCAGGCAAAGTTGCCATCGTTACAGGTTGTGATACAGGACTTGGCCAAGGCATGGCGGTTGGTCTGGCAGAGGCTGGTGCTGACATTCTGGGTATCGGTTATGTCCCTGCTGAAGAAACGCGCGAGAAAGTCGAAGCGCTGGGCCGGAAGTTCCACTACATCACTGCCAACCTTATCGATGACTCGAACAAAAAAGCACTGACTGCACTGGTTGACCAGGCGGTGACTGAGATGGGGCGTGTTGACATTCTGGTAAACAATGCCGGTATTATCCGTCGTGAAGACCTGCTGGATTTCTCCGATGATAACTGGGACGACGTTATCGCCATTAATCAAAAAGCGGTTGTCTTCCTGTCTCAAGCTGTTGCTAAACACTTTATTGCGCAAGGCAATGGCGGCAAGATCATTAATATTGCTTCTATGCTGTCTTTCCAAGGCGGTATCCGTGTTATTTCCTACACTGCATCCAAGTCTGCGGTCATGGGTATTACCCGTGCACTGGCCACCGAACTGTCCCCACACAATATTACTGTGAACGCTATCGCCCCAGGTTATATGGCAACCAATAACACACAGGCGCTGCGTGAAGACCAAGAGCGCAACAAGGCCATTCTGGAGCGGATTCCTGCTGGTCGCTGGGGGCTGCCAGCAGATATGGCCGGTCCTGTTATCTTCCTGGCTTCTCCGGCTTCAGATTACGTAACGGGTTACACCCTTGCTGTTGATGGTGGCTGGTTGGCTCGCTAATAGGTGATGACATGACATTGACGAAAGAACATATACTAAAGCAGCTAAAACGTGTCTATCGCTACCAAGCCGCGAATCAGACTCGCTCTGTGATTCGCCGCAGTGGCGCGACTCGTTTTATCAAGGATACGGACTGGGAACGCGGCGTATTCTGGTCTTGTGCCTCTGCTGCATGGATGGCAACTGACGATAATGAATACCTTGACGGGGTGATGAATTACGCGCTGCATACTGGTTTTCGGACCGGTGCATTTCCGCGTTTTGCTGATGACCATGTCTGTACCCAGGCGTATCTGGATGTCTACCCAACCATAAACATCCCTGAAGCGTTGGAGCCGACCGTTAAGGCGTTCGATGTTATGCTTGATGAGCCGAAACCTGGCCATCGCGACTGGTGGTGGGTGGACTCACTGTTTATGGCACCACCTGCCTTTGCGGCTTTGTCAAAAGTGACCGGCGAGCGCAAGTACCTCGATTACATGAATACGGCATTCTGGGACGCGATTGATCATCTCTACGATCCTGAAACGGGCCTGTTTTACCGCGACTACCGTTATATGCCAACTGAGCTTGGCCAGAAGTACCGTGATGAGTTCGGTGACGGTGGGGCAGAGTTTCGCGAAGCTAACGGCGAGAAGGTGTTCTGGTCGCGCGGTATCGGCTGGATGCTGGCTTCGGTACCGCGTCTGATGGCACGTATGCCCGAGGATTATACCGAGCGCAGCCGTTATCTTGAATTGTTCAATAACCTTGCTGCCGAAGTGATCAAATATCAGCAAGATGACGGCTTTTGGCGTACTAGCCTGCTCGATCCGGAAAGCTTCCCGGCTCCGGAGAGCAGTGCAACCTCGCTATTCTGCTATGGCCTGGCATGGGGAATAAATAACGGTCAGCTTGATCGTGACATCTATCTGCCAGTTGTCGAGAAAGCCTGGCAGGCATTACAAGGCTGTATTCACGATAACGGCATGATGGGGTGGGTACAGCTTCCCGCCTTTAATCCTCGCGACGTAAAGTTTGAGCACAATATAGACTATGGTGCCGGAGCTTTTATGTTGGCAGCAATTGAAGTTGCTAACTTGGTCGAATAATAAATGGGCATAGTGAACTCTGTATTAAACTGAGTGCTTTATACCTAATGAACTCTGACTTTATTGTTATTAGCCTCTCTTTTAGTTTTCGGCTCAAGATAAAGAGAGGCTTTTTTATTATGTGAAAATGTCTTAATTTATGTCTGAAAAATCAGTATATTTGCTCGCGCAATCACTTGGTTTTCTGAGCTTCACTATCGGTTTGTTTGCGTTTTACCAGAAACAAGATATTAAGCTGAAATTGTGGATGGCAGTATTATGCCTTGTGAATGCGATGCACTTTTTATTATTGAACTCTTCCTCGTCAGCATTTTGCGCGATCGTTTCTATGGTGAGAAACTTAATTACTATAAAGGTTCGATCGCGGTGGGTGATGATGACCTTCATGCTGTTTAGCATTGCTGGTGCTTTTTCAATCCAGCGATTGAGTGAAGCACTTGGCGTCATGGGTATATGTGTCGGTACTTACTCGCTTTTTATGCTTGACGGTATAAGGCTTCGCTTGGGGTTGCTGACAGGTTCACTCTTGTGGTTGGGCAATAATATTGCCCTGGGTTCGGTTGGTGGAACCCTGCTTGAAGCCTGTAGTGCGAGTATGAATGCCGTTACCTTATACCGACTTTATAGCGATAGGAAATCTCTCGTAACAGGTACGGATTTAGTGAAGTAGTCTCTTCTTATCTCAAGGTTTGGTCGAATTTATAATAAGTGGTGACCACTTGATTGACCAGATTTATTACTGCGTGATTATATATTGGGGTGAAAATGTTTCGTTTAGAACAATATAGTTTCGGCAAACGATTAGGTGCAGGTTTTGCAATTATTATTGTGATGCTTCTGCTCGTTTATGGGGAAGGCCTGAGAAGCCGCCGAGTCACGGAGGATGGCATTAATCAGCTGAATGTTGCCAATATAGGTGTTCGTGAAGTTTTTGGTTTGCAGGTGCTTGAAAATAGTTATCTAAATACCCGGAATCCAATTTTTGCTCAGCGATTTAAAAAATGGCATAAAGTTAATCTCGATAAATTTTTGGCCAGTAAACACCTTTTTAATTCGAGCCATGATCGCCCGTTGGCAGAGAGGTTTGAAGTCGCCAGTATAAGGTACGGTCAAGAGTTCGGTAAATTCCACCAGCAAGTTACAACAATCCAGGCACTGATCAGACAGATGGCCGAGACAGAGCAGAGGTGGTCAGGTCAATATCTGGCTGATTCGGCCCAGTTGCTACTTGTTCGCCTTGAGCAGGGGCGTACTCAGACTGAGCTGTCCCTGGAACTGTCCCAGCTTGAACCATGGGAAGCAAGCTTAGGTCTGTGGTCAAACTATGTGGAGCCTTCAGAGATTGCGGCTTATCGTAGTAAACTCAATCAAGTTAGTAGCTTGGTGAAAGCTTCCGTCGAAACGCGAGATCTTATGCTGCAGGCTGCGATGGATGTCCGTGATAGTGCTAAGACGCTGGTGGCTAATGTTGAGCTGAAAATGGCACAGGATAAACAGTTGAGTACTTGGGTCGGCTTTGTCGTATGTTTGTCGGCGGTAATAGCCAGCCTTGTTATTGGCCTGGTGCTCACTCGCTCGGTGATAAAGCCGATCAAATCCACCATTTGTATTGTCGAGAAACTGGCGGGGGGAGAGCTATATCATCAGCTTTCTTCTGATGCACGTGATGAGCTGGCAAGTTTGTCGCAGGCTATAAACCATATGACGAATTCGCTTCGCCATATGGTTGGAGATATTGGCCAGAACCTCGAGTTGCTCAATACGGTAACTGCGGAAATGGACACTATTGCCGAGGGAAATAGTAGCGGTGCGCAACAGCAGTTGGCTGAGTCCGAACAGATGGCAGCAGCCATGACCCAACTGACAGCCACAATGGCTGAAATCAGCAATAGCGTGGTCGAGGTTGCCGACAGTGCTAATCAAAGTCAGCAGTTAATCGAACACTGTAATCAGGTAACGGATGTTGCTATTTCAGATATTCGCCAGCTGGATAGTAATATGTTCGATGCTGCCGAGGTTGTCGGGCATCTGGCGCAGGGAACGGAGAACATTAGCTCGGTTCTTGAGGTGATCAGCAGTATTTCAGATCAGACTAATCTGCTGGCATTGAACGCGGCAATCGAGGCTGCACGGGCTGGCGAGCAAGGGCGTGGGTTTGCTGTGGTAGCCGACGAGGTGAGGCTTCTGGCTCAGCGTACTCAGTCATCGACACGGGAAATTCACTCTATTATTGAGGCATTGCGCCATGATGCAGGTAAGGCTGTCTGTGCCATGAACCAGAGTCAGCAGTCGGTGTTGTCATCCCGTCAGCAGGTTGACGATATTGGTTCCAACCTGACGGCAGTATCAGATCTGGTCAACAATGTTGCTGAACAGGCTGGTAACCTGTCTACCGCCTCGGTGGAGCAAAATGTGACGGCCGAGTCGTTCTCCGAAAGTATGCAGGTAATCGTCGATATTACCCGACGGTCATCTGATACTGCCGAGCAACTAGCCAAAACCACCAGTCAGCTTTTTAAATGCAAGGACGAGGTTAATTTCCACATGGCCAAATTTAACTTGTCTTAGCTATACGCTGAACTCGTGTGAATATGAATGTATATTCTCGGCTAGATACACAGGCTGCTTCAGCAGCTTGTGTATCTAGTTCTTGAGGTATACGTTTAATCGTGATTATTGTCTTTTTTCTTATGCTTCTTGAGAAGACTTTGTATCAATCGATAAACCTTTTTTGGTATCTTCTTATCACTCATGAAAAATCCTTTTCTAAGAGCGTTTCAATTATCGAACTCATCCATTGTCGATAGCTATCATGCTTCTGGCTTTGTTTTTTCTTGTCTATTAGCTAATAACGTTTCAATATTTTCCGTAAGTAGATCGATTTTGTCATCAATATGGTCTAGTCGCTTATTGTCTAAACCAACAAAATTTTGTAGCAAATGGTGCACTCGCTCTTCGATCTCAACTGAGGCGTGAGTGTGTTCAGTATGTACACGTTCTTTCACTTCTGATTCAACAGAACGACCACGTTCAACCAGTTCATCAAATAAGACTTTGCTTTTGTCTGATAACTGGTTTACTTCTCCAGCGCTTTTTGTATAGGCACCTAGCCCCGCTAACCAGATGTTATGTAGTTTTTCTTCTTTTACTATATTTTTCGCTACTGATTTTAAAGTGCTCATATCGTATTCCCTCTTTGTAATACAAAATTGACTATCAATAAGTATTAGCTTTTAGCGTATTTAGAGGATATGAATTTCATTTAGAGTATTCTCACTAAAATAGTGAATTAACGTGCCATATGGTGAAATAAAATAAAGGAGAGCCGCCTTATTCCGACTCATTGCCTGTCGATTAGACTTAACAAATTTCACCAGAAAAACGTTTAGAGCACGTAACATATGATTGGGTAAAGTTATTGTAAGTGCAGTATGAAAACGCTGCAAATCTAGTGAAATTTGAATAATAATGCTGTTGCTGTTAACATTCCCTCTGGTTTTTTATTTAGTGGTCTAATTATCTTGGTTTCTGTGAGCCATTTCGCTTGTACTGTTTCATAAAAAAAAGCATTAAGGACTGAACGTTTGAGTATCATTTATGGATAGCATTTTAAAAAAATACAGCATTGAAACAACCGACTATCAGGTTGGTCAGGACAACATTCAAAAGTGGGGTTTTGATATTCATAACCCTGTATTCGGCATTAGCGCAGGCCTTATTTTTTTATTCCTTTCGGCATTGCTAATTGTCGAACCCAGCACCGCTAAAGAGGCACTAAATAGTTTAAAGAACGGTATCATTGAAGATTTTGACGTCTTCTTCATGTGGGCAACTAACTTTTTCCTTGTTTTCACTCTCGCCTTGATGCTGTCACCCTTTGGTAAAATCCGCATTGGTGGCAAAGAGGCTAAACCAGAGCACTCTACCGTTTCATGGATGGCAATGTTGTTTGCTGCCGGTATGGGGATCGGCCTTTTGTTCTGGGGAGTGGCAGAACCTACGGCTTACTTTACCGATTGGTGGGGCACGCCGTTTAACGTAGAACCGTACACTGCAGAAGCAAAATCACTCGCGATGGGAGCGACAATCTTCCACTGGGGAATCCATGGGTGGTCTATCTATGCAATTGTCGCGCTCGCGTTGGCTTTTTTTGCTTTTAATAAGGGGTTACCGCTCTCCATTCGTTCAGTGTTCTACCCGATTTTTGGTGATCGTGCTTGGGGTTGGCTTGGTCATGTAATTGATATTATGGCTGTACTGGCTACCTTGTTTGGTTTGGCAACCTCTCTTGGTTTGGGGGCGCAGCAGGCGACTAGCGGTATTAATCATGTGTTTGGTACTGATGGCGGTATTGGCATGCAGCTTGTTGTTATCGCATTTGTGACTTTGATAGCCATAGCTTCGGTGGTGCGAGGAATCAATGGCGGTGTGAAGCTACTGAGTAACATCAATATGCTATTTGCCTTCGCCTTGCTGCTGTTCGTGACTTACGTCAGCTTTGATATTGCAAAGCTTTCACTGCCTGCAACATTCATGGCTTATGCGGAAAATATCATTGGCCTGAGCAACCCTCATGGCCGTGAAGATACGACATGGATGCACGGTTGGACGGTATTCTACTGGGCATGGTGGATTTCATGGTCTCCATTTGTTGGTATGTTTATTGCGCGTGTATCTAAAGGTCGTACCGTGCGCGAGTTCTTGTTCGCTGTTGTGTTTATTCCGACTCTGATGACCATTGTTTGGATGTCTATATTCGGTGGGATTGCGCTCGATCAGGTGGTCAACAAGGTTGGTGAGCTAGGAGCAAAAGGCTTAACGGATATTTCGCTTACTTTGTTTCATGTTTATGATGCCCTGCCATTTGGCTCAGCCATTTCCATTATTTCGATTGTGTTGATACTGATCTTCTTTATCACCTCGTCAGATTCAGGCTCACTGGTTATCGACAGTATCACTGCTGGTGGTAAGGTCGAGGCTCCGGTTCCGCAGCGGATTTTCTGGGCAACAGTCGAGGGGGCAATCGCAGCAGTCATGCTTTGGGTTGGTGGCAAAGAAGCGCTTCAGGCCTTGCAGTCTGGCGTTGTAGCGACGGCCCTGCCGTTTTCCTTTGTCCTGTTGTTGATGTGCGTTAGCCTGATCAAGGGATTAAATACAGAACGCTCTTTATACCGATAATAGTTGAGACTGAGAAAAACGCTCTTTATACCGATAATAGTTGAGACTGAGAAAAGGAGCCGATCTTACGATTGGCTCCTTTATTTTTTTCTATATAAACCAGATCACGACTTAATCAAGTTAAATGCTTGCGGTATGGCATCTACCGTTGTGACCGTGACTTGTGTATTACCGCTTTCAACCTTGGTAGTCACCTGCGAATTATTACCTTCCAACTTCCATTCGCCTTTAACCGTAAATCGGCTGCTTACGGGCTGGGACAGCTGATAGCGCCAAGATCTGCTGTAGATACTGACTTCTATTTGCTCGCCGTTGGTGTCGACTTGCTCTGGATCTTGCCCATCATAAAGAGCCAAATCTGGATTGACGACGCTGAGCGAGAGCTGATCGGCGGGTGTATTGGCCTTGACCATGATCTGCGAGCTGGTCTCGGATGCGAGTACCCAGTTAGACGCAGAAAGTGTGGCTGGCTCAAAGAAGGCGTAGGCTTCGACACCACTTTCACTGCGAACTGCATGCACCTTGTTGTCCTGCTGGAGCACGGTATAGGCAGGTTTAATGGCATCCTGTGCTTCTATTTTGATGGCATATTCATAGCGGCCGTCGGCAGGGGCTTTGCCGTGATCAATCACCGCTGTGGCAAACTGGCCAGATGTTGGATTGCCATCATCCTCGTCGTTGGACTCTTGGGTTTGGTAGCTAAATCGAACCAGTTCATTGGCGGTATCTGCCACAAAGTAACGGTTGCCGGCGGGATCGAGAAGTGCCGTTTCGCCCGGAAGAGCCATTTCGGTACCCAAGGTATTGACGCTATAGCCGTTAATTTCTACAGGCTCAAGGTTAGGTATGCTGTATTGGAACAAGGTGGTTTCGGTGTCATGCAGGCCATCGGCATTTTGGATCCCCGAACCGAGAGCAATGACGTTATTGCCAAACATGAAATACGATTTATTGGCACGCAGGCTTTGTTGGTTATATTTTTTGTGACCGTGTAACTTCATGGCAAACATCGCACTGTCGCTCTCTAAGGTATTGGCACCCGAATAGCTTTCAGTAGACAACAGCATTTCTTCGATGCCCGCACCTGGCAGTTGATTGACAGTCCCACCCATCATGGCTGAATGCTCGTTTTGACAGGTTAGAAGGGGTTATTTCGAACTGACCATACTGCAAATAGCGGCCATAGAGGTTGTTGGCCTGATAGGTTTCATTTCCGACCAGATAACGGCTAAAGCCCCGGGCGGTAGCCAACCAGGAATGACTTGGTTCAGCCGGACTCTGTCCTCTGGCTACCGCCATAGATGCATAGTTCATGGCCCATACACCGCTCGGCTCGGCTTCGGCAGCAATGCCTTTATATGATGGAAGGTGACGTAGATTGGCATAGGCGGCAGCCAGCTCGGTATCGACCGGCTCGGTGTTATCCGGCGAGCCAGCGAGTGCCAGCCACTGAAATGGTGTCGGTGAGATTTTCTGTTTTCCGTCGGGATGGCGACCACTTAACACAATAGGAGTGCGGGTTTCCTTGGTGTAGATACGCATCTTGAGCAAGACGTCTTTAATTCGCTCATGGGCTGCCTGTGAAATTTGGTACGGGCTGTTACTTAAACCGAATATGGCACCGGAAAGTCCGTTAAAGGCATCTTTGCCGTAGGCTGGATAATGTTGCGAATGGTGGAAGACACTGCCATCTGGTTTAAAGCCGCCGCCTAATCCATCTGATGCCAGCAGGGTTTTGCTGAGCCAGGATTGAAGTTGACGTAGCATAGCGGCACGTTCGGTTTGATCCGGTAATAGCAGGAAGCTCTTGATCATCCACTGCAGCTGGGTATTTAGAATATCGACATTTGATGAGTTGATCTGAGCGTCGGCTTCATAGATACGGCCAGTGGCATTAAACCACATCATAGACTGTTGTACCGGCTCAAGCAGTTGACTGTCCGCAAGCAGTTGTCGGGCGATGAACATGGCATTGAAGAATTCGCGGGTCTGGTAGCCGACATGCGTAATGATCTGGAAACCGGAACCACCTTCCCAGCCTTGGTCAAGAGCGTACCGGGTGGCGTCGACAAAGGCTTTCTCAAGTGCGGCACGGTTGGCATCAGAGAGTGACTGGCTCCGCAGGAACTTGGCCGTTTCGAGCATGGTCTTGCCTAGCGTACGGATGGACATGGTATCTGTCAGCATGGCAAGTGTCTCATCACTGACAATGCCTGCTTTGAGGAAGTTATGGCGCTTAGGATGGTCTAGAGGTATTCCGGTTGGTGAGCCGTCGGCATTGTAAGTGATATTAAGCGGGGCGTATTTCGCCAGGTTGGCATCGATTTTTGCCTGGGTGATGGTTGCCTGTGTCTTGACGGCAAGGTGTTGATCGAATTGGCGATACAAGGGAGCGGTATCTCCCTGGTTATCATCGAATACGGCATTGAAGTTAAAGCTCGGATTATCTTCCCGCAGCATCTGATCGTACATCAATAATGCTGTCCAGTTCTTGCTGGCCATATCGACGACATTCGGATTAACGAAAGGTTGCTGGTAATCCGGTGTTGGCCAGCGGTTGTCAACCGGAACTGCCATCATGACTTGGTCGAAAAGCAGCGAGCCGGCTAAGTCTGGTGCTGTAACTGTTAATCGGTTCATGCCGGCTGTCGGTGTTCCGTCCATATCCCTGAAGGGGACAGAAATTCCTCGCCAGCCCTCGAAGTTCAGGGAATAGGAAAACTGAGCTTGCGAGCTGTCGTCTTTACCAAACTTGAAGGTCATTGTGTTGTCAGAAGCCTGCTCGTTATAGACCCAGGCCATAAAGGTATAAGGTGTAATTTCACTGTCATCATCAGCATAATTGATTTTTTGGTGGAATCTTAGCTGGCTGTTGGGGCTATAGGCCCATTTTAGGGAATGGGAGCCATCTTTGAAATGCTCATCAGTGATAGCAAGCGGTGTCGTTGATGAGGAAGTGATAGCCTGCGGTAATCCATTTTCGAAAAAGTACATATAGCCACCGGGCTCAAGTTGTGCTCCTTTTCCTTCAGTTCCTTGCTTGCTTTCCACGTTTGTGGAAGAACCTGAATTGGTTAGGCTATCTGTGTTTTGAATACTTTCGTTTCCGCATCCGCCAAGGGTGAAAATTATGCACAGGGTGAGGTAATTAGGTTTTTTCCATGCTTTCACTTTTGTCTTTCCTTTCATGTTGTGATTTTGGAGCGAAAGGTTAGTGGAAGTTTTGTGGTTATTTTTTGATCGAATTCACATTCTGTTGTATATCGTGGCTTTCGAAGTCTTTTGTTGTTGTTTGTTGAATATATATCACAATAAATTGACTTACGAAGTCTTTCATATGTTTTTGTTGGTGTGATCCTTATCTCTTTAATCTTTCGTTTATTTACGTATATTGCCTTTCAGTTATTTTGAACTGCGGAACGAAAGGAAGGTTACATGGCGATATCACACCCAAAGCAAGCCCGCTTTCACATGATGGCAAAACCGGCAAGCTATCGCTGCAACCTGAAGTGTGATTACTGCTTTTATCTCGAAAAAGAGCAGATGATGCAGCAACCAGCAGAGAAAAAGCCTCAACCGGTAGCGACTGCCGAGCAGATGTCGGATGCTGTACTCAAACGTTATGTACGTGACTATATTGGTTCCCAGGATACAGACGAGATTGATTTTGCCTGGCAGGGAGGAGAGCCAACGCTAGCCGGGCTAGATTTCTACCGTAACGTGGTTAAATATCAGCAGCAGTATGCTGACGGTAAAACGATCACCAACAGTTTTCAGACCAACGCGGTCGCAATTAACCGTCAGTGGGCGCAGTTTTTTGCTGACAATAACTTCTTAATTGGTGTTTCGGTCGATGGTGCGCCCGAGGTGCATGACAAGTACCGGATTTCGGTTAACGGTAAACCGACGTTTGAGCGGGTAAAGCACGCTATTTCACTGTTGAAAGAGTTCAACGTCCAATTCAACACACTCACCGTTATCAATGATCAGAACTGGAGCAAGGGCAAGGAAACCTATCACACGCTAAAGGCACTAGGCTCTGAGCACTTGCAGTTTATTCCGATTGTCGAAGTTGAGCAGCACTGCCAGCAGAGTAATAGTGGCCATTATTCGCCAACCGCTGATGCCACATTGACCCACTTCTCCGTACCTGCCCACGGCTATGGCCAGTTTATGACGGCGATCTTTGACGAGTGGATCAAAGAGGATGTCGGCCGCATTTTTGTCCGTATGTTTGACAGTATGCTGGCGACGTGGATGGGCTATCCCGCCTCGGTGTGCGTTCAGGCTAAAGAGTGTGGTCAGGCAATGGTGATCGAGGCCAATGGTGATCTCTATTCGTGTGATCACTACGTTTATCCGGCCAATCGCCTCGGTAATATTGCCCTCACTAATATCGGAAAACTCGCGACCAGCAAGCAGCAACAGCGCTTTGGCAGCGCCAAATCGACCAAGCTTACCAGCCAGTGTCAGCAGTGCGAACTCAGGGCGCTGTGCCATGGCGGCTGTCCCAAGCACCGTATCACCCCGATTGCAGGGGAAAAGCACAAACAAAATTACCTGTGTGCTTCCTATCAACAGATCTTCAGGCATACCGCTCCGGCAATGCATCTTATGGTGCAGGAAATACAGCGCGGGGGAGTGGCAGCCAGTGTGATGCCGTTACTGGCAAACATGGATGCACATTAATACGTTTTAATTAAAAAGGAGTGAACAATGAGACTGTCCTCAAACAAGAAGACGGTACTGGCAGGCCTTGTGGCTGCTGCCTGTGCAATATCACCGGCAATGACGCTGGCAGCAGAGAA
>Ga0209379_10002071_pt1 | contig 12455 bp, 9 predicted proteins | sample tdDd001_FD_187124 | JGI IMG/M metagenome (GOLD analysis project Ga0209379, IMG submission 187124) | Marine sediment microbial communities from the Atlantic coast under amendment with organic carbon and nitrate - tdDd00.1 (SPAdes)... | ecosystem: Environmental > Aquatic > Marine > Coastal >...
TGTGCTTCAGGAAAAAGAGATTGTAAGAGTCGGTGGAACAAAACCGACAACGGTAAATGTCCGCATCATTTCAGCAACGAATGTTGACCTTGAAAAGGCTGTTCATGATGGGAAATTTAGAAAAGATCTCTATTACAGGTTAAATGTGTTCCCAATACAAGTACCTGCGCTTCGTAATCATAAAGAAGATCTTGATGCACTTATCCATTTCTTGATTAATAAATACAATCAAGAATACGGACGTCACGTCTCCGGGATTAGTGACGTGGCTATGGCTCATATTGAATCTTATGACTGGCCAGGTAATGTACGAGAGCTTGAAAATTATATTGGACGTTCTATGATCAATATGAAAATGAGCGAGACGATACTCGAACGATATCATATGCCTGCTTTTCAAACGAATATGCTTGAAAGCAGTTCAGCATATCAGATGGATAAACCACGAGTGCCTGACATACCAGATGGGGAACGGAAATTGTCAACGTATATCAATTTAGCAGAGAAGGCACATCTTAGTGCTGTCTTGAGAGCTAATGATGATAATAGAGAACAAACTGCAAAGGATCTAGGTATATCACTGAGATCGCTTTATTACAAATTGAAAAAATATGAAATTCATTAATTGTTTGCGGAATGGGATACCATTCCGCATTTTATTTTTTTGATTTATGACGGATTTATAGAAAATGATGCGGTATCGATAAAATAAATAAAATGTTACAAAAGCTTAAAGAATCGGAATGCGTTGAAAATAGGGCGTTTTGGAAGGTATTGAAAATAACCATACTATCCATTAAAGGAAAAAGATGGTACTCGTCGAACTCTAAATTGATTGGTTACGGGAAACCAGTGGGGGAGGGAAATGAGTATGAAAAGATGGATCGGAGTTGCGATTCTTGCGATTGTAGTTGTATGTACAGTCGGAGTGAGCTTGCTTCAGTATGAAAAAGTACCTGAAATAAGTGTAGAGGGGATCATGGGCCACGTGGAGCGGTTAGCAGATCCAGCGTTGGAGGGAAGGGAAACAGGCAGCGCAGGGAATAAACAGGCGGTGTCATATATCCAGAGTGAGCTTGAACAGCTGGCAGATGCACGTGGATTAGAGCTGACATCTCAGACAGTTATGTCTCCCGTTCGGAGAATGAATGAGTTTCCAACACTTTCGATTCCAACAGATAGCGAAGATGATGGTGTCTGGAACTTAGAATTCATGAATGAGTTCAATGTTCCCAATGCTCCTCGAAGCGGTGGAATGGACTTCCATGGAGATCTGTTGCTCGTGTCAAAAAGCATTTATGAACTGGATGAATCCTTGTTTAAGGATAAGATTGTCGTGACTCGAATGAATCGGATTACGAATGAGTACTTGGATGATGTTTTAGCCCGCGGCGCTGTAGGGGTGTTGAATAATTATACGACTTCTTATGATCCAGGTGCATCACTTCTAAGAGAAGACACGACTAAAAACCTGCGCGTGGATTGGAAACAAGGAAATCAGATTTTTATTGGTGGCCTAAGCAATAAGGCTTTTGTACGTATGCAGGAGTTGGCCAAAGAGGACTTAATCGAAGAATATTCAAACTTGGATCTCGTTAAGGTATCAGGAGGTACAAGAGAAAAAGTTACAGGGCTGATCCATGATGTGGATATAAAATTTGATGTGAAGTATCCAGTCAGGTCTGCTGAGAACATTATAATGAAGGTTCCTGCAAAATCTGAGACAAAAGATTTGCTGATTATAAGTACTGATATTGATGGTTATGGAAAAGAGGAATCGGGTGAAATCATCCCGTCACCAGCACAAGCGTATAGCTCCGGTCTACTTATAGAGCTGGCAAGGTTGATGACAGAATCGGAACGCTTGCCGAATCAAGACGTCTATTTTGCATTTTTAAACGGATCCAAACAAGGCGATTATGGAATGAGGTCACTATTTGACTCATTACCAGAGGACCGACGCATTCAGTGGATTCACCTTCAAAATGCAGGTGGAATTGGAGCAGCGTCCGTTCAGATTGGTGAAGCACTTGCATCAACTTCGGAACGTCAATGGGCCATACAGCTTCGCATGCAGCTTCATGCAAGTGAAACGGGTCTTGCAGTAGTGAAAGGTATTCCAGACGAGCCGGTTCCAGGCTTTAGAGTTTTAGCAAGACAAGACATCCCACATGTTATTTTTTCAAGTGGAACAGATCGTTTTACTGCTATGAACGAGTTAAGTGAGATCAAACCAGATGAGGGCATAGCCATTGGGAAGTTGATTGGCAGTTACTTATATCGAGATGTTCTCGAATATGACAAACCGGATTATTATACACCTCAGCAAGTACTCATTGCGGCCGTTGTATTGATACTGGCCATTCTATTTGCGTTATTCAATAAGATTGCAAAGGAACAGCCCGGGTTGGAAATGATGGGAAAGAATATTCGATTTTGGAATAACACATCTTTGTATCGTGGAGCGTCTGGTTTAACTTATTTTATTATACCGGCCAGTCTATTAATGTTCGGTATGATATTTTTGCTTCTATTCCCCAAAATGTTTGTCATGGCTGAATATGACGGTGTATACAGTGGATATTCACCATACCTTTATGGAAAGCGCACAGTCATGTTCATAGACAATTTGATGAAGAATGGCTTTATGCAGGAGGCACCAGCTGGACTGAGCCTTAAAGGAATCACATCAATGGTGTATGGATCATTCAAACTGATCATACCAGCTCTACTTCTCAGCATAGCTGTGGGCATCATCAAAGGGGCAGTCGACAGTTATAAGCCGTCAGATGCAAAGAACTTTATTTCGCTTAGTCTATTATCCATGCCGGATGTACTTGTGGCATTTCTTGGTCTTCAAGTCATCATTATGTGGTCTAAAAATGAAGGCTTGGTCAATATGATCAGTATTGAAATGATGCGACAGCGCATCATGCCGGTGCTTGCTTTGGCGATTATTCCATCAATTTATGTGAGTCGTCTGGCTTTGATCGCCGTCGAAGAAGAGCGTCATAAAGGTTATGTTAAAGGCGTCTTGGCTAAAGGCGCAACAAAATCACAGGCATTTATGCGCCATTTGTTGCCGGTGATGATGATGAAAATCATTGATTCCATGCCTTCGATTATGAAGATTTTAATAACGAATTTAATCATCGTGGAGTATTATTATGCTTATCCAGGCATTGCAAACTATCTGATCACACATATGCGCTATGTATCTTTGGTACTCCTGCTATCTATGGGCATCGGGATGATATACCTGATTCTCAATGCGTTCTTTAAATCACTATCATGGATTGTCAACCCGATGAAAAGGAGGGGAAACTGATGAAAGCAACTTCTAAACTAAATGCACCTCTGATAGCTGGTAGCATAATACTCTTGATTTTACTTTCGATCATTCTTTTCCCTTCTGCTTATACGAACCAAAATCCGTATGCAACGGAAACTTTGAAATTTGAGCGTCATGACAATGGAAACTTCAGGTTTATGACACCACCGTTTAAACCTGACGATATGCATGTGCTCGGCACGGATGAAATGGGTCGTGATGTCGTCAGCCTCATTTTATATGGAGCGAGACTTACTATCGCAATCAGCGTCGTTGTTGTTCTTTTACGATTTATCATCAGCTTGATAGCGGGAATTGCCGCCGCTTTCGGAAATCCGGTGGCTCAAGGCTTGATACGGTTGTCAAATGTCATTTTTAACTTTGTGCCACCATTAATCATCTGTATAATTGTCTTGAAAATTCGGGCCTTTGAGTCACTGCCAAAAGAATTATCCTTCTGGGTGTTCGTATCGATGCTGACTCTCGTTGGTTGGGCACGGATTGGAGAGGTTGTTCAGTCAAGATCAGAAGATATTCTCAAACAGGATTTTATACGCGGTGAGATTGCAATTGGTAAAAATCGTGGAATGATTGCTCTGACAAATGTACTGCCACACTTGGCTGCTGAACTGACAGTTCTTGCGTTCATGGAGATAGCAGTGGTTTTGGGATTGTTGATGCAGCTCGGTGCGTTCAAGGTGTTTATAGGGAATCTACGGATAGTTGAAGACTCTCAAAACGGTATCATCATTTCAAAACCAATGAGCTTTGAGCCTGAATGGGCAGCCATGATGGGAGCATCAAAGTCGTATCTGAGAACTGCACCTTGGCTGGTCTTTGCTCCAGCGGTTGCGTTCTTCGTAAGTATACTTGGATTCAATATGTTCGGCGAAGGCCTCAGAAAGGTTCTTCAGGCCCAAAATTCTAAGTTTTTATCAATACTAAAACGGTATACGAAGCCTGTTCTTGCAGCGGTTCTTATTTTTATAATAGTTTTAGGAGTATTCAACATGGCGCCTTCTTCAACCGTTTTGGCAATGACACAGGACCTTCCGGAACTGGAACGTGTTCGACCTGGTTCGCAGGAAATGGCCGATTGGCTGGAACAATATCTGGCCGATTTAGGATTTGATCCGGTCCGTGAGTCTTATCAGCACCCTTATGACTTTGAACCTTATTGGATGGTGATGGATGCTGAGTTATCCGGATCAGCGTTAGAGACAACTAGTGAAACTCAGTTGGTTCATGGTGTAGATTTCTCTATAGGAGGCTATGGACAGGGTAGTTACAGCGGAACTGTTGTCGACGGACGGATGTTAGATGTGATTGGATTTGAGGTGCCTGAGATAAAAGCGGGTGACATTTTAGTCATTGATGGGCGCTACTATACAGAAAGTATGATCCTGGGCTACATTGAAAGAATGGATAAACTTGTTCAAGTGGAAGCATATATCGTTTTGTCACCAGATGTGACGGATCGTCCAGCTCTCGGTTCGGTGAGGTTCAATGCACCGATCGTGTATGTTGATTCTGGGATCAGCCTTCAATATGGAAAATATGCCGATTTAACATTGGCATGTGATGAGATCCAAGGGGGCGGAATAAATGTATATGGCATCTTAGAAGGAAAGCCTATTAAGAATAATGACGAAGCTATCATCATTGGTATGGAATACAACTATGAAAGTATGGAGCAGCGTCAAAATTTAGTGGCTGGACTGGAGTTGGCTGAAGCTTTCGCTCAGATCAGTAGTGAACTGGATCGTCGTGTCATCTTTGCTTTCTGGGATGGAAATTATCAGTCGGAAGCCTATGGCCTGCTGGATTATGGTAGAAGAACGATTTATCAACCCAAAGATACTGCACTTTATCTGGACCTCTCAGCAATGTCATCGTCAGGTGAGGTCATTATGGATGAAAGTCATGCACCGCATACACGTCCCTATGCTTGGAGCTTGACCCAGCGCGCCCGAAAAATGGGCGAGGATGTAGATTTGAAGATTTCCAATGCGTTGACAAAAAAACGACCGGATATTTTCGATCGTGGTCCAGCGTGTATTCATATTCAGCTTAAGGAGAGCGACTCGGGTAATGTCAGCCTGGATGAGTTCACAGGATTCATATATGACTGGATTGTGGGAGGCGGATATTGATGAAAACAGCGAAAGATGAAATTCTTCAAATTGAAAACTTGAGATTAAGCCTTCCAATTGGCGACTCCTATCAGGAGATTCTTCATGGCGTTGATCTTGAAGTTAGAAAAGGTCGGATACTGGGGATTCTTGGTGAGAGCGGGAGTGGGAAAACTGTAACAATGACTGCTGCAACTGGACTGCTGGAACGGGGGTACTGCCAGGTTCATAGTGGAACTGCACAGTTTGGAGACCAAGATCTTTTAAAGCAGACTGACAAGCGTCTTGCTGGAGTACGCGGTAAACGCATCGGCTTTGTTTTTCAAAATGCCATCGATTCCATGAATCCATATAAAAGGGTGATTTGGCAGTTAGAAGAGGTGTATCGTCTTCATAAACTGAAGCCAGACCGGGAAAGTATATTGAAAGCCCTTGATTCTGTAGGAATTATTGAACCTAAAAGTGTGTTGAATATGTATCCTTCCCAGTTGAGTGGTGGAATGGCACAGCGAGTGATGATTGCAATGGCAAGTTTGCTTGAACCAGAGCTGATCATAGCAGATGAACCAACTTCAGCCATTGATGCATCACTTAGAAAGATGGTGCTGGATCTGTTCATACATGTGAAAAAGTACAAGGATATCAGCATCGCTATGATCACCCATGATTTTGATGTTGTGGCATATGCTTGCGATGATGTGGCTGTTATGTACAGTGGTCTCATCATGGAAAAAGGGCCTAAAGAAGATATAATGAAAACGCCGAGACACCCTTATACAGTGGGACTCATAGCCTGTGCGGATTCACTAGGAAAAGGTGATATCAACTTGTTTGAGTTGCCGGGTCATCCGCCATCTCCGCAAGAATATGAGGGCATATGCCCCTTTAGGGACCGCTGTAACCGCGTGGTTGAGGCATGTAGCTCTGACCTGCCAGAGGTTAGAAGAATAGGACAGCAATTGATTCGGTGTCACAATCCAGTAGGAGGTGATTTGGAGTGACTCAAGATAAATTAGAAAAAAATATCGGTCACCCTCCAATACTTTCTGTGTCTGACTTGAGCAAAACATTCTATGTCAAAACGAGATTGCTATCGAAACAGCATATGGTAAAGGCAGTACAGCATGTCAGCTTTGATATACATAAAGGTGACTGTTTCGGTTTGATAGGTGAAAGTGGATCAGGTAAGACAACCATCGGAAATCTAGTATCGAAAATGATTGAAGCTGATCATGGTTCTGTTTATTATGAGGGACAAGACTTGTTTCAGTTATCCCATATAGAGACTCTGAAATGGAGAAAGTCATTCCAAGTGGTATTCCAGCAGTCGAGAGAGTCTTTAGATAGTAAGAGAACGATTCGTGAAATTCTTTCAGAACCACTTCATATACATAAAGTTGTGGGGAAGAAAGAGGTTGAGCAGGAAGTGGATCGTCTACTGGATATGGTTGGTTTAGCACCGATGTTCAAGGAAAAACTACCGACAGAACTCAGTGGGGGGCAAAAACAACGCGTTGGGATTGCACGTGCTTTGGCTGTCAGGCCAGATGTTCTCCTACTCGATGAACCGCTCAGTGCACTAGATGTGAGTGTCCAAGGCCAAGTTATAAACTTGTTGAATCGATTAAAATCAGAAATGGATTTAACATTCATTCTAATCACACATGATTTAAATGTAGTGAAGCAAATGTGTAATAGGATTGCGATTATGCGTTATGGTGAAGTAGTGGAGCAAGGACCCATCAATATGGTTATGGATAATCCTGAACACAGTTACACTCAGAAACTAATCTCTGCCTCGAATTTGATTTGATCATTAAATCATCACAAAATGTATATGTACATAATTTGAGCGATCAAATTCCTAAAAAAAGGATTTTGATCGCTTTTTTATAGAGTATTTTGAGAACGGGTTATCAGGTCGCTATGACATTGGAGACAAGGGCATAAAACAGTTCCAGAATTATACGAAGTTGATTATGGATTATGGGCGGTCGAGAGAATGATTATCGTTAAGGTGCAAAAAGTTGCACATTAAACTATAGACTGCAAAAAAATTCATGCAAGCATTTGCAGTGAACATGAAAACGTTTTTCTACACCCGAAAGACCACGTTAAATTAAGTGAGAGATAGCAATGGGTCTAAGGAAAAATATAAATTAAACGTAAACTTTTTATTTTTGGCACAGCTCTTGCGTTTATATATAAACGTAAACGACATGCGGAGGTGAATCTTTTGGCCAGAGAATATGTACTCGTTATAAACCCAGGTTCAACATCGACAAAGGTTGCTTTGTTTAAGAATCTGGAGAATGTGATCCAAACGAATTTAAGTCATGGAACAGATGAACTCGACAAGTTTGATAAAATCACGGACCAGTATGAATATCGTAAAGATATGATCCTGAACTGGATGAAAGACGAAGGTTATAATACAAACCAGCTAGCTGCGGTTGTAGGTCGTGGCGGTCTTTTAAAACCAATGCCAAGCGGCACATACACTGTAACAGATGCAATGATTGAAGATCTTAAGATTGGTATTCAAGGGGAGCATGCTTCAAATTTAGGCGGAATTATCGCTAAGGCGATTGCTGATCTTGAAGAAATCCCATCATTTATTGCTGATCCAGTGGCTGTGGATGAATTCGATGATGTGGCACGCATATCTGGCATGCCAGATATCAAACGAAAATCACTGCTTCACGCTCTAAATATTCGAGCTATTGCGCATGGTGTGGCGGCAGAAAAAGGCAAGCATATCAATGATATGAATCTTGTTGTAGCACACTTAGGTGGCGGAATTTCTGTGGTGCCTATGCTAAAGGGTAAAATGATAGATGCCAACAACGCCAACGAAATGGGACCATTTAGTCCTGAACGTGCAGGCGGCTTACCTGTTGGAGATATAGTTAAAATGTGCTTCTCTGGGGAATACACAATGAAGACACTTAAGCCTAAATTAAGAGGCAAAGGTGGATTGGTTGCTTACCTAAATACAAATGATGCTAGAGAAGTTTTAAAGATGATTGAATCGGGCGATGAAAATGCAAAGCTAGTATTTGAAGCCATGGGATATCAAATTGCCAAAGAAATTGGAAGTATGGCAACAGCACTAAAGGGTGACATTGATGCAATTGTCCTCACAGGTGGTGTCGCATACTCTGAATATTTAACAAATTACATCAAGGACATGGTTGGTTTCATTGCACCGGTGATTGTAAAACCAGGTGAAGACGAAATGAAGGCATTAAATGAGAGTGTGATGCGTGTTCTAAATGATGAGGAAAAACCTAAAATATATGAAAATGAGGTGAACTAAGTTGATCACGAATTTTAAAGATCTACTTAAAATTGCGAAAGAGCGTGGCCCTAAAATAATCTCAGTGGCATGTGCACAGGATTCTGACGTTATGTTAGCAGTTGAAGCGGCACGTTCACAAGGTATTGCAAATGCAATTCTTGTTGGCGATAAAGAACTTATTGAGAAAATTGCAGCAGAACACAAAATTGACGTTTCTAACTATGAAATACTTGATATCAAGGATCCTGCTGAAGCATCTTTAAAAGCGGTTGAACTCGTTTCAACAGGCAAAGCGCATATGGTTATGAAAGGTCTTGTAGACACAGCAGTGATTCTAAAGGCTGTTCTTAATAAAGAAGTTGGACTTAGAACAGGTAATGTTTTAAGCCACGTAGCTGTTTTCGATGTGCCTAGTTACCCAAGAATCCTTATGGTCACTGATGCGGCAATGAACATTGCACCAGACGTGATGGGTAAAAAACAAATTCTTGAGAACTCACTTGTTGTAGCGAATGCGCTGGACATTGAAGTGCCTAAAGTTGGCGTAATTTGCGCTAAAGAAAAGGTCAATCCTAAAATGCCGGCGACAGTAGATGCTGCTGAACTTGTAAGAATGAACGAAGCTGGTGAAATTAAAAACTGTATCGTGGGCGGTCCATTTGCTCTTGATAACGCGGTTTCAGAAGAAGCAGCTAAAATTAAGAATATTGATCATCCAGCAGCAGGCAAATGTGATATTTTACTTGCTCCAACAATTGAAGCGGGTAACGTGCTTTATAAGGCACTGAACTTCCTTTGTACGGCACAAAGTGCGGGCATCATCGTAGGCGCAAAAGCGCCTGTTGTTTTGACATCTCGTGCGGATAGTGATGAGTCAAAACTAAACTCAATCGCGTTAGGCGTACTGATGGCAGCAAAGATGTAGTTTTAGAACACGTCTATTCAGACCATTACGAGAATGTATATGTAACAAGTAGAAACAATATTGATAGCGGTATACGCACTGTATGTTTCTAAATCAAGAGATATAGAAAAGGATCGTGAATGAACTTATAAAAATAAACATCACGATACCATTAAAATATAGATAGAGTCCCGAATACACCAATTCGAGGATCAAGCACGGTAGTAAAGTCGTTTGGGAGAAGTAACGGATAAATTTAAACAGTTGGTTATCATAAAGCGGATAAAAAAGGCAGGTGCACAGATGCAAGAGTATCGTATTCTAGCAATAAACCCTGGTTCTACATCAACGAAGATTGCAATCTTTGACAATGATAAATCAGTATTTGAAGAAACACTAAGACACCCATCTGATGAAATTGGAAAATATGACACAATTTTTGATCAGTATGATTTTAGAAAGCAAGTGATTCTAGATACTCTAGAAGAAAAAGGCATCAATCTTACAAAACTTTCAGCTGTTGTAGGTCGTGGTGGTCTTCTAAAGCCAATCAAGGGTGGAACATATAGTGTTTCTGACAACATGATTGAAGATCTAAAAGTGGGCGTTCTTGGAGAGCATGCATCAAATCTTGGCGGCATCCTAGCTCACGAAATTGCATCATCGCTAAACATCCAGTCATTCATCGTTGACCCAGTGGTTGTTGACGAAATGCATGACGTGGCAAGAATCTCTGGTATGCCTGAGCTTGATAGAAAATCTATCTTCCATGCATTAAACCAAAAGGCAGTAGCGCGTCGTGCTGCAGCTGAGATGAACAAACCTTATGAAGAATGCAACTTTATTGTGGCTCATATGGGTGGCGGCGTGTCTGTTGGCGCTCATGAAAAAGGCCGTGTTGTAGATGTAAACAATGCACTTGACGGTGAAGGACCATTCAGTCCTGAGCGTTCAGGCGGTCTACCTGTTGGTGATCTTGCGAAGCTTTGCTTCTCTGGAAAATATACAATTGGAGAAATTAAGAAACTGATCAAAGGAAACGGCGGTCTAGTGGCTTACTTAAATACAAATGATGGTCGTGAAGTTGGCAAGCTGATTGAAGCTGGCAACAAAGAAGCTGAAACGATCTATAAAGCAATGGCATACCAGATTGCGAAAGAAATCGGTGCATGTGCTGCAGTTCTAAAGGGCGATATCGATGGTATCATCCTGACAGGCGGCATTGCTTATGACAAACAATTCGTAAGCTGGATTAGTGACAGCGTTGAGTTCATGGGCAAAGTGATTGTTTACGCTGGTGAGGACGAAATGAAAGCTCTAGCAGAGGGTGGCCTTCGTGTTCTAAAGGGTGAAGAAACAGCTCAAGAATACCTCTAGGATTTAATAGGACAGGTGAAATAATACATGTTAACTGATAATCGTATTCGACTTATAATTGGTCATTATGGTAGTGGTAAGACAGAATTTGCAGTGAACTATGCTATGAGACTGGCTGAACAAGGCAGAAAAACAGCGATTGCGGACATGGATATAGTGAATCCGTACTTCCGTTCAAGAGAGAAAGCTCAAATGATGGAAGAGGCAGGCATTCGCGTTATCAGTGGCGCAAGAGGACATAAGGCAAATCTAGCCCTTCCAATGATGACAGCTGAAGTACAAGCTCCGTTACAAGATCATTCTTACGATTTAGTATTAGATATTGGTGGAGATGCTGCGGGAGCAACTGCTGCTGCTCAGTACAAGCGCTACTTTAAGAACGGCGATTACGACATGTTTTGTGTCATCAACCGTTATAGAACAGATACATCAACACTAGAAGGGTGCATTTATCATATTAAGACCATTGAAGCGACGCTAGGTGCGAAGGTGACTGGACTTATCAATAACACTCATCTATTAAGAGATACATCAGTTGAAGATGTCCTTTACGGACAAGAACTCGTGGAGAAAGTGTCCAAGGAACTAGACATTCCGGTTCGTTATATTTGTACTCTGGAAAAGGTTGCCCAACAACTACCAGAGAATTTGGAAGGTGAGATCTTCCCAATTCAGATGTATATGCGTCCGGACTGGCTCTAGACCTGAACACATTTCGATATACCGGAAAACAAGGAGGTATGAACGTGGCTGCAAAAGGTAAAGTTATATTTAACGAAGATATCTGTAAAGGCTGTGGCCTTTGTACAACAGCTTGCCCAGTAAAAATCATGACTCTTGATACAGACCGTATCAACAAGAAGGGTTACCACCCAGCAACAGTAACAGAGATGGACAAATGTATCGGATGTGCAAACTGCGCTATGATGTGTCCTGATTGCGTTATCACTGTCGAAAGAGAAATGGTATAAGGATAGCAGGGAGGAAACAACTAAAATGGCTAAAGTGCTTATGAAAGGTAACGAAGCAATTGGTGCAGCTGCTATTAAAGCAGGATGTAAATACTTCTTCGGTTACCCAATCACACCTCAAAATGAAATTCCAGAATACATGTCAAAAGAGATGCCAAAGAATGACGGCGTTTTCCTACAGGCAGAATCTGAAGTTTCAGCAATCAACATGGTATACGGCGCAGCTGGCGCTGGTGCCCGCGTTATGACTTCTTCTTCTTCTCCAGGTATTGCCCTGAAGCAAGAAGGTATCACATATATTGCAGGCGCAGAGCTTCCAGCTGTTATCGTGAACATCGTTCGTGGTGGCCCTGGTCTAGGCGGAATTCAGCCTGCACAGTCTGACTACAACCAAGTAACTCGTGGTGGTGGTAATGGCGATTACAAGCTTCTAACATAC
>Ga0209379_10002072_pt1 | contig 12453 bp, 13 predicted proteins | sample tdDd001_FD_187124 | JGI IMG/M metagenome (GOLD analysis project Ga0209379, IMG submission 187124) | Marine sediment microbial communities from the Atlantic coast under amendment with organic carbon and nitrate - tdDd00.1 (SPAdes)... | ecosystem: Environmental > Aquatic > Marine > Coastal >...
GCACCACCCGGTCCGTTCGGGTCGATGATGGCGGGGATCTTGTTGTTAGGGTTCAAGGACAGAAACTCGGGCGATTTCACGTCTTTGTCGGACAGAGGCACGGTGTGGGCCTCGTAGGGAAGGCCGACTTCCTCAAGCATGATCGAAATCTTCACGCCATTGGGCGTGGGAAACGAGTATAGTTGCAGCACTGAGGGGTCTTGAGCGGGCCAGCGGGCATTGATCGGGAAGTCCTCGGGAAAGGTCATGATTGCTCCTGTTGTTCATTGAGGGGGAAATTAGAGCATTTTTCCCGATGCAACAGAGGTGAAACTGTGGAAAATCGACCCACCCGCTGTTGAGAAACGCGCAATACTTCTCTTGCGGCAACAATAACTGAAGGAGAGGGACATATGCTTCAGGAATTTAAGAGCTTCATTGCCAAGGGCAATGTGATGGATATGGCTGTCGGGATTATCATCGGAGCAGCCTTTACCGCGATTGTGAAATCTATGGTGGCTGATCTGGTCAATCCAATCATCGGTCTGTTTACCGGCGGTATGGATTTCACCAATAAATACGCTGTTCTGGCCGGCGAGGTTCCCGATGGGGCCAGCCTCGAGGCCGCCCGCGAAGCAGGGGCCTCGATCTTTGCTTATGGTGCGTTCACCATGGCCGTGATCAACTTTTTGATCATCGCCTTCGTGGTGTTCATGCTGGTGAAAATGGTGAACCGTGTGAAAGAGGCGGCCGAGCGCGAAGAAGAAGCGGCGCCGGTGGAAGAGGCCCCCAAAGGCCCCAGCGAACTGGACGTTCTGTTGGAAATCCGCGACTCGTTGAACAAGTCGTAGTGGATTCTCCGCCCCTCCGTTCTTGGAGGGGACGCTAAGACAACCGGGTCAGCGCGGTGGAGACTGAATATGTCACCGGGCTGATCCCCATCAAAAACGCACATGCGATGGGTCAGGCAGAAATGAACGTGCAAACACTTTGCATGACACTCCCGCGTGATGGACGTTGCATGTGCCGATCATACAGAATGCCATCATCCTCGAGATGAGAATTCCGCGACGATGACAGTTATCTTTTCGTGCGAGTGTATGCCTTTTGTTGGCGCGTACTCACGCCCCGGACGAATTCCGAAAGAAGAGTGCCGTGAGTTCCAAAAGGACTAGCTCTCAAAAATGCGAGGCTGGGTTTCCCAGACCAGCCAATCATGCCTTTGATATTTTCTAGATCACAAAACTGCCGTCAAACGCACGGCTAGGCAAAAAAGAGCCCGGTTCCAGGGAGTGCCTGAAGCCGGGCCAAGAGAGGATGCACCATATGGTGCAGGGATCAAGGTGGCAGACGTCAAAGAGGCGTCTGCTACCAGGAATTCTGGGTTTTGCCTTGCGGCGCAGGGTGCTAGCTCAGCAGCGTTTTGGGATCGACCGATTCCAGCCCCAGCGCGGTGCCAACGGCGGCATAGGTCAGCTGCCCGGCATGGACGTTCAGCCCGGCCAAAAGATGCGGATCATCGGCGCAGGCCTGTTTCCATCCCTTGTCGGCCAGCGCCAGCATGAAGGGCATCGTTGCGTTCCCCAGTGCGATGGTCGATGTGCGGGCCACGGCTCCGGGCATGTTGGCGACGCAGTAATGCATGACTCCGTCCACCTCGAAAATCGGGTCCTCGTGCGTGGTGGCTTTGGATGTCTCAAAGCACCCGCCCTGGTCAATGGCGACGTCCACAATGGCGGAGCCGGGCTTCATCGTCGAGAGCTGAGCTCGGCTGACCAGCTTGGGCGCGGCGGCGCCAGGGATCAGTACGGCGCCGATGACCAGATCAGCCTGAATAAGCAGTTCGGCCGTGTTCCCCTTGGAGGCATATCCGGTTTTGAACTCCCCGCGGAAGGCATCGTCCAAATAGCGCATCCGGGGCAGCGACATGTCCAAAACGGTTACATCCGCACCCATACCTGCGGCGACACGGGCAGCGTGGGTGCCGACAACGCCGCCACCAATGACGACGACTTTGGCGGGACCGACACCGGGCACACCGCCCATCAATACGCCGCGCCCTCCATTTGCTTTTTGCAAAGTCCACGAGCCCACCTGAGGGGCCAGTTTGCCTGCGACTTCGGACATCGGCGCCAGCAGAGGAAGGCCGCCGGTGCGGTCCGTCACGGTTTCATAGGCGATCGCGGTACAGCCTGAATCCAGCAGATCATGGGTCTGATCGGGATCCGGGGCCAGGTGCAGATAGGTGAACAAAAGCTGCCCCTCGCGCAGCATTTTGCGCTCGATGGCCTGGGGTTCTTTGACCTTCACGATCATGTCGGCGGTGGCAAAGATCTCCTGAGCGGTATCCAAAACCGTCGCGCCAACGGCAACATACGCGGCGTCATCAAAGCCCGAGCCAACGCCCGCGCCCTTCTGAATCACGACCTCATGCCCGCGGGCAATGGCCTCGAACGCGGCGTTTGGGGTGATGCCGACTCGGTATTCCTGAGGTTTGATTTCGGTGGGGCAACCGATCTTCATTTGAGCATTCCTTCCTGCTTTTGGTCAGAATGTCGCAGGTCCTTTGCAAGTGCTTTGAGAAATGGGTCGCCAAGCAACCAAATTTGTGAATATTCTTCGGACAAATGAATTTTTTCGCGAAGGATCGTGCGCAAATGACGCTGGATGAAACAGATCAGCGTATCCTTAGGGTACTGCAACGGAAGGGGCGTATTTCGAACGCCGAACTGAGTGAAGCCGTGAACCTGTCGCCCTCGGCGTGTCACAGGCGGGTGCAGCGCTTAGAGGCGGACGGATTCATCAAGAACTATGTCGCGCTTTTGGATGCGCGGAAAATGAATGTTCCGACCACCGTGTTCGTCGAGATCACGCTTCAGGGGCAGGCGGACGAGATATTGGATGCGTTCGAAAAGGCCGTCGCACGTATTCCGGATGTGCTGGAATGTCATCTGATGGCCGGGACTGCGGACTATATCCTGAAGGTCGTCGCTGAAAACACTGAGGATTTTGCCCGTATCCACCGTCAGCACCTGACGCGTTTGCCGGGGGTCGCGCAGATGCAATCCTCGTTTGCGTTGCGCACTGTGTTCAAGACAACGGCACTGCCGGTATGATGCGATCGGTCCAAACCACATGAGCCTTGCATCCGTCGACAAACCCGTGGCAATCGAAGATATGGCGAATGTAGCGATCACGTATTTCTCGGGGCGGGGGCACACCCGCAAGCTGGCGGATGCCATTGCGTTGGCACTTGGGGCGGAAGATTGCGCCGCGCGGCTGATTGATGTCACGCAGATATCCGAACTGGACTGGAAGGCGATGGAGGCCGCCGACGCGATCATATTCGGCGCGCCAACTTATATGGGCAGCGTCGCAGCCGAGTTTAAGGCCTTTATGGATCAGAGCAGCGATATCTGGACCGACCAGCGGTGGGCAGACAAGCTGGCCGCTGGCTTTACCGTTGCGACCTTTCCAGGGGGCGACAAACTGAATGCTCTGATGCAGCTAAGTATCTTTGCGATGCAGCACGGCATGGTCTGGGTCGGCCAGGATCAAATCGGTGCTCCGGTGAACCGTGACCAGATCGGGATCAATGAAAGCGGCGTTTGGCTGGGTCTGGGGGCCACGACCGTTCGGGACAAATCCTTGATGGTGTCCGAGGGGGATCTGGAAACGGCCCATCGCTTTGGCAAACGCATTGCGCGCGCTGTACGACGTTGGTCTATATAGGCGTGAAGCCCTTTGTTTTATTGTCTCTTGCATGGTAAATTCACGCACTGAGGAGACCGGAGGGGGCTCATATGACGATGCTACATCACGCTGACAAAGTGCTTGAGAACGCGCATTCGACCCGCGCTGCGGCGACATCGCGTCTGGCGGCGTCCTGGCGGCGCTCTGCGGTCACATATGGTCTGGACCCCCGGAATACCCACGCGCCAGAGCGTTTGGAAATGCAGGACGTTGCACAGCGGCGCGATGCGATGGGCGTATTTTTGTCGCTGGCCAATCCGCAGCTTGATCAACTGTTCCGTATGGTCGGCAACACGGGGTGCTGTGTTCTGCTGACAGACGCCGAGGGTGTCGTGTTGGAGCAGAGATGCTCGGACGCGGACAGGGCTGTGTTTCAGAGCTGGGGTCTATGGTCCGGCGCGGTCTGGAGCGAACAGGCAGAGGGTACGAATGGTATCGGGACCTGCCTTGCGGAAAAACGACAGATTGTCATTCATCGAGACGAGCATTTCCACAGCCGCAACACCTCGATGAGCTGCATGGACGCTCCGATCTATGGCGCAAACGGCGAGGTTATGGCCGCGCTGGATGTGTCCTCGTGCCGGGCTGATCAGACCGAGGGGTATACCCGCCTGATCGCCAGCGCCGTTGCGCAGACCGCCCGCCAAATGGAGACCGAGCATTTCCGGGCTGCCTTTGCCGGGGCTCGGTTTGTGGATGTTGGAACGGATCGCCCCGAAGAAGCGCTGCTGTTGGCGGTGGATGGAGATGATCTGGTGATCGGTGCGACGCGCGCCGCCCGCCGCAAGCTGGGTCTGGACGCTCAGAGCTTTGCCAGCCCGATGCCCGCGGCTGACGTCCTCGGCATGGCGCAGGGCCGTCGTGGGCTGGAGCATGCCGAACGGGCGGCTTTGCGTCGGGCGCTGGCTCGGGCCGGAGGGAATGCAAGCGCTGCCGCACGCGCCCTGGGTATTGGTCGCGCAACGCTTTACCGCCGGATGAAGCGTTTGGACCTGGATTGATCTGGAACAACTTTCAGTCCCATTTTCCTGCTTTAATGTAATTTCATGTCCCCCTGTCTCAGTTCTGAGACACATTGCGCCGATCCGCCGGGGTGCGGGGGCTGTTTCGATCTTCGAATCGGGGAAGGCTTTGGCCACTTGCCGACTATCCGGCCCCTGAGGAGGAGATTCCAAATGAATGACATGACCGAAGCCAGCGCAGCGCAGTATGCCTCGCCGTTCAAAGCCCGTTACGACAACTTCATTGGTGGCAACTTTGTGCCGCCCGTAAACGGCCGCTACTTCGACAACATCACCCCGATCACTGGTGCGAAAGTGTGTGAAATCGCGCGTTCCGACGAAGCGGATCTGGAGCTGGCGCTGGACGCCGCCCACGCCGCCAAAGATGCCTGGGGTAAAACCTCGGCGGCCGAGCGTTCGAATATCCTGCTGAAAATCGCAGACCGGATCGAAGAAAACCTAGAGCTGATCGCAACGGCTGAGACTTGGGACAACGGTAAGCCTATCCGTGAGACGATGGCCGCTGACATCCCGCTGTCGGCCGACCACTTCCGCTACTTTGCTGGCGTTCTGCGTGGCCAAGAAGGCACCATGTCGGAAATCGACAACGACACCGTTGCCTATCACTTCCACGAGCCTCTGGGCGTTGTTGGCCAGATCATCCCGTGGAACTTCTCGATCCTGATGGCTGCATGGAAACTGGCGCCCGCCCTGGCTGCTGGTAACTGCATCGTGCTGAAACCCGCCGAGCAGACCCCTGCTGCGATCATGGTTTTTGCCGAGCTGATCGCTGATCTGCTGCCTGCCGGTGCCCTGAACATCGTGAACGGCTATGGTGCCGAAGTCGGCGCGCCGCTGGCGACCTCGAAGCGTATCGCAAAGATCGCCTTCACTGGTTCGACAGCAACTGGCCGCAAGATCATGGAAGCCGCCACCGTCAACCTGATCCCCGTCACGCTGGAGCTGGGTGGCAAATCGCCGAACATCTTCTTCTCGGACGTGATGGCCGAAGACGATGCATATCTTGATAAAGCCGTCGAAGGCTTTGTTCTGTTCGCCTTCAACCAGGGCGAGGTTTGCACCTGCCCGTCGCGCGCATTGATCCAAGAAGACATCTACGAAGAGTTCATTGCGCGTTGCATCAAGCGCGTCGAAGCCATCATCCAGGGCGACCCGCGTGACATCAACACCATGGTTGGCGCACAGGCCAGCGAAGAGCAGCAGAACAAAATCATGTCCTACCTGCAGATCGGTGTCGAAGAAGGCGCCGAAGTTCTGGCCGGTGGCGACGCTGCACGCTTCAACGGTGACATCGCGAACGGGTTCTACATCCAGCCGACTATCCTGAAGGGCCACAACAAGATGCGCGTCTTCCAGGAAGAGATCTTTGGCCCGGTTGTGTCGGTCACGACCTTCAAGGACGAAGCCGAAGCCATGGAAATCGCCAACGACACCATGTACGGCCTGGGCGCCGGTGTGTGGACCCGTGACGGTTCGCGCGCCTACCGCTTTGGCCGCGGCATCGAGGCTGGCCGTGTGTGGGTCAACAACTACCACGCCTATCCGGCCCACGCGGCATTCGGTGGCTACAAACAGTCGGGCATCGGCCGTGAGAACCACAAGATGATGCTGGATCACTACCAGCAGACCAAGAACATGCTGGTCAGCTATAACCCCAACAAACTGGGCTTCTTCTGAGGCTCATAAGGGGGCCTTTCCCAGATTGGCCCCTTTGACCCGGTTCTAACCTGCCGTTTCGCGGCGTTGCCCCTCCTCGCTCTTCTTCCGGTGACGGTGTGGGCGGCCAGGTTGGGGCCGGGCATATCCACCCAGCGTTTTGCACAGGTGATTTGACGCGCACGAGCCGTAAGGCCGGGCGCGTTTTTCGTCGTGGATGAACGTTTTCAGGGGCCTTGAAACGACAAACCCCCGGGCGTTTGCCTCGGGGGTCGTCTTTAGCATTCAAGCTGTAGAGAGAGGTCTTAGAGAAGACCTTCGCGCTGTGCTTTCTTGCGTGCCAGTTTACGGGCACGGCGGATCGCTTCAGCTTTCTCGCGCGCTTTTTTGACGGAGGGTTTCTCGAAATGTTGCTTGAGCTTCATTTCGCGGAACACGCCTTCGCGCTGCAGCTTTTTCTTCAGAGCCCGGAGGGCCTGGTCGACGTTATTGTCGCGAACGCTTACCTGCATGTGGTTTTCACCACCTTTCTAGGTTTGAGATTGCAAGGAATTGCAGGAAGTGGCCGTATAGCAAAGACGGCCCTATATGTCTAGGGTGACACCAGAACGGAAATAGGAGCCCGCCATGAGCCTGCCAGACCTTAAGGAAACCCTGCTGGACGCGGCATTGATTCATGTGGCGTTCGACGGATGGACGCCCGAGACATTCGCCGCGGCGGTCGCGGAAACCGGGGTGGAAATGGCGGTGGCGCGGGCGGTGTGTCCACGCGGAGCGGTCGATCTGGCGGTGGCCTATCACCTGCGCGGGGACCGGCTGATGGCCGAGCGTGCCAAGGCCGAAGACCTTTCTGCGTTGCGGTATTCCGAGAAAGTCGCGGCGCTGGTCCGGTTCCGTATCGAGGCCGCAGATGACAAAGAGGCCGTGCGTCGTGGCACGACCCTGTTCGCGCTGCCGCAATATGCGGGCGACGGAACACGCCTGATCTGGAACACTTGCGACGCGATCTGGACCCTGTTGGGCGATGTCTCGGATGATGTGAACTGGTACACGAAACGCGCGACACTCAGCGGTGTTTATGGCGCGACGGTACTTTACTGGCTGGGGGATGATTCGCTGGACAATCAAGCTACCTGGGACTTTCTGGATCGCCGGATCGACGACGTCATGCGGTTTGAGAAGTTCAAAGCCAGCGTAAGAAATAACAAGCCGCTGAGCGCGCTTTTGGCTGGGCCAATGGCTGTGCTGAGCCGGATCAAAGCGCCAGCGGGCGCACGGGATGATCTGCCTGGACATGTCCACGGCGAGAATTGAGGAGAGCAAGATGACTGACATGATGCGGGCGGTGGAAATCACCGAACCGGGTGCACCCGACGTGCTGAAATTGTGCGAGCGCCCGGTGCCTCAGCCGTTGCCTGGCCAGGTGGTGATCAAGGTGGCGTATGCCGGGGTGAATCGCCCGGATGCCTTGCAGCGGGCAGGGGCCTATGCGCCGCCGCCGACGGCCAGCGATCTGCCTGGGCTTGAGGCGTCGGGGCATATCTCGGCTGTGGGCGAAGGTGTCAGCGGCTGGTCCGTTGGTGATCCGGTCTGCGCGTTGCTGCCCGGCGGCGGCTACGCCGAATATGTGGCGACCCCTGCCGCGCATTGCCTGCCCGTCCCCAAAGACATGGGTATGAAAGAGGCCGCCTGCTTGCCGGAAACCTATTTCACCGTCTGGTCCAACGTGTTCCAGCGCGGCGCATTGAAGGCCGGCGAACGCTTCTTGATCCACGGTGGATCGTCCGGCATTGGAACGACCGCTATTCAGCTGGCGCGCGAATTCGGCGCACGGGTCTTTGTGACTGTCGGTAGCCAGGACAAGGCAGCGGCATGCGCTGCCTTGGGCGCGGAACGCACGATTATCTACAATGACGAAGATTTTGTCGATGTGTTGCGCGGCGAGGGTGGGGCGAACCTGATCCTTGATATGGTTGGCGGGCTGTATATTCCGCGCAACATTCGCGCTCTGGCGGATGACGGACGTTTGGTGCAGATCGCGTTTCTTCAGGGCCCCAAGGTCGAGCTGAACTTTGCTCAGATCATGACGCGTCGTCTGACGGTCACCGGGTCTACCTTGCGCCCGCAAAGCGACCTGGCCAAAGCCAAGATCGCCGAAAGCCTGTTGGCGCAGGTCTGGCCCCTGTTGGATACGGGAAAAATCGCGCCAGTCATGGACAGCGAGTTTGATCTGGCCGACGCAGCCAAGGCACACGCGCGCATGGAAAGCAGCGGCCACATCGGCAAAATCGTGTTGAAAGTCGGTGGCTGAGTAATGTCCGAAGACAGCAGTGAAAAATCCCCGATAGATCTGCTGGTCGAGTACTCTGTGCAGGACAGTTTTCAGACGTTTCGGGACCAAATGGCGGCTGCGATGTTGCTGCCCAGCAAACGCGCCATTCGTAAATACTGTTTGGAACGGGCGGTGGACCGGTTGGGCTTTGCTGGGCTGGTGGCCGAGTTTGGCGTCTGGAAAGGCAGCGGGGTCAACCTGTTCGCACGCCAGTTGCAGGGGACAAACGCCACTGTCTGGGGCTTTGACAGCTTCGAAGGGCTGGAAGAGGACTGGACCGGGCACGCCAGGGGCGGTCAGGCCGGGCGCTTTACGTTAAAGGGCGTGTCGCCCGAGGTCGAGCCGTCTGTTCGGTTGGTCAAAGGGCGGGTGCAGGATACCGTGCCGAAATGGTTGGCGGAAAACGCCGATCAGCCCGTTGTCTTTGCTCATCTGGATCTGGACACCTATTCGCCCACACGGTTTGTACTGGATGCGCTTCGCCCGCAGTTGGTGGCAGGAAGCGTACTGCTGTTCGACGAGCTGTACGGCTATCCAGGATGGCGAAATCACGAATACAAAGCGCTGCAAGAGTGTCTGCCCGAGCAAACTTACCGGTACATTGCGTTTTCACAACAGGCCGTCGGGATTGAAATCACCGCCGCTCTTGATTGAGAAAATACAGCCCGGAATAGTGATGCTTGACGAGCACCGTGCCCAGGGCGTTTTCGGGGCAAAAGCGGTTTCTTAAAACCTCTCCTCCGACATTGATGGGGCATGTTGGAAAATGGTGCCGCAGCCATTGGGCAGAGTCCCGAGCAGGGAGTTTCAATATTCGCAACATTCAGAATATACCTATTTTAGGTTGATTGATTTCTATTTTCATATCCTTGGGTAGAGTACTGCAAGCGTAAGCCAGTACGTAATTGCATTTACTGATATTATTCTGCATAGCGATTACACAGTCTTCTACAAATAGATGGATTATTTGAATGTCTAACGCGGAAAACATCTCGGCCGAGGATCTGGCTACACTGCCGTTGAAAGAGCTGAAATCGCTGGAAAAGAAGGTCGCCAAGGCGATCTCTACCTTTGAAACCCGTCAGAAACAGGCGGCTCTGGCCGCGCTGGAAGAGAAAGCCAAAGAGATGGGGTTCTCTTTAGCAGAGCTGACCGGGGCAATGGGCAGTGGTCGTGGCAAGGTAAAGTCGATGGGCATCCCGAAATACGCCAATCCCGAAAACCCTGCACAGACCTGGACCGGCAAAGGTCGCCGGCCCGAGTGGTTCGTTGCTGCAATGGCAGCGGGAAAATCGCCCGAAGAATTGGCTCTCTGATCCGCTTTAGCGGATTGGGTCGAATAGAGCATCCTTTAGACGGCAATCTCTGACTGTGTCCTGGCCGCAAGGTACAGGGCGCAGGTCTTTTGACAGGCATACCCGTGCTTCTTGAATGCGGCCATCCCGGCAGGTGATGGTCAGCATATCGGGTTCCCATTCCGGGTTAGCCTTGAGGAATGCCTCTTCGATGACAGATGCCGGCAATTTCACCGACCGATCCAGTTTGCGGAAAATTGCGGGGCGGTTCACTTGCTCATAGGCGCGTCGGGAGGTTTCGTAATACGCGGCCGCGGACAGGCCTGAACACGTGCCGTGTTTCTTCCATTGGTACCACGCCAGGCCTGAACTCCCCATGATGTCCTCCATTGTGTTGGACATCTGGCGGGTTGGATGTGGTTCCATTGTGCGACAGAAGGACGGCCAGCCACGGTGGTATTGAGGCCACAGCCCATGCAGAACCCAGCCAAAATCCTCGCGGTCGTCGCATTGCGGGGAGTTTCGCTGATCGCCTTCGATCGCGCACCAGGTCGGTGACCAGCTGAGCGACAGCACATAGTAGTCAAAAACGCCGGCTTTCTCTCCGTCTGCACGCAGCGCGGTGGCTGAGCTAAGTGCCAGAATTAGGGCCATTAGGGCAAATCGCATAAACACTTTCCTTCTGTCTTTATCGGCACTATATAGGCGCCAAGTTCCCCGACAATGGAAACCCGCCCGCCAAGGGCAGCCTGATTTCGGGCATCGGGGAAGATTTGCGTCAAGGAGAGATGACATGGCCAAACCGATTATGGCGAAAGCAACCGCCGTTTGGCTGATCGACAACACCACGATCAGCTTCAAGCAGATTGCCGATTTTGTCGGTATGCATGAGCTGGAGATCCAGGGGATCGCCGATGGCGACGTGGCTCCGGGCGTCAAAGGATTTGACCCGGTTGCGAATAACCAGCTGACAGAAGAAGAGATCGCCTCGGCCGAGAAGAACCCGATGCACAAGATCAAGCTGAAGTTCAACCCGGCCGCCTCGGGCGAGGAAAAGCGCCGTGGCCCGCGCTATACCCCGCTGTCCAAGCGTCAGGACCGTCCGAATGCGATCCTGTGGCTGGTGAAGTTCCACCCAGAACTGACCGACGGCCAGATTTCCAAACTGGTGGGCACCACCAAGCCAACGATCCAGTCGATCCGCGAACGTACTCACTGGAACATCAGCAACATGCAGCCCATCGACCCCGTTGCCCTGGGTCTGTGTAAGCAAAGCGAACTGGATGCCTCTGTTCAGAAGGCCGCCTCGAAACGTGCCGCTGATGGGGCCGCGATGTCCGACGACGAGCGTCGCAAGCTTCTGTCGACCGAGCAGAGCCTGTCCATGGGCGCCGAGCCGAAAGTCCCCACCGCCATCGAAGGGTTGGAGACGTTCAGCCTGAAGGATGACGAAGAGGAAAAAGAAGAAGAAGAGATTCTGGACGCCGACAGCCTGTTCAACCTGCCCAGCGGCACCGACGACGAACAGCCCTGATCTGTCAGACGTTAGATTGCCCCACGAGGGATGCGAAAGGCCTGGGATCATTCCTGGGCCTTTTTGCTTGGTTCTGTTTTGCGATTCTGTGCCTATGATTCTGAGGTGCGACCAGTCCCGCAGCCCCTGCCGAGGTTTTGGTTCTATTGGTTTGCCACAGTCGTCTGGGGTCTGATTTGATCGAAACTTTGCTTTCCCGCCCTCGATGATTGGGCGGCGCAGTCGCTCACATGATTGAAATATATGGATTTTAAATTTCAGTGCGATGTTTGGGGAAATCCATGTAAGGTCTTGAAATATGATCAAAAAACGCGCGAAAATTCTGACGCCAGAAAAAATCACAACGACGAGAAATTTTTCTTGATCGGCGGATATTTCGGGCCTAAATGCGTTTCTCAAGACGCCAACGCACGCGCCTCTGGCCGGGACGGATCTCCGCCCCCGTGTTTACGTAGCGACGGTAACGTCTCCCTTGGAAGTGAGCGGTCATATATGGCCGGGTCTATTGGAGATGACCATGAACGCCTACGTAACACCCTTTTCGGGCGGTGAATCCGTCCGTGCAACCACCCGTATCGAAACCTACATCCGGTCCACGCAGTTCGACCGCCCCACGCTGGTTTTGGACGGTCAGGCTGTGTCTCAACAGTATCGCGCGCTGAAGTCCGGCCTGGGCCGGGCCGATATTCACTATGCGGTCAAGGCAAACCCTGCGCGTGAAATCCTCGAAGTTCTGGTGAACGAAGGTTCGCATTTCGATGCGGCTTCGCGCGGCGAGATCGAGCTTTGCCTCAGCTTGGGCGCGCACCCGGATCACATCTCGTTTGGCAATACGATCAAGCGTCCCTCGGATATCGCTTTTGCGTATCACGCCGGGATCAC
>Ga0209379_10002073_pt1 | contig 12447 bp, 12 predicted proteins | sample tdDd001_FD_187124 | JGI IMG/M metagenome (GOLD analysis project Ga0209379, IMG submission 187124) | Marine sediment microbial communities from the Atlantic coast under amendment with organic carbon and nitrate - tdDd00.1 (SPAdes)... | ecosystem: Environmental > Aquatic > Marine > Coastal >...
TACAATCAATGCGCTTTTTCTCTTTGATTAAACTACCAGTGGTATTGGTATTAGCGGGGCTTCTTTCTGCCTGTGGTTTTCACCTTCGTGGCGAGTATTCCGTTCCGGAAGAACTGCACACCATGTCATTTACAAGTTACGACAAATACAGTCCTCTGACACGATACGTGTACGCTCAACTAGAGCTCAATAAAGTAAACCTAGTAATGCCATCTTCTAAAATCCCCAACCTAACTCTTATTTCAGAAAGCATAGGAGAGCGTACACTTTCTCTGTATCAAAACAGCCGCGCGGCAGAAAAAGAACTTACTTATAACGTTGTTTATCGTGTGACAATTCCTGAAGTCGGTGCAAAAACCTTCACAACAACCGTTAACCGTAACTACCTCGATAACCCGCTAACCGCACTGGCAAAATCAGTAGAGCGTGACGTAATTGAAGATGAAATGCGCCAACAAGCAGCATCACAAATGATGCGCCAGTTAGGTCGTATCAAGGCTGAATATAACTCAGATGAAATCGTACTCAAGCCAGAAGTAAATAAGTCATAACTTATGCGGATTTTTGCCGATAAACTGGCCGAGCACCTAGCTAAGCATATCAAGCAAGTTTACCTAATTTTTGGTAATGAACCGCTGTTGATTCAGGAAAGCCGCCAAGCGATTCAGGAAATGGCTCGCCAACAAGGCTTCGAAGAAAGGCATCGTTTTTCAGTTGATACCAGCTTAGATTGGAATCAAGTGTACGACTGTTGCCAAGCGCTAAGCCTATTCTCAAGCCGTCAGTTGATTGAGCTTGAGCTGCCAGAGAGTGGCGTGACCACAACGGTTAGCAAAGAGCTGCAAACTTTGTGTGACATGCTACATGAAGACATCATGCTGGTAATCGTCGGTTGCAAACTGACCAAAGCACAAGAGAACGCGAAATGGTTCAAAGCACTTAGTGCAAAAGGTGACTGGGTCAGCTGCCTAACACCCGATTTACAACGCTTGCCGATGTTTGTGCAAGCACGCTGCCGAACCTTGGGATTAAAAGCGGATCAGCAATCTCTGCAAATGTTGGCCCAGTGGCACGAGGGAAATTTGTTCGCACTATCGCAAAGTTTAGAGAAACTCGCTTTGCTCTATCCAGATGGCGAACTGACGGTTGTGCGACTCGAAGAATCACTTAGTCGCCACAACCACTTTACGACGTTCCACTGGATTGATGCCCTACTTGCAGGTAAAGCCAACCGTGCACAACGCATCCTGCGTCAGCTGGAAGCAGAAGGTATAGAAGCCGTTATTCTGATCCGTAGTGTACAGAAAGAGTTCAACCAACTACTCAACATGCACCGAGATCTTACCCAAATGGGTATGATTCAGGTGTTTGAAAAACATCGAGTGTGGCAAAACAAACGCCCATTTTACAATGCTGCGCTGACTCGTCTGTCAGCCTCCCGAATTTGCGCGCTTTTATCTCTATTGGCACACGCCGAGATAAAAGCCAAAACCCAATATGATGAATCTGTGTGGCCAACTATCCATCAATTGAGCCTAGAAACCTGCTCGCCTGATATTAAGCTGGCAATTTAGCTTTCAAAGCGTGATATAGTGCGCAACCAGTTTTAGCCCAGTTAAGTTAAAACACCCACAGATAGAAACGAAAATACCGAGGAAAACCGAGTGCTTCGCGAAGAACTTAAAGACTTTTTAGCCGATAAAGCCGACGACATGAAAGCGGAACAGATTGTTATTCTAGATGTAGAAGGCAAATCAAGCGTGACAGATTACATGATCATTTGTACTGGTACGTCTAAGCGTCACGTTTCATCTATCGCTGATCACGTCGCATCTGAAGTGAAGAAAGCGGGTCTAGAGCCACTAGGTATGGAAGGCGAAAATGAAGGAGAATGGGTTGTCCTAGACATGGGCGACGCCATGCTTCACGTGATGCAAGAAGAACACCGTGAGCTGTACCAACTAGAAAAACTCTGGGGTTAATCTTTTGAAAATTCAACTAATTGCCGTTGGCACAAAAATGCCCAAATGGGTCGAAGAAGGTTTTCAGGAATACCGCCGTCGCTTCCCACATGATATGCCACTCGAGTTGGTTGAAATCCCCGCAGGCAAACGCGGTAAAAACGCAGATATCGCACGCATTCTACAAAAAGAAGGCGAAGCAATGTTGGCTGCAGTACCAAAAGGTAGCCGCATCGTCACGCTCGATATTCCGGGTAAAAAATGGGATACCCCACAACTAGCAGAACAGCTAGAAGCGTGGAAACTTGATGGCCGCGATGTGTCGATTCTAATCGGTGGCCCAGAGGGTCTAGCACCAGCATGTAAAGCTGCCGCTGATCAAAGCTGGTCACTTTCGGCACTGACATTACCACACCCACTGGTTCGTATCGTAATGGCTGAGAGCTTATATCGAGCGTGGAGCATTACAGCTAACCACCCTTACCACCGCGAATAATAGCGACTTAGCAGTAGAGATAAGCGTTAATGATTCGTAGACGCCGCAGTCAAATTCGAGATTACCAAGCAGAAGCACGCCTGTTCGCCAGTCGTGCTGTTTTTGCATTTCTTGGTATTGTTGTCTTGATGGGCCTGTTAGTTGCTAATATGTACAACATTCAGGTCAACCAATTTCAAGACTATCAAACCCGTTCCAACGATAACCGCATTAAAGTAGTACCTATCGCACCTAACCGCGGCCTTATCTACGACCGCAACGGAGTGCTACTTGCTGAAAACCGTCCTGTTTATAACCTGGAGTTAACCCCAGAAAAGATTAAAAACATTGACGAGACAATCCAAGGGTTACAAACCATTCTGGAAATTACCCCAGAACAAATAGAACGCTTTCAACGTGAGCGTAAGCGTACACGTCGCTTCAAGTCTGTACCACTTTTGACCCAATTAAATGAAAAGCAAGTAGCCGTATTTTCTGTCAATCAATACCGTTTCCCTGGTGTTGAGATCAGTGCGACCTTGAAACGTTACTATCCATATGGCGAAGTTCTGACCCACGTCATTGGTTACGTATCACGAATTAATGACCGCGATATGCAACGCTTAGTTCGTGAAGAGAAAGACGCCAACTACCAAGCAACCCGCGATATCGGCAAGTTAGGTATCGAAAAATATTACGAAGACCTACTGCACGGCACGGCAGGCTACCAAGAGGTAGAAGTCAACAGCCGTGGTCGCGTCATCCGTACACTAAAGTATATCCCTCCAATTCCAGGTAGAGATATCGTCTTGAACCTCGATATCAACCTTCAGTTGTACGTACACCAGTTGTTGGATGCTCGACGTGGTAGTGCAGTAGTGCTTGATCCTCGTGATAACGGCGTACTTGCAATGGTATCGAGCCCAAGTTACGACCCAAATGCATTTGTACATGGTATATCAGGCAAAGCTTACCGAGCTCTACTGAACGATAAGAATCGTCCTTTGGTGAACCGAACTACGCTCGGCATTTATCCTCCTGCCTCGACCATTAAACCATTCATGGCAGTGGCAGCTCTGGAAGAAGGTGTCGTCACACCTAAAACAACTCGTAATGACCCAGGTTATTGGCGTATTCCAAACTCAGATACTCGCCCTTTCCGTGACTGGCTGCGCTGGGGTCATGGTCGCGTTGACATCATCAAGTCAATTGAAGAATCTGTAGATACTTTCTTCTATCAAATCGCCTACGACATGGGCATTGACCGTATCTCTAACTGGATGATGATGTTTGGCTTTGGTGATTACACAGGCATCGACATTTACGAAGAAAGTAAAGCCAACATGCCAACACGTGATTGGAAGATGGCTCGCCATAAGACTCCTTGGTACAAAGGCGATACAATTCCTGTTGGTATCGGCCAAGGGTATTGGACAGCAACGCCAATGCAGATAGCCAAAGCAACTTCGGTTCTCGTCAATGAAGGCGCTGTAACCGCACCGCACTTACTCAAAGCAACCATCGACAATGGTGGTGATTTTGAACAGCAAAAAACATCTGAGTATGTGACCTACCCTCCTATCCAAAACGTGCCAGATAAATACTGGAATATGGCCAAAGAAGGTATGCGCTTGGTTAACCATGGTACCAAAGGTACAGCTCGCCGCTCGTTCTACAACATGACTTACCAAACAGCCGGTAAATCAGGTACTGCACAAGTATTTGGTCTTGGCGAAAATGAAGAGTACAACGCGGACGAAATTGCAGAACACTTACGAGACCACGCTCTATTTACGGGGTTTGCGCCATTTGACGATCCGAAAGTGGTGGTAACTGTTGTACTAGAAAACGCCGGCGGTGGCTCAAGTAATGGTGCACCGGTGGTGAGAAAGATCTTCGACAGAGTCGTTTTGGACGACAACGTAGCTGCTGCAGATGATGACGCAGCGAAGAAAAAGGTATCGCACTAATGAAAATGGATCCTTCTACAGGTAAGAATCGAGCTTTATTTGAGCGTTTTCACATCGACTTACCGTTACTGCTAGGCATTCTGGCATTAATGGGGTTTGGTCTGGTCATTATGTACAGTGCTAGTGGCCAGAGCTTTGCAATGATGGATCGCCAAGCAATGCGCATGGTGTTATCGCTGGCTGTCATGCTCGTGTTGGCCCAAATATCACCCAGAACTTATGAAAGTCTCGCTCCACTAATGTTTGTCGGTGGTGTCATACTACTTCTTGGAGTGCTCTTTTTTGGTGAGGCTTCAAAAGGTGCTCAGCGCTGGCTTAACCTAGGGTTTGTTCGTTTTCAGCCTTCAGAATTGCTGAAGCTTGCCGTGCCATTGATGGTTGCGCGCTATATTGGCCGAAAACCACTCCCACCAACATTGACCACGCTAATTGTTGCGCTTGTCATGGTGTTTATTCCCACCATTCTCATTGCTAAACAACCCGACTTAGGTACTTCCATCCTGATCGCAGCTTCCGGTATCTTTGTAATCTTCCTCGCTGGTATCAGTTGGAAAATCATCACAGGTGCCGCCATAGCGTTAGGAGGCTTCATTCCTATTTTGTGGTTCTTCCTGATGCGTGAATACCAAAAAGTACGTGTCCGTACTTTGTTTAACCCCGAATCAGACCCTCTTGGTGCAGGCTACCATATCATCCAAAGTAAAATCGCCATTGGCTCTGGTGGTATTTCAGGCAAAGGCTGGTTACAAGGCACCCAATCACAACTTGAGTTTCTTCCCGAGCGACACACTGACTTTATCTTTGCAGTAATTGCAGAAGAATGGGGTATGATTGGCTTCCTTTGCCTATTAGCCATCTATCTATTTATCATTGGTCGTGGTCTTTACCTCGCTAGCCAAGCACAAACTGCGTTTGGTCGAATGATGGCAGGCAGCATTGTACTCAGCTTCTTCGTGTATATTTTTGTAAATATTGGCATGGTTAGTGGCATCCTACCTGTGGTAGGCGTACCTTTACCGTTGATCAGTTATGGCGGCACCTCAATGGTGACCTTGATGGCTGGTTTTGGCATTTTAATGTCAATTCATACACACAGAAAAGCATTCTCTAAGGCTACCTAGACATGCAAAACCGTTCTTTATACAGCTTAGTTTTCTCTGCTTTGATTTTGGCAGGCTGCTCAAGCCAAAAAGCACAAGAGGGCCGATACGAACTAGAATCAGATGTCGCTCCTGAAACACCTTTGTCTGTCGAACATATTGAAGATGCACACCCTAAATATGAACCGTACAGTTTAGGGGGTAATAGTAATTACACCTTACGCGGACAAGACTACAAGATCATCCGTGATGCAAAAGGGTTTAAAGAAAAAGGCAAAGCATCTTGGTACGGTGAAAAGTTCCAAGGACATCTCACTTCAAACGGTGAGATCTACGACATGTATTCGATGACAGCGGCTCATAAAACGTTGCCATTGCCAAGTTTTGTAAAAGTAACAAATACAGACAATGGCAAATCAACAATTGTTCGAGTCAATGACCGAGGACCATTTCACGAAGGACGAATTATCGACTTGAGTTATGCAGCCGCTTTCAAGTTAGATGTCGTAAAAACTGGCACCGCCAATGTTGAAATCGAAGTTCTCAGTTTTGAAAAACCTACGGATGAGAAAGCACTCGCTGCGCACCCAAAGTACGTAATTCAAGTCGCTTCATCTAAATATGCAGATCGCACGCGAACTTTAGGCTCAGATATAAGTCAAAAGCTGGATACTGAAATTTTCCTAGAAAGTACAGACGATTTACATCGACTCTTTGTGGGGCCATTTACTGATTATGCTCTGACACAAAGTATGTTAGAGAAAGTTAAGTTGCTCGGCTATCCATCAGCATTTATTAAAAAACACACAACTGTTAAATGACCCGATTCATGAATTTCTATGCAGAGCCTCTCTTATATAACCGGGGATTCTGTTAAGATGACGACAGTTAACCAAAAAATTTGAATTACCATGAATAAAAATAAGTTTGTGAAATCTATTCTCGTTTCTTCGGTTGCTCTTTCTGCAACCTTTGCTCAATCAGCACTTGCATCACCAATTGTTGTTCCAGACGCGCCACAAATCGCAGCGAAAGGCTACGTATTGATGGATTACCATTCAGGTAAAGTACTGGCAGAAAAAGAGATGAACACTAAGTTATCTCCTGCAAGTCTAACGAAAATGATGACCAGCTACGTAATTGGTCAAGAACTCGCGCGTGGTAATATTTCAGAAGACGATGATGTAACCATCAGCAAAAATGCATGGGCGAAGAACTTCCCTGATTCTTCAAAAATGTTCATCGAAGTAGGTACAACCGTTAAGGTACATGACCTAAACCGCGGCATCATCATCCAATCAGGTAACGATGCTTGTGTTGCGATGGCAGAGCATATCGCAGGCTCAGAAGATGCATTCGTTGATTTGATGAATGCATGGGCTGACACGCTAGGGATGACAAATACGCACTTTGCAAACGTTCATGGTTTAGACAACCCTAACCTATACTCTACACCTTACGATATGGCGTTACTTGGTAAAGCACTGATTCGTGATGTGCCAGATGAATACCGTATTTACTCGGATAAGAAGTTTACTTACAACGGTATCACACAGTACAACCGTAACGGTCTGCTGTGGGACAAGAGCATGAACGTTGACGGTATCAAAACCGGTCACACCAGCAACGCAGGTTACAGCCTAGTAAGTTCAGCAACTGAAGGACAAATGCGTTTAGTTGCAGTAGTGATGGGTACTAAAGACGCAAACGCGCGTAAATCGGAAAGCAAAAAGCTACTGAGCTATGGTTTCCGCTTCTTCGAAACAGTGGCACCACATAAAGCGGGTGAAACCTTCGTAGAAGAGAAAGTATGGATGGGCAGCAAAGATACCGTCGCTCTCGGTGTAGATGAAGATACTTATGTGACCCTACCTCGCGGTCAAGCAAAGAACCTAAAAGCAAGCTTCGTACTTGAAAAAGAGCTAGAAGCCCCAATTAATAAAGGGGATGTAGTTGGTAAGCTATACTATCAAATTGATGGTGAAGATATTGCTGAGTACCCACTAATGGCACTGGAAACAGTGGACCAAGGCAGCCTATTTAGCCGCATGTGGGACTACATCGTGTTGTTGTTTAAGAGCTTCTTCTAACCGTCGCTTCTGACCAACAAACGAATCTACAAAGCCGCCAACTAGGGCGGCTTTGTTATCTATACTCAAAGGACACCAACACGCTTGGGTATGATCTTGAGTTAACCCTAATTTGACTGTACTATTTCGCACCGCAACGAATACCAACTGGAGTTACCGATATGCTAACCATCAACTCTGATGCAAAATTGAAAGACCTGCTTGAGTTCCCTTGTTCATTTACTTACAAGGTAATGGGTCACGCAAAGCCTGAGCTTCCAGAACTTGTTCTTGAAGTGATCCAGCGCCATGCTCCTGGTGACTACAGCCCAACAGTAAAACCAAGCGCTAAGGGTAACTACCACTCGGTGTCTATCAATATCACTGCAACCTCTATCGAACAGGTTGAAACTCTATATAAAGAACTAGGTGAAATCGAAATTGTACGCATGGTTCTATAATTTTTTGATAGATTAAATTTTTTTTGAAAGCAGCCTCGGCTGCTTTCTTTTTATTTATCATATAGATAATCTAAACCATCCCATGTATCAGTTAAAAATCTGTTACTCAGCTGTAGAGCATTAGGGTTATCCGGTTTATAATCCAAAAACTTTATTTATTAGCGACAGGAATTTCCATGCAACACCAACTTGTTGTAAAACGACTTGGACGCCAAGATTATGAGCCTGTATGGAAGGCAATGCATGAGTTTACTGATCAACGCACAGACGACACTCCTGATGAAGTTTGGTTGGTAGAACACAATCCAGTATTTACACAAGGTCAAGCAGGTAAAGCCGAGCACCTTATAAACACTGGAGATATTCCTGTTGTACAAAGTGATCGTGGCGGTCAGGTGACTTACCATGGGCCGGGTCAATTGGTTGCTTACTTCTTGATCAATCTACGTCGCAAAAAATTAGGAGTGCGAGATCTCGTTACGCACATTGAGAACCTCGTTATTAACACTCTTAAGGCATACAATATCGATTCAGCTGCGCGACCTGACGCTCCTGGCGTTTATGTCGACGGTAAAAAAATATGTTCTCTCGGACTTCGCATTCGTAAAGGATGCTCATTCCATGGGCTGGCGTTAAATGTGAATATGGACTTAGGTCCGTTTTTACGTATAAACCCATGCGGCTATGAAGGAATGGAGATGGTTCAGGTAAGCCAAGTAGGCGGGCCAGAAGACATCGAAGCCGTGGAAAAACAACTAATACAAGAACTCGTTACTTTGCTTGATTATGAGCAAGTAGATTTCAGCACAGAAGCACCTACTCAAGGTAACAAAGCATGAGCAAACCAATCCAGATGGAAAAAGGCGTTAAATACCGCGACGCCGATAAGATGGCATTGATTCCAGTAAAGAACATGCCTACAGAGCAGAAAGAAGTGCTACGTAAGCCTGATTGGATGAAGATCAAGCTACCAGCCGACAGCCAACGTATTCAAGACATCAAATCAGCGATGCGCAAGAATGACCTTCATTCTGTATGTGAAGAGGCGTCTTGCCCTAACCTAGCTGAATGTTTTAACCACGGTACGGCTACTTTCATGATCCTAGGCGCGATCTGTACACGCCGTTGTCCTTTCTGTGACGTTGCCCATGGTCGTCCGCTTCCTGTTGAAGCTGAAGAGCCAAAGAAACTAGCGAAAACCATCGCAGACATGAAGCTGAAGTACGTTGTAATCACTTCCGTTGACCGCGATGACTTACGTGATGGTGGTGCAGAGCACTTTGCCAACTGTAACCGTGAAATCCGTGAACTGAACCCACACATCAAGATTGAAACTCTGGTTCCTGACTTCCGTGGTCGCATGGACGTTGCGCTTGATCTAATGAAAGACAACCCGCCAGATGTCTTCAACCACAACCTAGAAACGGCACCTCGTCTGTACCGTAAAGCTCGCCCAGGTGCGAACTACAAGTGGTCGTTACAACTGCTACAAAAGTTCAAAGAGCAGCACCCAAATGTACCGACTAAATCAGGCCTGATGATGGGTCTTGGTGAAACGAAAGAAGAGATCGTCGAAGTACTGAAAGACCTTCGTGCACATGGCGTAACTATGCTGACTCTTGGTCAGTACCTAGCGCCAAGCCGTCACCACTTGCCAGTAGAGCGTTACGTTCCACCTTCAGAGTTTGACGAGCTAAAAGAAATCGCACTAGAACTTGGCTTCACCCACGCAGCGTGTGGTCCATTCGTTCGCTCTTCTTACCATGCCGATATGCAGGCTCAAGGTATCGAGATTAAATAAGCACTCGCTTGTTTTGAAAAGAAAGGTTGGCTCAGGGCCAACCTTTTTTGTTTCTGCTGAATCTAAACCACTGCCATTCGGATAACGAACCTATATCCTTAAACTAATAGCGCGTCATTCCGAAGAGCCTAGGCGATATCAGGAATCTGCTTTCAACGTACTCTGAGCTGATACTTCCATACGCTAGAAAAACAAAAGGCCCTCAAATGAGGACCTTTAAATTGGGTGAACTTTCGAAATAGATGGGTCGAGTTCTAGGAGAACACACGGAGTTTGCTTCTAGCAAATGAGTATGTTCGCCAACGAAATCGGCGCACTCTATGAAGAAAGTTACGCGTAAACTGGTAGACGCTTACAAATTTCTAGAACTTTCTGTTTCGTCGCTTCGATAACTTCCTCGTTGCCGATGTTATCTAGAACGTCACACATCCAGTTTGCTAGCTCTTTCGCGTCATCTTCAGTGAAGCCACGACGAGTAATTGCTGGTGTACCGACACGGATACCAGACGTTACGAATGGGCTGCGTGGATCGTTTGGTACAGAGTTCTTGTTTACTGTGATGTTTGCTGCACCTAGTGCTGCATCTGCATCTTTACCTGTAATGTCCTTGTCGATTAGGTCAACTAGGAATAGGTGGTTCTCTGTACCGTTAGATACGATCTTGTAACCACGCTCTTGGAATTGGCCAACCATTGCTTTTGCGTTTTTCACTACGCGAGCTTGGTAAGCTTTGAACTCAGGTTCCATTGCTTCTTTGAACGCTACTGCTTTACCAGCGATAACGTGCATTAGAGGGCCACCTTGACCACCAGGGAATACTGCTGAGTTCAGCTTTTTGTACATGTCTTCGCCCGCATTAGACAGGATTAGACCACCACGTGGGCCTGCAAGTGTCTTATGCGTAGTCGTTGTAACTACGTGAGCGTGTGGTACTGGCGTTGGGTATTCACCTGCAGCGATTAGACCAGCAACGTGCGCCATGTCTACGAATAGGTAAGCGTCAACTTTGTCTGCGATTTCACGCATGCGTTTCCAATCAACAATTTGTGAGTAAGCAGAAAAACCACCGATGATCATCTTAGGCTTGTGCTCAAGGGCTAGTTGCTCCATCTCGTCGTAGTTGATTTGACCAGCTTCATCGATACCGTAAGGGATAACGTTGTAATGCTTACCTGAGAAGTTAACTGGTGAACCGTGAGTTAGGTGACCACCATGTGCTAAGCTCATACCTAGAACTGTGTCGCCTGGGTTTAGAAGCGCCATGTAAACTGCGCTGTTTGCTTGAGAACCTGAGTGAGGCTGTACGTTCGCGTACTCACAGCCGAACAGTTGGCATGCACGATCGATTGCTAGTGCTTCAGCTTTGTCTACGTACTCACAACCGCCGTAGTAACGCTTGCCTGGGTAGCCTTCAGCGTATTTGTTCGTTAGCTGAGAACCTTGTGCTTCCATTACACGTGGACTTGTGTAGTTTTCAGAAGCGATAAGTTCAATGTGTTCTTCCTGGCGAAGAGTCTCTTCCTGGATAGCTGCGAACAGTTCCGCATCGTAATCTGCGATGTTCATATCACGCTTAAGCATCTGTATCTCCTGACTCAGATTGGTACTGAAAGTTGCAAAAAAACTGAATAACGACCTAACGCAAACGTTTACGTCGAGCTAATGGCGCGCATTTTACATAATTTGATCTAGGTCATAAAGAGAAATTTGTAATTTTTCTCATGCAGTTTTTTCATGATGACAAGTAAGAATTATCATGACGATATCGCAATCGTTTGACCATGAACCACTGACTGTCAAATTTGTGCTTTACACCCTGTAAAACAACAATTACATAGGTTTACCGTAAATTTTACCCTCTAGCTACCGAAAAGATCATCTTTTTACTACTATGCATGCCCGATTTATCATCAACGACTGCATATTAGATGGAAAAACACTCAAGAAAAGAAGACTGGATGGCAATTCTTACAGGTACCTTTTTGGTAGCTCAAGGGGTTTTCTTTCTCCAATCCGCTAACCTCTTAACCGGAGGCACAACTGGATTGGCTCTGCTTATTAGCCAATTTACACCTTTTACGTTTGGTGTGCTTTACTTTTTAGCCAACTGTCCTTTTTACTTGCTAGCATGGAAACGCTTTGGCCGTCATTTTGCGATTAATAGTGCAATTTCTGGCGCTTTGGTTTCTATCTTTGCTGATAATCTGTATTTACTGATTTCGCTCGAATCGATTAATGAGATTTACTGCGCCGTAGCTGGTGGGCTATTGATGGGCTTGGGCATGCTGATCCTATTCCGCCACCGCTCAAGTTTGGGTGGTTTCAACGTACTGTGCTTATTCATTCAGGACAAGTTTGGTATCTCGGTAGGCAAATCTCAGATGGCAATTGACGCTTGTATCTTATTTGCCTCTTTCTTCTTCGTCACTCCGTGGGTTATCGGCTTGTCGATTCTTGGCGCGTTCGCGCTAAACCTTGTCCTTGCGATGAACCACAAGCCGCATCGCTATTCTGTAAGCTACGGGTCATAGGATGAAAAAATAAAAGGCTTTGGGGAGCACTCCAAAGCCTTTTGTTTAGGATCGAAATCCTTAGGGGTATTTTTTATTT
>Ga0209379_10002074_pt1 | contig 12445 bp, 10 predicted proteins | sample tdDd001_FD_187124 | JGI IMG/M metagenome (GOLD analysis project Ga0209379, IMG submission 187124) | Marine sediment microbial communities from the Atlantic coast under amendment with organic carbon and nitrate - tdDd00.1 (SPAdes)... | ecosystem: Environmental > Aquatic > Marine > Coastal >...
TTCCGTTATCTGATTTCTTTAACCAAACTATTAGCACTGAGCAGCGAAATGAACAGCTTCGCTCAATACCAACATACTGCTTACGTTCCAGCATCAGCATCCAAAGAGGCAAAATAAGTCATGGCAGCAAAATCTCTAAAACCCGCTCTACTATCACTTTGCGCTTTGGGTGTCGCTTCTTGGGTTGGATACCAGTTCTACCAAGCGTATCAACCAGAACCAGCACGTTTACAGGGGTTGATTGAAGCGCAGCAGTACAGCATCTCTTCTAAAGTTCCTGGTCGTATTGATGAAGTCATGGTGCGCAAAGGCGATGATGTAGAAAAAGGTCAATTGATCTTTACCCTTCACAGCCCAGAAATCGAAGCAAAACTGGAGCAAGCAAAAGCGGGTGAAAAAGCCGCTGGCGCCTTGGCATTAGAAGCAGAAAAAGGCGCGCGTGAGCAACAAATCCAAGCCGCAAAAGACCAATGGTTGAAAGCGAAAGCCGCAGCGGACTTGATGGAAAAGACTTACCAACGCGTAAACAACCTATATAAAGATGGCGTAGTTGCGGAGCAAAAACGTGATGAAGCCATGACACAATGGCAAGCATCGAAATACACCGAAAGCGCAGCGTTCCAAATGTACAACATGGCAAAAGAAGGCGCGCGTAGCGAAACTAAAGTCGCAGCAGCAGAAAAAGCACGCATGGCGGCTGGCGCAGTTGCGGAAGTAGAGGCGTACGCAAAAGACACGCAAATCTACAGCTGGTTTGATGGTGAAGTCTCTCAAGTACTATTACAAAGCGGCGAGCTTGCGCCTCAAGGCTTCCCGGTTGTAACGGTTATTGATACTCAAGACTCATGGGCAACGCTGAACGTACGCGAAGATTTGCTCAAACACTTCACTAAAGGCACAACCTTTAAAGCTTACCTACCAGCGCTAGATAAAGACATTGAGTTTAAAATCACCCATGTTGCTGTAATGGGAGATTTTGCTACATGGCGTGCGACAGACGCATCGAAAGGTTTTGATCTTCGTACATTCGAAGTCGAAGCTCGCCCTACCCAACCAGAGCCTGAGCTACGCATGGGCATGAGTGTTGTGGTTGAGCTGTAATCGCGTTGGTTTAAAACTATGACGATTCAAATCTCACAACAACAAGTCCTGCGGCGCGATAAATGGTTATTATCTTGCCTGACATGGGTGCCGATTTTATTGGCCGTCACTATTTGGGGTGTTTTCTCGGCAGGCATTGCCAGAGATCTCCCGATTGGTGTGGTTGATTTGCAGCACTCGCAATTGTCACGCAAGATGATTCAGTCTCTTGATGCCTCTTCCACTCTTTCTGTTGATTACTACTACACCAGTTCAACAGAAGCGAAGAACGCGATGATCGAGGGTGATATCTACGCTTATGCTGTGATTCCCCCTCAATTTGACCAAAACATTCTTTTGCATCGACAACCGCAGCTATCTGTCTTCTTTAACAGCCAATACATTTTGGTTGCCAAGTTGATTAACTCAGCAGTTACTCAGTCTCAAGGGTATTTCGATGCGCAACTAGAAACCATGGGTAACCTAGCAAAAGGCAACACCACAACACTTGCAGCTATTGGTCAAGCCGTGCCAATTTCGACTCAGATTACGGCCTTGTTCAACCGTAACACTAACTACGCTCAGTTCTTGGTGACAGCGATTGTTCCTGCGATCTGGCAGATCTGTGTCGTAGTCAGCACCATTTTGATCCTCGCGGCGCATTTTCGTCTTTATGGTAACGGCAATAACAGCTTCGCGTTCTTAGGCGATCGCCCTTTCACTCGACTAAGCAAAATTCTAAGCCAGTACATTCCTGTCTTTATGGCACAAAGCGCACTGTTCTTAGTCTGGTTCTATATGGTGCTTGATTGGCCGATGGAAGGCAGTTACTTAGTTATGTTATTGGCGCAGTTCGTCACAACTATCGCATGTATCATCATGGGAGCGTTGTTCTTCTTCCTATCGATGGACCCAGCACGTGCGATGAGCTTTGCTGGCGCATTTACCGCACCGAGCTTTGCATTTATGGGGATAACCTTCCCGGTTTCCGACATGAACGCGTTAGCGCAAGCATGGCGAGGCTTATTACCAATTACGCATTACATCGAAGTTCAAGTGGATCAAGCAAGCTACGGCGCAAGTGCGGCACAATCTATCGGCTCACTCTGGCCGATGGTTGGGTACATTATCCCGCTACTGATGACGGCGGCTTTATTGGCAAAACATCGCAACACAGCTTTGTTAAATAGCTCGTCCTCAACAGATAGCAAACAGGAGGCGGTATGACACTGTGGCAACTGATTAAAACAGAGCTTCGCTCAGTGATGACCAATCCTGTCGTAGTACTGACTGTCTTTGGTGGCGTGGTGTTTTACTCCTTCTTGTACCCGCTTCCATACGCGCAACAAACGCCGAGAGAACAGCCGATTGCGATTGTGAACCTCGATGGTAGCCAAACCAGCTTAACCCTAGAGCGCATGGTCGACGCGACGCCTCAGGTTAAAGTCGTGACACGATTACACACGATTGCCGATGCAAAACAGGCATTCTTAAATCGCGAAATTACCGGCTTTTTGGTGATTCCAGAACACTTCTACAAAGATTTGATGCTTGGCAGCAGTCCTACTCTAGCTTATGCCGCGGATGCCTCTTACTTCTTGGTCTACGGCACCGTGGTAGAAGGTTTGGCAACAGCAGGCGGTACGCTTGGTGCTCAAGTTAAAGTAAGCAAGATGGTGATCGATGGCGTGCCACTAAGCATGGCGAGCCACGATTACTCTGCGATTAAGCTGAACATGAAGCCAACCTTCAATCCAACCATGGGCTACATCGAATACGTGGTGCCAGCGGTGTTTGTTCTGATCCTTCAACAAACTTTGATCATGGCAGTCGGTTTGCAAACGGGTACACAGCGTCATGGTCGCGGTTATTGGTCTCTGGTGCCAACGGGCGCTCTGCTACTTGCCAGAACTTTGGTCTTCGTCGCTATCTACTACCTACTCAGCGCCTACTACTTTGGCTTCAGTTTTGAACGCTTGAACGTCAACCATGTTGCCAACGCAGGTGAATTGTTGACCTTGCTGTTGCCGTTCTTGCTTGGCTGTTGTGGTTTAGGTTTGTGGCTCGGATACTTGCTACCAAGGCGCGAGCTGGTGACATTGGTCGTGCTGGTTAGCTCAATGCCATTAATCTTCTTGGCAGGCTTTATTTGGCCAGTTGAGTCGATCCCTGCCCCGTTACTTTGGTTTGCGGACTTGAGCCCGAGCACTTGGGCAATCAAAGGCTTTTTAGCACTCAACCAAATGGGCGCAACGTGGCAACAAGTCGCAAAACACTGGACCGCACTTTGGGTGCTTACAGTTCTTTGGGGCGGCGTTGCCTACTGGATTGCCAAACGCAATACCAAACCAGTAGTAACAGAAAGCTTAAGTTAACGGCTATTTATCCAATAAAGCAAAGGGGCTCACGTAGCCCCTTTTTGTATGCTCGGATATTTTAGTGACTCAGATATCAGCCACCATTGAACAAGCTATAAAGCACGAACGCATTGTTTTAATCAGTTGATATAGTCAGTGCAGTATCAAAGTCTGCCAAAGAGTCATCTAATTGCTTAAACTCTGTCTCGCCTAATAACACTTCACTCCACTCAGAGTGGGATAGGTTAACGGTCACCCCTGAATTTAATTGTGAACTAATTTGAACAATGCCATTTCGAAGCTGAATACCGAACGCGTGCTCACTATCACTCATGTTTAAGTTGAACTGAGAAGACAATCCTTCCGCTTTACGTGTGTCCACCAAGTAACGGATGTATTCAACATTATTCTCTATAGGAGATGCCTCTAACTTTTCACTGGTGATTGTCCCAAGTAGTTGGGTTAGAGATTGATAGTTATCCAATTGATGTTCACCGAATGAAAGTTTCCCTTCATGAAGTAATGCTTCAGAAATATAGAATCCACGAGCATTGGCTGAGCTGGTACGTTGCCCAAGTGCACGAGCCGCTTCTGCGCGCGACAGTTTGGCTTCTTCGTTATTTGGCTCTATTTCAAGTAGTTGGGAGGTTAAGTATAGCGACCACTGCCACCCTTCCAAGGTTTGCTTCTTATTTGATTGCTTGACCATTTTATTGGCCAACTCAACCCCACCTAGACTTCCAATAAATTGATGAGCAAAGGTTTGTGTCGGCAAAGGGTTGATGTCGTACACGTCCCAACCGTTCCAGCCCATAACACCGTTATAGACCTGCTTAGCATGACTTTCGACTTGCCCATATGTTTCTTTATCCAATCGTAGGTTTTCTGGCATATAAACAAATTCAGCAGCGCCTTGAGCATCCTTTCCAAGCTTTATCGCTCGTATTGTTTGGTCATGTATCAATTGCATCGAGTCGCGAAACTCATGGATGGCATCTTCTGCGGTTTCTTTAGTTACATTGGCAGCACCATGTATATCAACGTGATAGTCAAAGTCATAAGAAAGCACCAGATCTGCCGCATCTACAAGTCGAATAGGGTCACGATACCTATCTCCGCGCAAAGTATAGAGATTGAAAATTGAGCCTGCATTCATTGCATTGGTCACCATAAGGCTCTTTTCAGGAAAGTAGTAAGCGACACTGTCCGTCACATCTGTAGGGCTAGGTAAAACAATCACTTCCATCCCCGCAATGGTGTGCGTTTCTACTTGGTTGTGCTCAAAAGTAACGGTCGGAGATTGGTAGCCTTTTTCGCCCTCTAGCTTGTCTAGCGTGAAACCAAGTTTATTAGGAAACGCATCTGGCCCGCTTTCAGGGTGTAACAACCCAAATTGAATGGCGACTCGAGTAGAAAGGATTCCAGCTAGAGGGCTAACACCATTGTCTGCAAAAAGGTGTTTCTCCATCCACTCATGTGCGTAAATGGCTGTGTCATCATTACTCCACGCTTGTGTACCCCACACATAATGCGAATGGGTATAAAGGACCGCACTAACATCAATCTTTTGATTTAGCTTTTTTTCCAACTGTTTGCGTTGCTCTTGCGCTACTTTTAAATCGTCTCCCGTATCAACGATTATCCAGCCTTCAGGAGCCTCGACTGCGATCACGTTACCGATACCCCACCCAGCAATACGATAAACACCATCGGTTATCTGAGTGATTGATTGCACGTCTACATCCCACAATTGGTCGACCATAGCTGCGGGCTTCGTAGTAACAATCCCTCTATCCGTAACAATAGGGTCATACTTAAGAGAAAGATTGTATTGGTCGGCAACCGCGACAAATGAAGTAGAGAGTAAAAGAGCAGTGCTGAGAATTGTCTTTCGCATAATATCGTTCTTCTAGTTAATGAAATAATTTATGGTTAGCCCCTTTCGATGACACCATTAGACTCAATCTCAATAATTAAATCGATGAATTAGAGAAAGTCATTTTTGGCTAATCATCATTTTATTTAAATCGGAGATAATAATTTAAAACCCATAAATATGTCTTGTCCTTTATCGGTTTTAATTTCAAAGTCATCAAGCCAATATATGTCAGTTAATAACCGAACATCTGTGATTAACTCACAGCGGTCTTTTTCGCACAGCGCTTCGACATCACCACCCCAACATGTTGATATGTCGATAATTATCATTCTCTCCAGCTCGAGAAACTGATGGCTAAAGTGCTCATGCAATGACTCTATGCCTTCGGCGTGACTCAGCATTAAAGTGCACTTCCCTTCACCAATATCACAAACTCTATATTTGCGATCATTTAAATATATTGTGAAATCCATGTAGATTTATCCTCAATTATTAATTCAGATTTCATTGTTTTAAATAAATCAAATCTCTACGAGGAATTAGAGAAATTCATATATGACAAATTGAGAAAACCAAATATGAATTTCTCTAACCCATAGTTCTATTGAGTCAAAAAACTAAGATAGCTCGGTATCCAAGAGTTAGGTTTATCGAAAACCTTTCAGGCCCCTTAGTTTCAACTCATACATGATTAATACCGCTGTTTATTTAATAAATAAGCTTGGTGCTATTTCGGTATGCGTTATTAAATAAGATGCAACCAAAATGAAGTTAAAGCGCTCAAACACACCCATAAATTATTCAGCGAAATGGAAGGTCATCGTTCTCGTGCTGTCTGTGGTACTGATGCTTCTCAGTGCCCTACCCTCTGCATTTGGTGAACGTGAAGCTTTGCACATTTCAAACCAAACAAATTCGGCACAGGCTGATGATGTATATCGTTATCTTGTGGACAACAACATTGATGTTCACAGTGTGAACGAAAACAACGATAGGTTAGTTGTGACGTTTGCTTCAAACGGACAACAAGCCGCGGCACAAGCTCTGATGTCTGAGTTTATCCAACCATCAGAGACCGTTGCCCTCACACTCGAACCTTCAGCACCTTCTTGGCTAACCTCGCTAGGCTTTCAGCCGATTAAATTTGGATTAGATCTACGTGGTGGTGTGCAATTTCTGTTAGACGTTGACCTAGCCCCTGTCTTTAATGCTCACGCGCAATCCGTGATCGACGACCTTCGTCAGGAGTTTCGTGTACGCGGTCGTGTAGAAAACGGTGAAGTGGTCATTGCTCGATATAACGAAGCACTGCTTGGTGATATTCGACACCACTTAAGAACACAGTATCCAAATTGGACTCTGAGCCTATCTGGCGAGCGCTTAGTAATCTCAATGGATGAGGAAGAAAAACGAGCGATTCGAACTTTGACTGTGACACAAAATCTTCAAACAATGCGAGGCCGCATAGAAGAACTTGGAATCACAGAAGCCGCCGTTCAACGCCAAGGTGAAAATCGAATTCGCATCGAACTGCCAGGCGTGCAAGATCCGACATCCGCGAAGAACATTATCGGCGCCACTGCATCACTCGCGTTTTACCATGTGGAGCCCAATGCTAACGCACGAACAAAATCCATCAATGATCAAGATGGTAGACCTGTCATTCTGCATAGAAACAGTATCTTAGGGGGTGAGCATATTATCGATGCACGCGCTAGCCTAGGAGAAATGGGGACGCCCGAAGTCAATATCACTCTTAATAGCACAGGTGGGCGATTGATGAGCAATCACTCACGCAGCAATATCGGAAACCCGATGGCGACTGTCTACAGTGAATACAGTCAATCAGAAATAGGACAATCCATTGAGCAAAGCGAAGTTATCAGCGTAGCGACAATTCAATCAACGTTGGGGAACCGCTTTCGCATCACCGGCGCAGGAGCAATGCCAGACGCTCAAAACCTTGCGCTTCTATTGAGAGCAGGCTCACTCACCGCTCCTGTCACCATTGTCGAAGAGCGCACAATCGGGCCAACTCTTGGCGCTGAAAATGTCAAAAATGGCTTTGCGGCACTCGCCTTGGGGCTGGGTTTTACGTTGGTATTTATCGCTTGTTGGTATCGACGCCTTGGCTGGGTTGCAAATGCAGCACTGACTATCAACTTAATGTGTCTGTTTGGTCTATTGGCGCTTATCCCTGGCGCTGTACTAACGCTTCCAGGCATCGCTGGGCTTGTGCTAACGGTGGGGATGGCTGTCGATACCAACGTGCTTATCTTTGAACGCATCAAAGACAAGATGCGAGAAGGCAGAAACTTCTCCCAAGCCATAGACCGAGGTTTCGATAGCGCATTCTCTTCTATTTTCGATGCCAACCTCACCACTATGATCGTCGCCATCGCTTTGTATGCAATAGGTAACGGTCCAATTCAAGGCTTTGCCATCACTCTGGGATTAGGCCTACTGACGAGCTTATTTACCGGCGTATTTGCGTCTCGAATTCTTATCAATTATTTGTGGGGAAGAGACACCTCACATGAGGTGAAACTGTAATGACCAACTCAATTAGCATCACCAAAATACGTCAATTGATGACGATGATATCGCTGATTCTACTGACGCTTTCTATTACATCGATCGCGGTAAGGGGGTTCAATTGGGGACTCGACTTTACGGGAGGTGTCGTCGCCGATATTCAAACAAAGCCAGACGTCACTCAAGTTCTACTCAAGTCTCACCTCGATTCGGCATTGAGCCAAGATGTTCAAGTGACGGCGGCAGGCAACGAGGGAAATTGGCAACTGCGTTTCAATGATACAGACCTCGATTTGCGAGAAGCACTTAACAGAGCACTGTTGCCGATAGACAGCAGTTTTCAAGTGACCAACAGCAGCGTAATTGGCCCTCAGGTTGGGCTAGAAATGGTCGAACAAGGTGGCTTAGCGATTTTGGCTTGTTTTGTTCTTACCTTGCTGTACTTGAGCTACCGATTTGAGTGGCGATTGGCACTAGGCTCTATTGCTGCGCTGGTTTACGACATTGTGATTGTGCTAGGGCTCTTTGCAGTGACTCACATTGAATTCAACCTAACTGTGTTGGCCGCGTTGCTGGCAGTGATGGGCTACTCACTGAATGACTCGATCATCATTTCAGATCGCATCCGTGAGGTATTTCGTGCGAAGCCAGACGGTGAAACCGATGCCCTTCTCGATCAGTCCATCGTGTCAACATTGTCACGAACGCTTGTCACATCAGGCACTACCTTGGTCACAGTCTCTGCATTGTGGTTGTTAGGAGGGAGTGCGCTAGAAGGTTTCGCCATTGCACTGTGCGTCGGAATCTTAAGTGGGACCTGGTCCTCTATCTCTATAGGCACACTCTTACCAAGGTGTGTGGGCTTGGAACCGACCCACTATAAACCAGAAGAGACGGAATCCCTTCAAAGGATGCCTTAGCTTTTGCTGGCTGCGCTTAGTGCTTACCGCTTACCGCTTGTTTAAGAACGCTACTAGACGACAGTCAGTCGCCTGGTAGCAACAAAGAATTTCTCTAATTCATAGTCTGAACCATCGGTTCACCTTAAGTTAGCAACATGGTTAGACACATAACTTAAAACGCCCCGTCTACTGCACAGGAAGTTGTAGTATTCATCCGATTTACTCTCGTTAAAGGACATTAGCGAGCCTTCGGTTACTCAATAAAGGCTCAACATGCTCAACGTACTCAAACAAGAATACAAACTGCCACTTGGCATTGTTGCCGTTCTATTTTTTAAGCTGATCGGCGACAATTTACTCACTGGTGAACTCTCTCAGTTCGCCTACATAATGATTACTGCTGTGCTGTTTTACGCGGTGATGAGCGCGATTTTTTCTGTTGTTCGCCATTCAGATGCTCTGGCGATAAAGCTTGGCGACCCATACGGCACACTTATATTGACGCTATCTGTTGTCTTACTCGAAGTCATCATGGTCTCGTCGGTTATGTTAACAGGCGAATCGAACCCCTTCTTAGCACGTGACACCATGTTTGCTGTCGTGATGGCAGTGCTTAACGGCTTTGTTGGTATCACCTTGTTGATCGGTGGTATGAAATACCATACTCAAACCTACAACCTTGATGGAATAAAAGCGTACTTAGTCGCCATTATCCCACTTGCATTACTGTGTTTGGTACTCCCTAATTTCACCAGTATGGATCCGCTGGGTAACATGTCGACCAGTTTAACTTGGACATTGGTACTCGCTTCAATCGCTTTGTATGCCGTATTCCTGTTCATTCAAACACGCAGCCATACCGACTACTTCATTGATGGTGATAACGAAGATCATCATGAACACCACGGACCACTGCATAGCAACATCTTCCATACCATTATGTTGGTGAGCTATTTAGTCGTCGTGATTTTATTAGCGAAAAGCCTCGCGATTCCAATTAACGATGGCATCACTGAAATGGGGGCACCTGCGGCTCTAGGTGGTTTGATTGTTGCCTTGATAATTCTCGCACCAGAAGCGGTTGGTGCCGTTAAAGCTGCCGTGACCAATCAATTACAGCGCGCGATGAACCTCTTCTTTGGTTCGGTTCTCGCCACAATTGCACTAACCGTTCCCGCTGTTTTGCTGATTTCTGGGGTAATGAACGAACCCATCCAGCTCGGCCTCGCCCCTGCTGAAATGGTGTTATTGGGCGCAACGCTATTAATGACAAGCGTAAGCTTTAGCAGCGGAAGAACCAACTCGCTCAATGGTGCAACCCACCTCATCCTGTTCTTTGCCTACATCATCTTAATGTTTGATTAAAACGCATTGTGGGCTCCAGCACTCAACGGCTGGAGCCCACGCTAACTTGGAGTTTCCATGCAAGAGATCATTTCCGCAATTTGGCTGCAAGACTTTGATGCCTTACTTGAATTGAATTCACTGCACGTTTTATTGCTGTTACTTGGTGTCGTTCTGTTCCTTGAATCAAGCTTTGTTTTCTTGCCACTACCCGGTGATGGCCTAGTGCTGTTTATCGGAGGGATGGTTGGTTTGGGCGCGATTGATTTTTCAAGTGCTCTAGTACTTCTTACTAGCGCCTCTTTTTTGGGAAGTATCATTGCGTATCTACAAGGGCGTTGGCTGCACAATACTCAATTCATGCGTAAAGCCGAGCAAACCCTTCCAGATGAATCATTACCCAAGGCAAAGAGACTATTAAACCGATACGGTTTTTTATCCTTATTTGTTTCACGTTTCGTTCCATTTGTCCGCGTATTAACCCCAATGCTAATGGGCGTTGCACAGCTGAGTGTCATTAGAACGCTTGTTGTCAGTTTCACTAGTTCGATTACATGGGTCTTCAGTCTATTGTTGCTAGGAAAGTGGGTCATGCGCCACCCATTCATCTCTCAATATCAAGAGTTGATTACAAAGTGGTTCTTAATGGGCAGTTTAATCCTGATGATCACCGCATTTATCGCCCTCTTTATTCGGCTTGCGACCAAGAAGCGACAACCACAAACATCCGAATGAAATCGCTTCAATCGTATTCTCACTTATTGCCAAAGGTCTAACATATGACATTAATTACATTAGCTTTTTCATCAGAAGGGGCGGAAAAGCTGTACCTCAAAATACTGGAGTGTCTCACTCTAAGAAAGGCGAAACGACTGAATCAAACGCTTCTAGAGGCTGAACCCGTCGAACTACCATCAGTATTAAGGAAGCTATCTGACCAACAACGTATCGCCACTTGGACTCTCTTAAGCGAAGTAAACCCAAGCCTTGCTGCCAACTTACTTGATCACTTATCTGATCCCGAGCTTCTATGGCTGATCAGTCAACTATCTGAAAGCAGCACCATAGTGCTATTTCAATATTTGCATTCCGCAGACCGCCGGCTGCTACTCAATGAGCTGCCAAGCGACCTACAAAAACAGCTCAGGCAAGCCCTACCTTCGACATGGAAAGACGAAGAGCGTGCTGCCCTGAAATACCCACAAGACTCTGCCGGAGGGATTTGTAAAAGCGAAGTCCTCAAACTGGCAGCAGACGCTACCATCGACAGTTTGAGCGCAATATTAAGCGCAGAAGAACATAACTTAGATCGACTAGAGTGGCGTTACGTTTACTTGCATAACAATGAAGGTAGTTATTTAGGCGGGCTGAAGATCCGTGACGTACTGCTGCTACCACGTGGCACGTCATTAAGGGAATACATAGATACCACCGTGCCCGTTATCAGCCCTGACACGGGTCTCAATACGATTAAAAGTACGCTGGACACCACTTTACACCCCGTTATTCCCATCGTTGATGAACAAGGTTTCCAAATGGGCATCGTCGGCTTTAAGCATCTCAATGAAGCTCTATATCAACGTTCGAAGCAGCAAATGCTGGAGCAATCCGGTGTATTTGGAGGTGATGAGTCTCGCACCATGCCAGTACTAAAACGGAACCTACGTCGACTCGCCTTTTTATTGCCTTCAGTCGCCTTGAGTTATGCCGCGATTTCAATCATTGCTATTTACGAACCCATCATTGAACAAATTGCCGTCTTAGCGGCCGTGTTACCGCTTGTCGCCAATCTTTCTGGTGCGGCTGGGAATCAATCCGTTGCAGTGTCAATACGTGAATTATCGATGGGACAGATCTCAGGCAAAGATCTGCTGTATGTAGTCGCGAAAGAGATTCCAATCGGCGCGATCAATGGAATGCTCATTGGTGGTGTTTTGGCTCTGCTTACCTTGTTCACGCTTGGCGGGGAGCACTCTGGATTGCCATTGGTTATCGCCATTGCTTACACACTTTCTTCCACTCTTGCTGTCGTGATTGGAGGTGCTTTGCCCTTGCTACTAAAACGGCTCAACTTCGACCCAGCCATGCTGTCAAGCCCAATGCTGACAACCTTAACCGACGCAATTTCGTTCTTCAGTGTTCTGTATCTAGCACACGCGTTTTTGCTGTGATTTAACTTGCTTTTCCACCACAAAATGGGGATTTCTATGCATTTCGAAACATTGTTCACCTATATGACACTCACGGTTCTTGGCCTGTTACCCATCATGAACCCACCCGCAGCAGCAACGGTTTTACTCGGTTTGAGTAAAGGACGAGATAAGAGCTATATTGTGTCGCAAGCCAAA
>Ga0209379_10002080_pt1 | contig 12433 bp, 14 predicted proteins | sample tdDd001_FD_187124 | JGI IMG/M metagenome (GOLD analysis project Ga0209379, IMG submission 187124) | Marine sediment microbial communities from the Atlantic coast under amendment with organic carbon and nitrate - tdDd00.1 (SPAdes)... | ecosystem: Environmental > Aquatic > Marine > Coastal >...
TCTTTCTCTTTCAAGTGAGCGAGTTCATGAACCACTATCATTTTTAACAACGGCTCCGGCGCGTTTTTAAACACACTCGCGATACGAATTTCGTTCTTTGATTTGATTTTACCGCCATGCACTTTGGACACGTAAGTATGCAATCCAAGCGCATTATTGATCAGATGGATCTTATTGTCGTAAATGACTTTGCTCAGCGGAGATGTTTTCTTCATATAACGATTTTTCAAAGCCATCGTATATTCAAACAGCGCTTTTTCACTTTTGATATTGTGATTTTGAGGGTATCGCTGCTCGAACCAAGCTTTCAATCGCCCAGACTCAACCAGTTGCGTGACTGGCGTTACGATATGTTCAGGGTAGCCTTGAATGTATCTCAGTACAGAGTTCATTAATCAATATTTGGTCAGTAGTTTTGAAGAGGCGTCAGTCTACCCGAATCACACTTGCCATTCACGGTCTTTTCATTACACTTCCCCTATCAAAGATGTAGGAACAAACTAATGAAACGACTTGTACTGTACGTAAAAGACAAATGCCCACACTGTAAAGATGCCCAGCGCTATCTCGATTCTAAAGGCTATAAGTACAGGTTAACGAATGCAAAAATGCAAAGAGGAAGAAAAGAGCTAGACGCCATTGGTGCCCGCTCTCTTCCTGTATTGAAGATTGGTGACCGCTACATGATCGGTTGGAACCCGGGTAACTTTGAGAAGATGTATAAGAGTTAACTCTAGAATGAAAAAACCCCCGCGCAAGGCGGGGTAAAACGTTCGTACACAGTTTTAAGGGTTCTATTACCAAGCGTAAGAAACACCAGCACCAAATGATGCATCTGTATCATTACCATTGGTTAGTGATACGTTAGCATTCGCAGTCCAGTTATCATTAATACGGTGAGCATAACCTACAGCAATCGCTTCAGCACCATTTGCAGCACCTAGACCAACACCTACTGAAGATGTCTGACCGTGGCCAAGATAAGGTCGTGCAGCAGTAACAGCTTGTGTCGATGCCATTACGCCATCGATCTTAGCGTCTAGATCACCAATCTGATTGTATAGATCTTCAATCGCTAATGTATTATTGTCGATTTGAAGCTGTTGCGTAGCGTCACGAGTATCAACAGTGCTACCGTATTCAACTAAGTTTTGTACTGCTTCTTTTGCGCGCTCTGGGTCAAGACCAACAACTGGTTGCTCTACTGGTGGTTGAGGTTCTACCGGGTTTGTAATTTCACGCTCTTCCGCACGTTTTTGTGCTTCTTTTTGCACTTGTGCACGCGCTTCTTTAGCCATCGCTTCAACTTGATCCGCAGTGTAAACTTGACCAGTTTCCTTATCCATTAGCTGCTTTTGACCACTTGCATCAGTATGAATTGCTAGTCGATCGTCACCAATTAGGCGATTTACAGCTTCTACTTTCTGCTCTGCAGTAAACTCGTATTTGTCTTCATTATTCATGCGGAAAGCAATAGCTTCATCTAAAAGCTTGCTTGACGTAAATTCCGCATTGCCATCCTTAACATATTGAATAGCTTCTTCACGAGTTACAGGCACACCTGGAAGCTTAGGGATTGGTTCTACTCCAAAGCCTGGATCAATCGGATCCACTCCAAAGCCTGGGTCAATTGGATTCACTCCAATTAGATTGCCTTCAAGATTGTTACGCATAACAAGCTTCAAATTTTCAATCTCCTGAGGTGTCATTTCAGAAAGCATCAACGTTTTTTGATTTCCTTCAGAACCATGAACAAGGATGATGTCACCATTTGCGTTTTCAATAATTTCTGCGTTAATACCAATTGCAGAAAAAACCGTATTTGCTTGTTCAATCTTCTCAGGCTGCCCCTTATCTTGAGCAACAGTTCCAAAAGAAACAGCAGAAATGGCAATAGCTAACAAAGTTTTTTCATGTCTTTACCCTTATTAAATCGTAAATGTACGGTTTTAAAGCAAATAAAAAGGGATTTGATTATCCCTTTTCGTTGGCGTGCATTTTACAGAACAGCGCACGCCTGTAAAGCGCTTTATGCGTATTTTTACGAAATAAAAACGTTAAACCATTTAAGTTATTCATTCATAAAGAAAAAAATAGACCTGCCATAAACCATTTGAACAAGGTTTTCAGCTTCTTCTCTATTCATAGAGCCTTGTAACAGCCTAACCAAGTTATTAGACCCATTTCGAGCCGAGCTGTTGGTGTCTGGTGTTAAGGAGTTTTCCAAGAATAATCTTATTACCATTGAAAACTGAGGTTGAAGTAAAGCTTTGTCCCATGAATCTATGAAAGACTCTCGACTTGACAAGTCAAGGCTTTCCAGTAACTGCGGCAACACCTTCCCTTGAAGTGCAGTACCAAAGTGTGCACGAGATGGATAATAGCCTTGTAATGTAGATTTTCTAACACTAAGGTCCTTAGATAACCTATCATAAGTAATGCTATCCCACCCTTCATTGGTAAAAATATCAAATATTAACTCATCATAAGTACGCTTATTCGCTTCTCTTTCTGACGCACTAATTCTAGCCATTTATCTATCCAACATATAATTAACAGTATCGCCCAATAACAGGTTTGCTAAGTTTTCCGCTTCATCTACCGACATTGTCTCTGAAAACTTCTTAACTAAATTATTTCTACCTGTGCGAGCAACACGATTTACATCCAAAGATAAACTGCAATGTAACATCATCTCATTCGCACCCAAGAACAGCTTGTCGCTCTCCAACCCTTTATTCCATGAGTCACGAATAGTTTTCTGATTTGAAAAATCGACAGCATTAGCAACGATATGAAAAATTTTCCCTTCCAAAGCGGTGCCAAAATGAACTCGAGTTGGGTAATAGCCTTGAAGTGTAGATTTGCTTAATCCCAACTCTTGGGATAACCGTTCATAAGTTAAACTGTTCCACCCCTCTTCAACAAATATGCTAAAAATCGTAGCGTCATACTCTAGCTTACGCCTCTCTTTTTCAACTACGGATATACGAGCCATAAGCTACCCTTTTACTGTGTACGTACGAATATTGTAGCTAATATATACGGATAAAAATACGTAGTAATGTCAGAGTTTAGTACTTATTGGTACTACATAAGGTAATTTAAGAGACAAATCATTAATCCAGGACAGCCGGACAAAAGCAGTTTAATACATATTCTACTATTCTCATTTAGTGTATTTTTACCGACTTCAATATCTTGCTCGGTCTCATCACTTGAATTATCACCATCTGGCGTTGGTTGAGTCTTAAACGCTGCTACAGAACCCGGGGGAAACATGTACAGCAATGCAGCGCTTCCCCAAAAAATCATCAACACAAAAAATGCATAATCAGATGGATATTTTATCCCAAAGAATTGAGTCGTAGATTCAATCGCATAAATAATCGCCAGCGCAACTACGTTACCGATAAGCGCAAATTTGATGGTACTTCTTAATTCCATTTGTATATTTCTTTGCTTAATTTGTCGTTGTCAGTTTTGCTTGATAACAGCCTAAACTTTCATCAAACACAAACTCCAACTCATTGCCAATACTGGCTAGCTTATCTTGTTGATAGTGAGAAACATAGAGCAATTGGCTCAAGTTCTCACGTGCGATCAGCTCTAACGTGTTTTTAACCAGGCGTCGACCAAGATAGTCTAAGCCTTGGTACGGCTCATCTAAAATAAGCAATGCAGGCTGTTTGACTATCGCTCGTGCAATTAATAACAATCTCTGCTGACCGTACTCCAACTCTCTAAATGACGTTTTGGCGTATTCACTCATGTGTAAGATGGCCAACCATTCCTGCGCGAGTTGTATCTCTTTCTTGGTTGGTTGCTGATACAAACCTATCGAGTCGTAGAAGCCAGATAAAATCACTTCGAGCGCGCTACAGCTGACTCGATACTGCAAATGCAAAGCTGAGGAAACCATACCGATGTGTTTTTTGATCTCCCATATCGACTCTCCACTACCACGTTGATTACCAAATATTTGGATATCATTAGAGTAACACTGAGGATGATCGCCAAAAATCAGACCTAGCAAGGTACTTTTCCCGCAACCATTGGGGCCTTTCACCTGCCAGTGTTGGCCATTGTTAATGCGCCAATTTAGCCCGGTAAAGATGGTTTTTTCGGTGTATTCGACTCGACCATCCTTAATCTCAAATACCGGATTAGCAAAGTGAGTCGAGTGTTGATGACGTTGAATTAAGGCAATCATCTCCTCACTTTGTTGCTGAGACTGCGCTTTAATCTGGCTGACAACCGGATGACTTTCCCATTCATCTTTGTTCATGGTGTTTTCAAGCGCACCATGATTAAAAAGCGCAATACGCTCTATCCATTCCGGAATATCTTCTTCACGATTAAAAGTGATGAGCATCTGTGTTGTTTGCTGACGGAGAGCTAAATAACGCGCTAAAGATCGGCGATGTGCAACATCAAGACCAGTAAAAGGGTTATCAAGGACGATCAAATCAGGCTCTGTTGCTAAAGCCCTAGCAAGCATGACTCGGCGAGTCTCCCCCGTTGATAAAACGCGAAAACCGCACTCTCTGAGATGTTCTAAATCCAAATCACGCAATAGTTGCTCGGTCAGTTGCGTATCGCTACTTTGCTCGTTGATGAGAGAATACACCGTCGAGCCTTTATCAATCTTATCGAGAAAGTCAGTGTCATCCTTGGCTATTTCTTCCTCTAGCAGGCGCTGCTGTTCGACTAGAGAGACTTGAGCAATGCGCCCGTCGCTTAACTCTAGCTTTCCGGATTCAATGGTTAGTTCCCCACACAATAAACAGCCAAGAGCAGATCCAATATCACCTTCAGTGCTGAATACACCCCATGATTGACCTTGGCTGATCGCCCAGTCTGAGATCGTTAACCTGCTTGTACCTGACTCAACCGAGACATCTGAGAAATGAATTTGCATTGATTCGGTATCCTTACCTAAAAATCGAATAAAAAACACGTTACTTCAAGACGTTATTTCGTGCGATAGAGAAAGATAGAAATGTGATATTGGCAGACGCAAACGTAAATCAGGTGTACTGCTTCACGAAATCAATGAAGGTCCGATCGGCGACCGATAAATACCCCTCTTTGCGCCAGGCCAACGCTAAACTCAATTTCACAGGCTCATCAAATGGGATACCCACCACTGAAGGTTCATGCTCTGTAACCAAATTTAGTAAGGCCGTAATCGCGAACTCATGTTGGACAATACTCAGAATCATCGGCAACAAGTTGGTCTCAAATGAAAACCGCATTTCAATACCATGTTGCTGCGCCCGTTTTTCAATGTACTCGCGGTGAAAGTAACCAGATTTGAACATGACGAGCTCATGTTTAAAGAACTCTTCAAAGCTGATGCTGGTTTGGTTAGCTAGTGGATGTTCTTTACCGACCACAGCGACCATCTCAGTATCAAAAAGGTGATCAACTTCGAGATCATCAGGGACATGATCATTATTGATAACTCCAATATCAAGTTCACCGTCGAGCAACATCTGCCTGATGGACTCAGTGCCTGCATCCACCAGCGTCAGTTTTAAATTGGGATAGCGCATCTTAAAGGCCATTAACACCTGAGGGAAAAAGTAAGAGCCCATCATACTTGGCGCTCCCAAACGAACCTCACCTTTCTCAAGCCCCTTGAGTTCATCAATGGCTAGTTGGGCATCATCCAATTGCTGAAGTACACGTTTTGCATGCTCAAGTAGCACTTCCCCTTCATGCGTTAACATCACCTTGCGGTCTTCACGGCGAAACAGCTCTACCCCAAGTTGTTGCTCGAACTTCTTAATTGAAATACTCAACGCTGGTTGAGCAATATGAAGCGCTTTTGCTGCCATAGTAAAATGTTGATGTTCTGCAACGGCGAGAAAGTGACGTAGGTGTTTAGAGTCCATATCGTGATATCAAAAATATATTAGGTTCATATTTTTAATATATTTTATCAATCCACACTTCACTGATAACTTGATCACATTAATCGCTCTATTGTGACTTATCACATGATTCAAATTGGCAGCAAACAATATCAGAACGTCACTTGGGGTTTGGCTCTGGGCTCATTCCTCATTTTTTGTAACCTCTACTTATTTCAGCCGATGCTGCCGTATATGGCGCAGCACTTCGTCGTTACCGAAACGCAAATAAACTGGATTTTTGCCGCCTCAACATTGGCCTTATCAGTCTTCTTAGTTCCTTGGGCAGTCGCGTCGGAGTCTTATGGCCGAAGAAAAGTCATGTTAACTGGCTTACTGTCACTCCCATTCATAAACCTCGCCATGCTAATGAATGACTCTTTACTTAGCCTTATCTTATTGCGTGCATTACTGGGAATAGCCCTTGCTGCGTTTGCGTCGGTTGCGGTCGCTTACATGGTGGAGGAGCTCTCAGAAAAAGCCTTTAGCAAAGCAATTGGAACCTATATCGCTGCCAACTCTTTAGGTGGAATATTCGGCCGTATTGCAGGTGGTACGCTTACAGACGCATTAGGTTGGCAATACGCGGTGCTGGTTATTGCTGGCCTAACCTTTCTGGGTGGTCTAGTGGTAATTCGACTATTGCCGATACAAAAAAACTTTACGCCACAACGAGGTATGTTGCGTTACCACAATAAAGCACTCATTAAACATATGAGAAACAAAACGCTCTGGCTGGCAATGCTTGTCGGGGGGATCAATTTTGCGCTATTCGTTAATCTCTACTCAGTGATGGGTTTTCGATTAGTTGCCCCGCCACTTAGCTTACCTGTAAGCTTGGCGTCTTTGATCTTTCTTTGTTACTTAGCAGGAACAATTAGCTCAAAACTCACAGGAAGATGGTGCGCTCATTTCTCTCCTATCGCGGGTATTGTTACGGGCTCAGCGATCAGCTTTGTTGGAATGATGGTTGCGTATTTTGATTCAATCGCCAGCATGGTTTTAGGATTAATGCTGATCAGTTTCGGCGCTTTCTTCACTCATACTCTGGCTTACTCTTGGGTCAGCCGAAAAGCGACACATGCCAAAGCGACCGCGACAGCGCTCTATCTTGTTCATTATTATATTGGTGGAAGTATTGGTGGCTTCTTCTTGATTTATTGCTGGCAGCATGGAGGTTGGCTAAGCGTCATGCAAGGTGGAAGTGTGCTCTATCTCGCCCTATTTTCACTCGTTTATTTGCTATCAAAACAAGACGCCAAACCCACAGACTGCGAGCCTCTTGCTGAGAACTCTGCTATTCTTGGCCCAAATTCTAATTTGGAAGCAAAATGACAACCACACGCTCAACAGAAGAGATTGCTCAACAAGTTAATCAATGGCTCAATGACGTGGTCATCGGCCTGAATCTCTGTCCATTTGCTGCAAAACCACAGCGTAACAAACAGATCAAAATTTTCGTCAGCGAAGCAACCCAAGAAGAAAGCTTACTGGAAGATATTTTAAGTCAGTTTTTGGAGCTAGAGTCTTCAACACCAGAAGAGTTGGAAACCACTTTGGTCGTTGTGCCCAATATGCTTGAAGATTTCTTCGACTACAACTTGTTCATTGATTGGGTTGAAGCCTTGATCAAACAGCAGGATTGGGAAGGGATTTTTCAGTTAGCCACCTTCCACCCAGATTATTGCTTTGGTGGCACAGACCCTGAGGATGACGAAAACCTCACCAACCGTTCGCCGTACCCAGTGTTCCACTTGATCCGTGAAGAAAGCATGGAAAAAGTACTGAAACACTACCCGAATCCAGAAGCGATTCCTGATACCAACATTGCAAGAGTTGAATCACTATCCGCAGAAGAACGCCGTAAGCTGTTCCCTTACTTATTCAGCTAATCGAGCCCCCTATCGCAATTTAACTAGGCAAGAGCCCGCTTTGGGTCCTTGCCTGTAAGTCGCTTTACCAGCGACTACGTCTATAATCTCTCCACTCAACTCGTTAAAAATGGCGAGCATGCTTCTGCTTTGGTAGTATTAGCCCACTGTTATTTCAATCCAGGTTAAGGATATGCACCTTTCTAAACTCACTACCGAAATCTTTGAACACATTTACCGCGACATCACTGAATTTCGTAGCACTTTTGACCTACCTGTTTCCTCGCCTGAGAGCTTAGATGACAAAGCAGACACACTGCACACGTCTCTAGCTATTGAAGAACTGACTGAACTTGCTGAAGCTGATAACAAGACAGAGCAAGCAGATGCGATTGTTGATAGCGTTTATGTTTTGATGGGACGCCTTGTTCATTTAGGCCACGATAAAATCGAAGACAACTTAGCGATTAACTACCTTATCGACCTACTACTGAATGTCGCAGTAAACCGCGGGATTGATTTTGTACCGTGTTGGGATGAAGTTCACTCAAGCAACATGAGTAAAGTGTGCCGTAGCGAGAAAGAGTACGCAGAAACTGAAGCGCATTACGCAGAACAAGGCATCAAACTAATGGCGGTTCAAAAAGGCGATTACATTATCGCAAAATGTGCAGAAGATTTTGTCTCTGAAGGCAAAACAATTCGCCAAGGTAAGGTTCTAAAATCTGTTTACTATCGTCCGGCTGATCTAGCACCGCTAACCAAATAATCTAAAACCGCCATTCAGCACAGACTGAGTGGCGGTATATAATTCCACCCTTTCCATATACACATCCCTCTTCCTCTAGTAACTGGCCAAAAACATTTAAGTATTTGGGTAACAGTACGTAGAAATTTTAAAACATTCACTGAGTTAAATATTAACCATAAAAACTTAGTGTTGAACGCTACTGTTTAGCCCCTGAAATTCATAGCCTATAAATAAACTGACTCATACCATATACGGTTCACCATACTCTACGACTAATGTCTAACTATCTGAGGCTGTTTGTTTTTTTTGGTTTGTTATAAGGTACTAACCATCAAATCTCAGTGACCTTCTTAATTAGCGGTTAATTTATTACTTATATTTAACCGTAAGTTATTTTCACTTATTAATTAATAAATTCACTTACAAAAATACAGAGTCATCGAATTATTTGTGGCAGAAAATATATAGCTAAACCTTCGTGCCCTGAATCAATAACGTTTGTTGGAATAACACGCCTTAGAGTGTGAACGAAAGGAATCAACATGAGCAGTACTTTAGAGTCCGTACATATACGATCAGACAAGCCTCAAGCCAATGAGGATGAACTCACTTATGAGCAACAACATAAACCCAGATCGGAATTTGATTCCCGAGAACAATATTTAGAGAATGAGTTACAAATCATGGCGCCTAAACGCTGGCGTCCTAATTTGCCGCTTAAAGATTATCGGTTCGAAATAGAAGATACCATCCCAGCGATGGCGGCGACTATTGGTAAGATTGTTATGGTGGGAGCCATTGCAGCCACTTTTGCCGGGGCGCTAGGGTTAAATGAAGGCTTTATTTTAGAAAATGTGCGTTATGAATTACTCATCGCCTCTGTTTTCATTATTCTTTTCTCAGGCTTTCTATTGCCGACCGCTAACCTCGCAGGTACGCACGGCCCACTCATCCCGTTAATTCCGATTGTCGTAGCAGCAGGTGGCCACCCTATGGCCTTTGGCTTGCTGATAGGCGCTTTTGGTTTAATGTTAGCCATCAGTAAAGGTGGCAGCATGTTGGCAAACCTCACCAGTAAGGGAGTGTGCGGCGGTTTACTGCTCTACCTCGGCTTTGTTGGTACTGTTTCTCAGGTTAAAAAGCTGTTCGCATGGGCAGAGGGTATCGGTATGAGCCACATCGCTTTTATCGTGATCTTTTGCACCATTATTTTGTACGCATTATTGGAACATTTTCGTAAACGTTGGTTGGCCGTACCTCTTAGTTGCTTGTTGGGTGGTACGTTAGCGTTTGCCATGGGTGCCCCGTTTTCTTTTCAAACTGAGCCTGGTTTACCCAATATGAACCCTATGTATTGGTGGGGAGAAAATACAGGCTGGATGCTAGGTCTACCTACGATTGAACATTTCATGGTGGTATTGCCCTTTGCTATTTTAGCCGTGGCTATGTGGTCACCAGATTTCCTAGGGCATCAAGTATTTCAAAAAATCAGCTATCCAGAACGTACAGAAAAAGTACATATGGACATTGACGATACCATGACTACAGCATCAATTCGTCAAACGTTTGGTTCTCTGCTTGGTGGTACTAACTTTACGTCTTCATGGGGGACTTATATCGTACCAGCTGCAATTGCTAAACGCCCTATTCCTGCTGGCGCGTTACTAACGGCTCTATTCTGTATCATCGCCGCTATTTGGGGTTACCCAATGGATTTAGCTATCTGGCAACCTGTACTGTGTGTCGCGCTCATTGTTGGGGTATTTGTACCATTGCTCGAAGCTGGAATGGAAATGACACGGGAAGGGAAAACCACCCAGTCGGCAGCGATTGTTGTGTTTTCTTCCGCGCTCGTTAACCCCGCATTTGGTTGGTCTCTCACCATGCTGTTAGATAACTTAGGCCTAATCGGTTGTAAAGAACGTAGCAGTGAACTGAGTAAAATGAGCCGTTGGGTGTTGCCGGGCATTATGTTTGTGGTACTAACGAGTGTGATGGCGTTAGTTGGTCTTCTACCAGGATTGCCAGCGATTATCCCAAGCTTTCGTTAACCCCTAAATAAGAGTTTTTCAATGCTCAACCCTTTCTGTTGCTAAGTTTGGGGCAGAATACAAAAAGGCCTCGCAATCGCGAGGCCTTAGTTTTTCTATCGAACTCATACAGCTATCTTTAACAACTACAACCACCCTACTCACTGACGAATCAATTTCACAGCGTTGCTTTGAACGACTCTGTCTGTTACCTAGAAACTGCTGTAAGCGTGAGGACGAACTTTTTCTTCATCCCAACCTGATAGCTCAATATTGATCAATGACTTACGCTTCCCATTACACAATGAAGCGATCTGGATGATAGGCAGCTGGCTGCGAAACTGCGCGGTAAGTATGACCTTTTTGCTTTCACTAAGGCCGCTTCGACATTGCGCCAAAACCGCCTCAGTATCCAATTGATGTGCATTGTCGATAATCTGGGTATCCGCACTCTCTTGATAGCAATCTGTTAACCATGATACGGCAGGCACTTCTAAGCTAGTCAAAACGATGACATCTTTTTTTGCTATAAGCTCTTTAAGTTCAATTTGCATAAATACTCTCTCGTCACGTCAGCAAGCTAACCATTAAAGCCGATTGCCCAGTTCAGACTGCGCCAAATGGTAGCCTCTGTCTATCATCTCTTGTGAGCGATCAAACTCTAAGGTACCACAGGCATTACGCGGGATCTCCAGCGTAATATCGGCGGGGTAAGCTGCCAACTTTTGGCGAGCAATGGTCGATTGCATCGCATCAAACGCTTGGTTTGCAATGTCATAGGCAGCAAAATTGAAGGTCATTTTACTTTTTACACTGCTACCTAAATTATCGATAAAGTGAACAACCTTATCATGCAGGTTACTCTCTTTCATTGGTAGGGCGGCCGGTGTCGTTTCCAGTTTAACCGTTTCAGGTTCACCGCCTAGATTTACAGCCAGCGTACAGTCTGTCTTGTCTCCGAAGGTAGGCGCAATCGGTACAGGGTTGAGCACTCCACCATCAATCAGTTCTTCACCACGGATAACATGAGGCGTGAAGAACAATGGTAAAGATATAGAAGCGCGAATGGCATCAAACAGAGAGCCAGATTGCAGCCAAACCTCTTTTTCATCGGCGACGTTGGCGGCTACTGCGGTATAAGGGATAGGCAGCTCTTCAATGGAAATCTCGCCGATCAGTTCGCGCAGGGTGTCGATGATCTTGTCCCCTTTGAACATACCGCTCGATTGCCATGAAAAATCCAGCATCATCGCCATATCCGTTTGGTCGATACTGGTGACCCATTCTTCAAATTCATCCAACTTACCTGCAGCGTAGACACCACCAATAAGTGCGCCAATTGAACAACCAGAAATAGATTGTATCTGATAGCCATGCTCAATTAACCAGCGGATGATTCCAACGTGAACCAAGCCTCTTGCTCCACCACTGCCAAGTACAAGAGAGATCGTTTTTGCCATCGAATGAATCCTTTAAGTCATGAGTGTTTTGGGTAAGTTTCAGTCCATACGGGTGATAAAGGTTTGCTCATCGTCTACAAAAGCAACGTAGCCGCCGTGATAGATGAATACACGACCACGCCCTTCAACTAGGCATGCAAGCTGCGGGTTCAAATCTTCTTCGAGATCTTTGCTTTGATACGTGCCGGTATCGGTGATCACACCTCGGAGTGTCGGTAAAAATCCATAGCTACGTTTGGCTTGATCAATCAAGCTCAACTCACTGCTGGTAGAAAAATAAGAAGGGATTGGACCGGCATCTTCGATAAACATCGGTTTCAGTTCTTCAAAAGCTGTAATCACCAGCCAGTCGATGTCGTTAACATGATGGATAAACATAAAGATTCTCGATAGTTCTGATGCG
>Ga0209379_10002082_pt1 | contig 12427 bp, 15 predicted proteins | sample tdDd001_FD_187124 | JGI IMG/M metagenome (GOLD analysis project Ga0209379, IMG submission 187124) | Marine sediment microbial communities from the Atlantic coast under amendment with organic carbon and nitrate - tdDd00.1 (SPAdes)... | ecosystem: Environmental > Aquatic > Marine > Coastal >...
GAGGACGATAAAGCCCCTAAAGGCAAGGCTAACGAAAAGAAAGCCAAGAAGAAATCGACCAAGAAACGTAAGCAACGAGCTGGTAAGAAAGAACGAGAAGCGAAGAAGAATTAAGTAATGAGTAATCAAGTAATTTTCGGCATTCATGCCGTAAAAGCCATATTGGCTTCCGATCCGTCACGCTTTATCGAAGTGTTTGTGATGAAGGGGCGCCAGGACGATCGCCTTATGCCTGTGCTGAACGAGTTACAGATGCTAGGTATTACCATGCAGCAGGCTGGTCGCAAGGCGATGGACGATAAAGTCAAAGGAGCCTCTCATCAGGGCATCATTGCGCGTGTAAAACCGGGTAAGCAGTACAATGAGAACGATCTTGACGATCTGCTGGCTGGCGAAGAGAACCCGTTGCTGTTGGTACTGGACGGTGTGACAGACCCGCATAATTTAGGGGCCTGTCTGCGAAATGCTGATGCGGCTGGTGCCGTGGCGGTGATTGTGCCCAAAGATCGTTCCGCCCAGCTGAACGCGACGGCGAGCAAGGTTGCTTGTGGTGCGGCAGAAGTCATGCCACTGGTTCGTGTAACCAACCTGGCACGCTCTCTACGCGCACTGCAGGACAAAGGTGTCTGGGTTGTCGGTACGGCTGGTGAGGCGACTCACGATATCTATCACAGCAAACTGACCGGTCCGCTGGCCATCGTGATGGGTGCAGAGGGCGAGGGCATGCGCCGTCTGACCCGCGAAACCTGTGACGGCCTGATCAAAATCCCGATGGCAGGCTCGGTATCAAGCCTGAACGTCTCGGTTGCAACGGGTATCTGCTTATTTGAAGCGGTACGCCAGCGTCAGGACAGTTAAGAGCGAGAACTAGGAAAAGCTGGTCCTCGGCCCTAGCAAGAGCAGAAGCGTAGAGATTGTGGCGCTTCTGCTTTTTTATTTTTGATGAATTTGCGGTTCTGAAAAATCCTGCTTTTCCACTATCCCGTATCTAGAACCTCCCAACTTTGCCTTTATCCATAAAATTAGCTTGCTAAAATTGCCCATTCTCTATACTATTCTGCCTCCAAATTCTCGGTTCTTTTTTTAGTTCCTTGCTTCTCCTGGATAACCGAGCCAAATAGAGAAGCTGATTAATCCGTAAGGAGCAACCAATGCGTCATTACGAAATCGTATTCATGGTGCACCCTGATCAAAGCGAGCAGGTTGCTGGCATGATCGAGCGTTACACTGCTGCTATCAAAGATTCTGGCGGTCAGATCCATCGTCTAGAAGATTGGGGTCGTCGTCAGATGGCTTACCCAATCAACAAACTGCACAAAGCACACTACGTTCTAATGAACGTTGAAGCTGAGCAGTCTGTAGTTGACGAACTGGAATCAACTTTCCGTTTCAACGATGCAGTGATCCGTAACATGATCATGCGTACTAAAGGCGCTATCACTGAGCCATCTCCAATGATGAAGGCTAAAGAAGAGCGTGCCCCACGTCGCGAAGAACGTGCAGAGCAGCCAGCTGCTCCAGCACAGTCTGAAGGCGAAGCAGCAGCTGAGTAATTTGTAAATGACCAATCGTCTGGAGTTATCTGGCGTTATTGCCAAAGACCCCAAACGAAGCAAATCTCTGGCGGGAATACCTCATTGTCACTTTGTGCTTGAGCATCGTTCCTACCAGCAGGAAGCTGATTTACCCCGCCAAGTGTATTGTTACATTAACGTGGTGGTTAGCGGGCAAGGTCAACAGATACTCACTCAAGATTTAGTTGTTGGCAGTCACATTAAGGTAGGAGGCTTTGTCTCTTATCAAACCGGCCGAAATGGCATTGGTAAATTAGTGTTACATGCCGATCACATTGAAAAAATTTAGTTCAGGAGATAAGCCCATGGCACGTTTCTTCCGTCGTCGTAAATTCTGCCGTTTCACTGCAGAAGGCGTACAAGAGATTGACTACAAAGACGTAGCAACTCTAAAAAACTACATCACTGAAGCTGGTAAAATTGTACCTAGCCGTATCACAGGTACTCGCGCTAAATACCAGCGTCAGCTAGCTCGCGCTATCAAGCGTTCTCGTTACCTAGCACTTCTACCATACACTGACAAGCATCAGTAATCGGTAGCGGTTTAATTAAGTTTAAGAGGACAAGATAATGCAAGTTATTCTACTTGATAAAATCGGTAACCTAGGTAGCCTTGGTGATCAAGTTAACGTTAAATCTGGTTTTGCACGTAACTTCCTGATCCCTCAGGGTAAAGCGGTTATGGCAACTAAAGCTAACGTTGAAATGTTTGAAGCTCGTCGTGCTGAGCTAGAAGCGAAAGTTGCTGAGCAACTATCTGCTGCGCAAGCACGTGCTGACAAACTAAGCGCTCTAGAAGCAGTTGTTATTGCTTCTAAAGCGGGTGACGAAGGTAAACTATTCGGCTCTATCGGTACTCGTGACATCGCTGACGCTGTAACTGCAGCTGGCGTTGAAGTAGTGAAGAGCGAAGTTCGTCTACCTGAAGGCGCGCTACGTACTACTGGCGAATTCGAGATCAGCATCCAGCTGCACTCTGACGTATTCGCAACTATCAACCTAACTGTTGTTGCTGCAGAGTAATAGCTTTTAGTGTTGTTAGTCGAAAAGCCAGCCTTCGGGCTGGCTTTTTTGTATCTGGCGTTTGGAAGGTGCGGTATTGAGAGATGCGGTATAGGGAATACGTAATACTGTTAGATCTTGAACAGCAAGTTGATAGTCATCGTCGAATCACGTTTTTCCAGCCCGTTTGGTACCCAGCTGTTGAGTTTCTGAGTATTGCTGAACTTGATCGCGATATGCTCGGTGATTGAACTGGTAAGATCGATTTCTGTTTCCAGCGTACTGTTGCTGTTACCGGCAATACCGGTAAAACGGGCATTGAGCTCGACGGTTTTCGACGGCTTCCAGGTGAACTTGGCACTTCCACGGAGGATCAGTTCATCCACCGTTTCCGGGACGATGATGTCATCATCATCAATTTCATCAGCATTCGGTTCCTGATGGCGATAGCCCGGACCTGCTTCCACTTCCATCTGAAAGGTTTCCAGTCGCAATAGCTGATAACCGAGACCGGTGGCCAGGGTCAAGTCGATAAAATAAGGGCCATACCTATCATCAACATAGTTGGTGTTACCCAGTACATAGGTACGCTCGTTGATTTTCATATCCGTCTGCAGCTCAACTTGGCCCTTGCGCTTATCTTCCTCACCATCTTTTTCGGCCAGTAGGTATTTCGCCTCGGCAGTCTGGCGGTATTGGTTTTTGACATAAGTTAGCCCCACACGCGTATTGAGTGACTCCGAGTCAGAGTTGCCTCCTAATGACTGGTATCCCAGCTCAAGCTCGCTCGACCAGGGGGAAGGGATCTGGGTCGGAGTGTCGTCGTCGGCATAGGCTGTGATATTGGCAAGCAGCAATAAGGTCAGTAAATATCTTGCCAAGTGTCCTCCTTCGGGACGAGAGTAAAATGTGAAAACGGGAGTTGACTACAAAGTTTACCTGAACAATGTCAGCATTTGGTCAAAATCATGATGATTCTCGATACCGAGTTGAAATGCACGGCATAATACTCCAGGGATCGATACGCTTTTCAGTTATTGTACTTTTCCCCGCTATATTGATACATAGACCCAGCATGAATAATGTATAATGCCCGGCTTAGTTTCCGGTAAGCACGCAATTCCTATGGCAGAGAAAAGTAAACCGAATAAACCCAAAGATTCCCAGATGGACGCTATCAAAATGCCTCCTCACTCTCTGGAGGCCGAACAGTCCGTCCTTGGCGGCTTGATGCTGGATAATGAGAAGTGGGATGCAGTGGCTGAGAAAGTGGTCGCCAATGACTTCTACAGTCGCCCTCACCGCATTATTTTCGAAGGCGTATCGGTTTTACTTGAAGGTGGCCAGCCTCTCGATCTGATTACCTTGTCTGAGCATCTCGAGCGAGCCGATCACCTGGAAGATGTCGGGGGCTTTGCCTACCTGGCAGAACTAGCCAAAAATACACCGTCAGCGGCAAATATTTCTGCCTATGCAGACATTGTCCGCGAGCGGGCATTGATCCGAGATATGATCGGCGTGGCAAATGAGATTGCCGATGCCGGTTATGATCCGCAAGGGCGAACCAGTGAAGATTTGCTCGATATGGCGGAAAGCAAAGTTTTCGCTATTGCCGAGCAGCGCACTAACGAAAATGAAGGACCGCAGAATGTCGATACTATTCTGGAGAAAACGTTAGAGCGTATCGAACTGTTGTATCAGACACCGCAGGATGGAGTTACCGGCGTATCAACGGGTTTTAGTGATCTGAACAAGAAAACTGCGGGTTTGCAAGGTTCTGATTTGATTATCGTGGCGGCACGTCCATCGATGGGTAAAACAACCTTTGCGATGAACCTGTGCGAAAATGCGGCCATGGAGCAAGAAAAACCGGTGCTGATTTTCTCGCTGGAGATGCCTGCCGAGCAGATCATGATGCGTATGCTCGCCTCCCTCTCTCGGGTCGATCAGACTAAGATCCGTACCGGCCAGCTTGATGATGAAGACTGGGCACGCATTTCATCGACGATGGGTATTCTGATGGAAAAGAAGAATATGTTTATCGATGACAGCTCGGGCCTGACACCGACAGAAGTGCGTTCCCGTGCCCGCCGTATTGCCCGCGACAACGGTGGGATCAGTATGATCATGATCGATTACCTTCAGCTGATGCGGGTTCCCGGCTATCAGGACAACCGTACCTTGGAAATCGCAGAGATTTCGCGCTCTCTTAAGGCTCTGGCGAAAGAATTAAACGTTCCTGTGGTCGCACTTTCTCAGCTGAACCGATCGTTGGAGCAACGTGCCGACAAACGCCCGGTTAACTCGGATTTGCGTGAATCGGGAGCCATCGAGCAGGATGCCGACTTGATCATGTTTATTTACCGTGATGAGGTCTACCACGAAGACAGCGCCCTGAAAGGGATTGCCGAAATCATTCTCGGTAAACAGCGTAACGGCCCGATTGGTTCTATACGGCTGACCTTCCAGGGGCAGTTCTCTCGATTTGATAACTATGCCGGCCCGGCTTTCGACGAAGAGTAACCGGACGGACTTTCTTTATGACTTGGCGTCGGATCACCGGCCCAGGCCGGATTCATTAATGTAGGATTTTTGATGAAAGCGGCGACAGCTTATATCAACACAAAAGCGCTGACCCATAATATCAGCCAGCTCCGATTACAGGCTCCGAACAGTAAAATACTGGCGGTGGTGAAGGCCAATGGTTACGGTCATGGTCTGGCCCGCGTGGCACAAAGCCTGCCGGATGTGGATGGTTTTGGTGTCGCACGGATTGAAGAGGCGCTGACCCTGCGTGCAGGCGGCATCGTGAAGCCCGTACTTCTGCTTGAAGGCTTCTATGCCGCTACCGATCTGCCGGTACTGGTCACCAACAACATCCATACTGTCGTTCACTCTGTCGAGCAGCTAGAGGCGCTGGAACAGGCCCAGCTGGATAGCCAGGTCGTGGTGTGGTTGAAAATTGATACCGGTATGCACCGCCTTGGTGTACGCCCGGAACAGCTCGATGAGTTTGTTGAACGCCTGCATGCGTGTCCGAATGTGGCAAAACCGTTACGGTATATGAGTCATTTTGGCTGTGCCGACGAGCTGAACAGCGCGGTGACTCATCAGCAAGTTAATACTTTTCTTAGCCTGACTGAAGGTTGTCGTGGAGAACGCTCATTGGCGGCTTCTGCAGGTATCTTGGCTTGGCCTGACAGTCACCTAGAGTGGATCCGTCCTGGGATTATCATGTACGGGGTGTCACCGTTTATGGAGACCGAACGGTCGTCGGCGGCATTCGATATGAAACCCGTGATGACGCTGACTTCCAGCCTGATTGCTGTCAGGGATGTGAAGAAAGGTGAGCAAGTCGGCTACGGCGGGATTTGGACCAGCGAACGCGATACTAAAGTCGGAGTGATTGCGATTGGTTATGGCGATGGGTATCCGCGCTCGGCACCGAACGGAACACCTGTATTGGTCAATGGCCGTACAGTGCCGATGGCTGGACGGGTATCGATGGATATGCTGACGGTAGATCTTGGTCCGGATGCTGCAGATAAAGTGGGTGACGAAGCGATTCTATGGGGAGAGGGCTTGCCAGCCGAGGTGGTTGCCGAGCATATCGGTACAATTGCCTATGAACTGGTAACTAAGTTGACTTCCCGGGTGGCGATGGCCTATTTGTAACTATCTTAAATTTGGACAGTTTTGATTAAGTCTTATAGTTTCAAAGCCGTAGCAGTTGCTGCGGCTTTATCATATTCACTGGCTTCGTATGCTGATGGTTGGCCTACCTGGGAACCTGAAACGGCGGTAGTACCGTTTGTCTTTTCGAGTGACTCGATGGGACTGTCGGTTGGTATGGCCGGGGTACTGAAAGGTGCCGGACAGCCACAGGCGGCATTGCTAGGGGCTGGGCTGATAACCGACAAAGAGACTTGGTTAGCCTACCTGGGTGCGAGTAACTATACGTTGGCGACGGATAGCCGATGGCTTTTTGGTGCAGAGTTATATTCAGCCGAGTTCAAGCAGTTTGATTACTACCTTGGCAAAGCGACGAGCAACGACTCGGTCGCGGATGACGCTACGGTGGCAGATGCGACGGAGAGCCAATACCGTATCTCTGCCCGCTATATTTTGCCACTCGGTGCCGCAGAGCCCCAGGGAATAAAGGCGGCACTAAGACCCAACCGGCCCCTTACTGGCAGTACGCCATGGACGAGCGGGGTGACATCGATAGAGTTAAGGCCGTTCTATCAAAGTCGGGAATTTTCCGATCTCGTGACCAATGTCGATCCGGCTTTTAGCGAAGCCGAAAGCGTCTGGGGTCTGGAGACTCGCCTAGACTGGGATAATCGCAACAACAGCCGTAACCCAACCGCGGGAAGTCGCAGCCAGTTCGGAGTCACTTATGATCCGGGTAGCTCCGATCACGCCAGCTGGTGGAAGTGGGAGTTGAGCCAGAGTTGGTTTTGGGATATCGGGGCATTGGGGGAGGTATTCGACCAGCAGGTGCTGGCACTGAATTTCTATACTGGCGATACCCCGAGTTGGAACAGTACAGAAAATATCGACGGTGTTGAGATGCTTCGTCGGCCACCGGCCTATGCCGGAACCCGGCTCGGTGGGCTATATCGGTTACGAAGCTTTCAGAGCGGCCGGTTTGTCGATCGTGCCGCCCTGAGCTATAGCATGGAGTACCGAGTATTGCCAGACTGGCAGCCACTCAGTGATTGGCCGGTCTTTAACTGGTATGACGTACCTTGGTGGCAGTGGGTTGCCTTTGTCGATATCGGGCGAGTGGCCGATGAATATGATCTGGCAGAGTTGCACCAAGACATGAAATGGAGTGCTGGCGGGGCTATCCGTTTTCAAGTCGAAGGTATTGTTGTTCGTACGGAAATGGCCTGGGGCAGCGAAGACAGTTTGTTCCGCGTTATGATTAATCAACCGTTCTAAGCCGGCATCGAGTATCTAGATTTTAGTTACTCGTCCTCATTAACCACACATTATTCCCCTTGGATCGTCACGACGATCCGACGGCTGCCACCATGATCTCTATGTTCACCGAGGTAAATCCCCTGCCAGGTACCAAGCGCCAGGCGCCCCTGTGAAATAGGTATGGTAATGCTGTTACCTAGCGTCGAGGCCTTTATGTGGGCAGGCATATCATCATCGCCCTCATAGGTGTGCTGGTAGTAGGGGGCGCGCTCCGGGACTGAGTGGTTAAAGTGAGCCTCCATATCGCTGCGGACGGTAGGGTCGGCATTCTCGTTGATGGTCAGGCTGGCAGAGGTATGCTGGACAAAGCAATGGACCAGGCCGATGTTATAGTGGCGGAGTTCTGGGATTTGTTGTTCAATTTCATCGGTTATAAGATGAAAGCCTCGGCGTCTTGGTTTGATCTGAATTGTCTTCTGGAACCACATAACGTATACCTTATTGTTATCGCATTGCCATCATATTAGATGATTACAGTACTCATCTGATATTTTTACGTCTATTATTTACTCTTTATTTTCGTGACCTGACTCAATGAAGGTAAAGGCGGCTTCGCGTCATAATCTGTCATAAGTCGTAAAATTACAAAAATATAGCCTACCGAGCTGGTTGCGCTAAAATTGACAACATTTATAAATATCGGGGATCCATGGTCTGGATGATACTGACTGGATCAATGGATTAAGAATTACAATATCAGGAACTTCACCATGTTGAAAAACATCAATCCAACGCAGACACAGGCGTGGAAAGCGCTGACCGCCCATTTTGAAGATGCACAAGATCTTCAGCTGAGCGATCTGTTTACACAGGACAGCGAGCGTTTTGCTAAATTCTCGGCAAATTTCGGTTCAGATATTCTGCTTGATTATTCTAAGAACCTAATTACAGAAGAGACCATGAGCAAGCTATTTGCTCTGGCGGAGCAGACTGAACTAAAAGCAGCGATTGCTGCCCTGTTCAGCGGCGATAAAATCAACCAGACCGAAGGCCGTGCTGTACTGCACTCGGCACTTCGTAACCGTAGCAATACGCCGGTAATCATCGACGGTGAAGACGTAATGCCAAAAGTGAATGCGGTACTGGAGAAGATGAAAGGCTTCACCGCACGCATCGTTGATGGTGATTGGAAAGGTTATACCGGTAAAGAAATTACTGATGTGGTAAATATCGGTATCGGCGGTTCAGATCTTGGTCCCTACATGGTGACAGAGGCCTTGGCATCCTATAAAACACGCCTGAACATGCACTTTGTATCCAATGTCGACGGTACCCACATTGCCGAGACGCTAAAAGCGCTTAACCCGGAAACAACCTTGTTCCTAATCGCGTCTAAGACGTTTACTACTCAGGAAACCATGACCAATGCACACTCTGCGCGTGATTGGTTCCTGGCGACCGCACAGGATCAGGCACACGTAGCCAAGCACTTTGCTGCGCTTTCTACCAATGCTGGCTCAGTGTCAGAGTTCGGTATCGATACTGACAATATGTTTGAGTTCTGGGACTGGGTTGGTGGTCGTTACTCTCTGTGCTCTGCCATTGGCCTATCAATCAGTTTGGCTATCGGTTTCGATAACTTCATCGAGCTGCTTGATGGCGCACATGCGATGGACAAGCACTTCGCCGAAGCACCACTAGAAGAAAACTTACCGGTTATTCTGGCGCTAATCGGTATTTGGTACAATAACTTCCACGGTGCCGAATCTGAAGCTATCTTGCCATATGATCAGTATCTGCATCGCTTTGCTGCTTACTTCCAGCAGGGCAACATGGAGTCCAACGGTAAGTGCGTCGATCGCGGCGGTAACCCGATTGATTACCAAACAGGCCCAATTATCTGGGGTGAACCAGGTACCAATGGCCAGCATGCGTTCTACCAGCTGATCCACCAGGGTACCAAGCTGATCCCGTGTGACTTTATTGCTCCTGCAATTAGCCACAACCCACTGAGCGATCACCACCCTAAGCTGATGGCAAACTTCTTTGCCCAGACGGAAGCGCTGGCATTTGGTAAAACCAAAGAGCAAGTGGAAGCAGAGTTCATAGCAGCTGGCAAAACGCTGGATGAAGTGAAAGAACTAGTACCTTTCAAGGTCTTTGAAGGCAACCGCCCAACCAACTCCATTTTGGTTAAGCAGGTAACACCGGCGGTACTGGGCTCGCTGATTGCATTGTATGAGCAGAAGATCTTCGCTCAGGGTGTTATCTGGAATATCTTCAGTTTTGACCAGTGGGGTGTAGAGCTAGGTAAGCAGCTTGCAAATAATATCTTGCCTGAGCTAAACAATGCTGAAGCCATTGCCAGCCATGATAGTTCTACCAATGGCCTGATCAATGCGTTTAAACAGTGGCGTAGCTAAGTTACGTTTTTAATCGTAATAAAAAACGCCGCTTAGCGGCGTTTTTTTCATTCTGAGTATTAAAAATACTCAGCAGAATCAAGAAAGCGCGATGACTTCGCTTGCTTGTGGACCTTTCTGACCATCTGTTACGATAAATTCAACACTTTGGCCTTCTTGAAGAGTGCGACGGCCTTGGGCCTGAATAGCACTAAAGTGAACGAATACATCCTTGCCATCAGCACCAGAAATAAAGCCAAAGCCTTTTTCATCGTTAAACCATTTTACGGTTCCAGTCAGTTTGCTCATGTTACGATCTTTCCTTTGAATGAGGGTAGTTCCTTGCTCGACCGATTGAGATCAGCAAAATTACGAGCTGAAAAAGCAGAAACAATAAGTGTGTTGATGCTTATCCAGCATACTCAGTCTAGACCGAATAAGTGGCAGGTGGTAGTTTTTTATCTGGGATTTGTGGCAACTTCACAGAAATTTTAAAGTGATAGTTATCATTATTTCAGGTAAGAGGAATCGCCAGTCAGAAGGCTCTGACTGGGGCGATTAACAGGTATAGTCGCGGTGACTAGCCGTCAAAGCAGATCTCAATAAATGCCTTACCATACTCAGAGTCAAACGGCATGATAATAATAGCGCCGTCACACTTATGGGTGATGGTATGGCCGCGACCAGAGACCACTGCGGGGGTTGCCATTTCAAAATCATAGCCTCGGTCTGCCAATATACGTTTAGCACCACCTGTGACCATGTTGGTGATTTCACCGACCATATCGGTGACTTCTTCATTGATACCGTTCGGTCGTTCACCCAACATACGTTGCATGATTTCAAGTGCCAGAGGCTCATCAAAGGTGATCGACATCGAGCCTTTGGTTTTGGGTCCAATCATGCCAATAAGGCCTGATACATCACCACGAGCAACTTCATCTTTCTTTACTCGAGGTTTTTGCGGTGCTAGCTCCATCGACGCCATGGTCTTCAAAACATTCAGAAGTGAAGCTAGAAAAGGGTTTACGAATTCTGCGCGCATAATCTGATAATGACTGTATTAGTAAATGTAAGAGTTACTGCTTGCTGTTTTGACATTTATGACAAATGCCGTGACTTTCCACAATATGGTTTGAAATCTGAAAGCCGTGCTTTTCTGCTTTCTGGCGCAGTAGTTTAGCCAGTTCATCATCATGGCATTCCTCGACAGTACCACACTCATCACAAATAAGCAGCTGAGAGCAGTGATCAGCATGTCCGAGTACACAGCAGGCTATATAGCTGTTGGTTGACTCGACTTTATGTACAAAGCCTTGAGTTAATAAAAAATCAAGAGCTCGGTATACTGTCGGTGGCTTCGCTTGTGGTTCGGTTTCCCTGAGAAGATCCAGCAGTTCATAGGCGCTAATCGAACTATGGTGCTCAATGATGATCTCGAGTACTTTCAGCCTTTGAGGTGTCAGCCTTACTCCCCGTTGCTCGCAAATCTGTTGTGCTTTCGCCAGCAGTTGCGTTTGATTTGCCATAAAACCTCAAGAAACAGCGATAAGTGCAGTAGTTTACCATAGCATTTGTAAAACGTACCTTAGTTCCATTCATTCCAGCAAAATAGGGCGGAAAATTCGTGTGCCCGATCACGCCAACTCGTTCCAAAATAGCGATGAAGAGTAAATAGTGACTGCTTGCAATCCGCAATAAATCCCGAATGGTTGCCTTGTTTTCCTTGGGTCGCTTTTTGATGAATGCGCACCAAAAAGCTGATCATCAAGATCAACTCAAAATAAGCTTGGCTTTAAGTTATTGAATTCTATGTAGTGTGCTGTCCGTACAGTTTTTTGACCATTATATTCCTAAAGCCCCATAAGCTGTACCTGGTAGGTAATACATTATAGATTTCATTTATTTTCAGTTTGTTAGAGTGAGTAGTGAAAGGATGGTAGTGTTCTTTTTAGTTTGTCTACTTACTGAACTATAACGATGTAAATACATAGCGACTGGTAAAATTGTGCTTTTAAAGGCGGGACCGATAGAGTCAGTGACAAATGTAAGTTTGATGAGTGTGGTGAGGTTTTGCCGACCTGTTTAGTATCGAGCTGTACAGCTTTTCTAGCATTTTAAGCTAAAAGCTGTCGAGGGTTGCTTGGCTTTCAGCCCATATTTATAACTCACTGATAGTTATGGGTAAACGAACATGTACACCTTTTGGGGTTGTTGGTGTCCAAAAGCTATATTTGCTGTACGGGATATATTTGCTGGTATTTTTTGTGTTTAATAACAATGTCATATGGTGTGCTCTTTTTGTTCTGCCATGTTCTTTTAAGTTGTCATTGTTATCTCGGGTTAGACTCTATACTAATGACGAAATATGCCAATTATCCCCATATTCCTTCCTCTAGCCATGTTGGGCAAACGAGTGAGATGAGGTAGAATCCGCTCTCTTTAAGTAAACTGCCGTTCAGAGACGGGTACCCGGGTCAAAATGAGGCTTTTCGATGTTAGATAGTGCTGTTGCCAACC